>Ga0209427_10000597_pt1 | contig 39042 bp, 34 predicted proteins | sample DeeMarSWOR136_30_FD_187465 | JGI IMG/M metagenome (GOLD analysis project Ga0209427, IMG submission 187465) | Marine sediment microbial communities from White Oak River estuary, North Carolina - WOR-1-36_30 (SPAdes) (version 2) | ecosystem: Environmental > Aquatic > Marine > Intertidal zone >...
ATGACAAAAAAACTCCTCCTTGCGCGGACCTAATCATCAAGAGCGGTATAAGGAAAGTGGTCTGCGCAACGCTTGACCCCAATCCACAAGTGAATGGAAAGGGAATAAAGATACTTAGACAAGCCGGGGTAGAAATAGATTTGGGCATTCTAAAGGAGGAGGCTGAAAAATTAAACGAGGTTTATCTGAAGTTTGTAACCACGGGAATCCCCTTTGTCATACTTAAAGTTGCCCAAACCCTGGATGGCAAAATCGCCACGAAACTGGGCCATTCCAAGTGGATTACCCAGGAGGATTCGCGTAGATTTGTTCATTCCCTGAGGTCCAAGGTGGATGCAGTTTTGGTGGGAGAAAATACGGTAAAAAAAGACGACCCTGAGTTGACCATTCATAATGCCAGAGGCGAGAACCCCATAAGGATAATTCTGGACTCATCTGGACGGATATCAAATAATTCAAAAGTTATAAGAGAAAACAAGAATGGAAAAACCATCATCGCCACCACCAATCATAAAACCGACAAGAAATTTAAAGAAAGAGTTGAAATCTGGAAGGTGAAAAAAGGAGAGGATGGTAAGGTTGATTTAACCCAACTTCTGAAGAGAGCTGGGAAAAATCAAATTACCAGCCTTTTGGTCGAAGGTGGAAAAGTTGTCTTCACCTCTTTTTTGAAAGAGAAATTGGTGGATAAAATCTATTATTTTTTGTCGCCAAAAATTTTTGGTAAAGGACTTGACTCTTTTGGCGATCTGGGGTTCCAAAAAATTTCTGACTCAATTATGCTCAAAGATTGCAAGATCAAGAGGTTCAAAAACGATTTATTGGTGATTGGCTATCCTGTATGGAGAAGTTGAAATCTTAAAACCTCACCCCCTCAGTCCCCCTCTCCACAAATGTGGAGAGGGGGAGATAGGGGGAGAGGTTAAAAAAACCGGTTTTCCTTTTTTGATCCAATCAGAAGTTAACGCATTAGCAAACCGTTTTGGCAAGACGCTCAAATGTTTACCGGAATAATCGAAGAGGTAGGAAGCGTAGAAAAAGTTTCTATTCAGGAGGGTAATGTCAAATTGAAGATAAAAGCGTCTAAAGTGCTGAATGATTTAAAAGTTGGAGATAGCATAAATATCAATGGGGCTTGTCAAACCGTAATTGAGACGGCTGGAGACTCTTTTACAGTAGAAGCAGTGGAGGAGACACTGAGAAAGACAAACTTGGGGCAGTTGAAAAGTGACGATTTAGTCAATTTGGAAAGAGCTTTGAGATTTTCTGATAGGTTAGGTGGACATTTGGTCACCGGACATGTCGACTGTGTGGGAAAGATCAAATCCATTGCCAAAAAGGATGGAAGCTTTTTGTATGAGTTCGAATTGCCTGAAAAGTATCTGCCTCACCTGGTAGAAAAAGGATCGGTGGCAGTTGACGGGATAAGTTTGACAGTTGTCGAAGTTTTGAAGGGTTCTTTCACCATCTCAATTATCCCTTTCACTTTAGAAAATACCACTCTGGGCACAAAGAAAGTTGGGGATTTGGTCAATATAGAAACAGACCTGATCGGAAAATATGTTGAAAGAATTTTGACGACTAAAAAAGATAAATCGGTGATTACTGAAGAATGGTTAAAAGAAAAGGGGTGGTAAGAAGTCTTTATGGCGAATGTCATATGCTTAATGACGAATAGGGAGAGCACTAAATGAGTTGAGCATTAATAGTCGTCAGGCCGACTGACAATTACCTTTACGTCATTGCGAGCGATCGCAGGGAGCGAAGCAATCCCTTTATTCCAAGGGAGATTATGAGATTGCTTCGTCGCTTCGCTCCTCGCAATGACAAGTCTGGGTCAAGATTTCGCCAGATTTGTTGTGAATGGATTGGAAAGGTTGGGAAATCTTAAAGGAGCAAAGCATGGAGAAATTGAATAGTATTGAGGAGGCGATTGAGGATATAAGAGAGGGGAAGATAATCATCGTGGTGGACGATGCAGACAGGGAGAATGAAGGGGACATGGTGATGGCGGCAGAGAAGGTGACGCCGGAGGCAATAAACTTCATCTCCAAATGCGCCCGAGGGTTGGTCTGCGTCCCTTTGCCCAGGGAAAGAATAGAGCAATTAGATCTTACCCCTATGGTGAAGGTCAATACTGCCAAAATGGGGACCCGCTTCACCGTTTCGGTGGATGCTTTGGACAACACCACCACTGGCATCTCCGCTCATGACAGAGCTCAAACCATAAAGGTTTTAATTGACTCAAAAACCAAGCCGGAGGATTTGGCCCGGCCGGGACACATCTTCCCCATCCAGGCCATGGACGGAGGGGTATTGAGCCGAGCCGGACATACCGAAGCCACGGTAGATTTGCCCCGACTGGCAGGACTCTATCCAGCCGGCATTTTGTGCGAAATAATGGATGACGATGGACATATGGCTCGTCTGCCCAAACTTTTGCAGATGGCAAAGAAATTTGACATGAGAATCATCAGTGTAAAGGACCTGATTGAATATAGGAGACGCAAGGAGAAATTGGTTCAGAGAGTGGTCACGGTTAACCTCCCCACCAAGTTTGGGCAGTTCAAGCTCCACCTGTACAGGAGCACAATTGATGAGCATCACCATCTGGCTTTGGAAAAAGGAGAGGTGAAAGGGAAAGAAAATGTCCTGGTCAGAGTTCATTCCCAGTGTTTGACTGGTGACGTATTCGGTTCATCCCGTTGTGATTGCGGGGACCAATTATCAGAAGCCCTTACTATGATCGAAAAAGAGGGATTAGGAGTCTTTTTGTATATGCGCCAGGAAGGAAGAGGAATAGGTCTGGCCAACAAAATCGTGGCTTATGAACTTCAGGACAAGGGCAAGGATACGGTGGAGGCTAACCTGGAATTGGGCTTTGATCCTGACTTGAGGGACTATGGAATCGGTGCGCAGATCTTGGTCGATTTGGGTCTTTCCACTATAAGGCTCATCACCAACAATCCGAAAAAGATTATAGGAATCGAAGGATATGGTTTGAAGGTGGTGGAAAGAATTCCCACGGCGGTTTGCCCGACACCAGAAAATATAAAATATTTGGAGACAAAACGGGACAAGCTGGGGCACCTTTTGAAGGTAAAAAAGAGTGGGTCGTAGGTCGATTTTCTGAAATCGACACTCCACAAAAGAAAAAGGAGAGTTTATGTCAAAGGTGATAAAAGGGATGCTGGATGCCAAAGGAAAAAACTTCGGCATAGTCATAAGCCGATTTAATGAGTTTGTTACTCAGAAGCTTTTGGATGGAGCATTGGATTGCCTTAAAAGGCATGCCGCGGAAGATGAGAGAATCACTATGGTCTGGGTACCGGGCTCGTTTGAGATACCTTACGCCGCACAGAGAATGGCGAAAAGCAAAAAGTATGACGCCATCATCTGTTTGGGAACGGTAATCAGAGGAGCCACTCCCCATTTCGATTACATCGCCACCGAGGTAGCTAAGGGGATCGCCCGAATATCTCAAGAGAGCGGCATTCCCGCTATTTTGGGTGTGATAACGGCAGACAACCTGGAACAGGCAATAGAAAGGGCGGGAACCAAAGCCGGAAACAAGGGTTGGGATGCAGCACTTTCCGCTATCGAGATGGCAAAACTGTTTGAGCAGATTTGAGTATTAGGTCTCGAGTTTTGAAACCCGAAATATAACAGTGGTCAGTGACGAGTGGTTAGGTCGGAGACGAATACTCCAAAAATTGGTTTTTTGAATATTGCAAAACACCCGTAGCGGAGGCTTTGCACTTCGTCCGGAGCTAAATGTCGAAGAATGCCTCCGTACAGAGTCGTGAAGGCTCTGCTACGCGGTTCACTTAAAAACACTAAAGTTTAGTCATAAGCTGATTTTAAGATGTCGGCAAGACGAAAAGCACGCGAATTGACTCTGAAGGCTTTGTATGCCTATGAAATCTCTGGGTCGGATGCCCAGCAGATTTCAGATGACGTAATCTCAACCAGCCAGATAAAAGAGGAAGCAAAAAGGTTCTCCCAGACCCTTTTTGAGAAGGTTCTACAAAATATCGAGAAGATAGATAGTTTGATAAAGGGATCTGTGAAATCATGGGAGTTTTCGAGAATAGCTTTGATAGAGAAGAATATCTTGCGAATAGGGGTGTGTGAACTTTTGTTCTTTTCAGATATAGCCACAGCGATCACCATAAACGAAGCGATCGAATTAGGGAAAAAATACGGAGAGAAGGATTCGAAGAATTTCATTAACGGCATTTTGGATTACGTGGCCAAGAGATTGAAAAAGCAGAGATTTCGGTCGCAAATGGATGTTGACAAATTGGGATAACTACGTATATTTTTATTGAAGTGTTATGTCCCGCAGGTGGCGGAAAAATCTCTTTTATGCGTGGCTGAGAGGTTAACAAGGAGGCAATAAGTGGATGACCGAATAAAAAGATGGTATGAAAGACAAGACAAAATCTCTTTGTTTTTGTCTATTTTTGTTTTTTTTGTAAGCCTTGTAGTTTATTTGAGAACCATGGCTCCCACCGCCTCCTTTTGGGATTGCGGTGAGTTCATCGCTTGTTCCTATATATTAGGGGTCCCACATCCTCCCGGAACCCCGCTTTTTATCTTGATCGGACGAGTTTTCACCTTGATACCCTTATACGGGGAGATTGCCGCCCGAGTCAATTTCATCTCGGTTTTAAGCTCTGCTCTTACGGTGTGGTTATGTTATCTATTGATAGTCAAATTAGTGGGTTACTGGGAGAAACAGAATGAGAGCCTTTGGATTAAGGTGGGGAAATATGTGGGTGGGGTGGCAGGTAGCTTGTTTTTAGCTTTTTCCGATACCTTCTGGGCCAATGCGGTGGAGGCGGAGGTTTATGGGGTCTCCATGTTTCTGATGCTTTTGATTCTCTATTTGGGACTTTTGTGGATGGACAGAAGGGACACGCCTAAAGGGGATCGGCTTTTGATCTTGATCGCCTATCTGGGGCTTTTGTCCACCGGGATTCACATGACCGCCTTTTTAATCATGCCTGCTGTGTTTTTATTGGTAGTTCTGGTGGATAGACAGAAGCTTTTGGATTGGCGCTTCTGGATCACCGGTTTGGTTTTGGCTTTGGTTATGCATAGTGTTACACCCTTCCTGGTATTCACCGCAGCATGGTTCTTTTTGACCTTTGTTCTGATGCAGGTTTCAAGCAAAAAGACGGCTTGGGCGCTTGCCTTTTCGATCATGTTGGTAGGTGTGGTGGGCTATTCCACTCAACTTTATATTCCCATAAGGTCCTCTTTAGATCCAGCCATAGATGAGAACGATCCTTCCGATTGGCGAAGCTTCAAGGCTTTTTTGGAACGGAAACAGTATGGTCAGCAGAGCATGATTGCTCGCATGTTTTACCGCAGAGGAACCTGGGCCAATCAGTTTGGCATCAAGGAGAGGATGGGATTCTGGGGATTTTTCCGGGAGCAGTTTTCAGATAAAAAGCTTTGGTTCATTCCCATATTTCTGGGGATTTTAGGCATTTGGGAGCAAATCAGGAGAAAGAAAAGAGAGGGGACGGTTTTGCTCTTTCTTGTCTTAGCTTGCACCGTGGGTTTGGTCTTGTATATGAACTTTGCGGATGGAACCAAGCCTGATCTTCTAACCGGAGAGATAATTCATATCGAGGTGAGGGACCGAGATTATTTCTTTACCCCGGGATTCATGTTTTTTGCTCTGGTCATGGGATTGGGTATTTCGGCGCTTTTGGTTAACCTGGGCAGTTGGCTGGAGATGAAAAGACGGGCTCTGGCTAAGCCCTCGGTTGGAGTCTTGTCTGTTATTGTCCTGGGCTTGACCATTTTGCCCCTTAATAAAGGTTTGCATTCCCATAATAACAGAAGTGGAAATTATCTTCCCTGGGATTATGCCTGGAATCTTTTGAATTCATGCGACAAAGATGCCATCATATTTACCAACGGTGATAACGACACCTTTCCTCTGTGGTTTCTACAGAGCGTTGAAAAGATAAGAGAGGATGTGCGGGTGGTGAATCTGAGTTTGATCAATACCAATTGGTATATTAAACAGATGAAGCATCAATGGGGTGTTCCCATCAGCTTTACCGATAAAGAGATTGATAGGCTCAGTTTCAGAAGAACCGAGGATGGCAAAATCTTAAGGATCCAGGACCAGATGATAGACAATATCCTGGAGGCCAATAATTGGGAATATCCGGTATACTTTGCGGTCACCGTCTCCAGCGAGAACAAAGTTTATAAAGGCAAATCCATAGAAGATCATCTAAGGATGGAGGGGATGGCTTACCGGGTGGTTAAGGAGACTGGGGAGATGATGGTCGAGCCAGATATAATGAGAGACAAGCTGTTTAACGTTTTCCGGTTTAGGGCGGTAAATGATCCCAAAGTGCACAAAGACGAAAATGATAACAGGCTTTTGGCTAATTACACCTCTTGTTTTCTGGCATTGGCGGATACTTTAAGAAAGGCGAAAGAATACGGCGAGGCGATCCAGGTTACCAAGAAGGTTTCTGAGTTGCTTCCCGAGGATTGGCGTCCTTACGCCTATTTGATGCAACTTTATGGGGAGTCCGATCAACCACAGGATTCAATAGATAAGGTTTTCGAAAAAGCTAACCAGGTGGTCCAGGCTTCTGAGGAATTGAAATCTGAGGACTTCATTGAGAGGTTGTATTTCAATTTAGGGTATACTTATAAACGGACTGGGCAAACTCAAAAGGCCATAGATTCCATGAACAGAATACTTGCCATGAACAAGAGCTTCCGCCCGGCTCTGGATGCCTTGGTCAACATCTATTATACCAACAAAGACAAAGAGGCGCTCACAGAGCTTTTTGAAAACTGGATTTCAAACAATCCCACAGATGCTCAGGCGGTAGCCATGCTAAACCAGCTGAGATCGCCGGACTTCAAATTCTCCAGTCCACCTAAATAGGAAAATTCAGGAGTCGACAAGTTTCAAGGTTCATTTTGAAAATACTGACAATAAATTGGGAAGACTTAAAAAATCCACAAGCAGGGGGGGCAGAGGTTCACCTGCAGGAGATACTGAAAAGAATCGCCCGACTGGGACATGATATCACCCTGCTCTGCAGTAGTTTCCCTAAAGCAAAACAAACAGAAGAATTCGATGGAATACGGATAATCAGAAAGGGTTCCCGTCATAATTTCAATTTAGTGGCTCCTTTTGCTTTCAAGGCTCTCTTAAGGGAGCAAAAATGGGATATAGTAATCGAAGACATAAATAAGATCCCCTTTTACACCCCCCTTTATCATCGCCTTCCTCTTCTGGTGGTCATACCTCATCTTTTTGCTGATACGGTCTTCAAGGAGATAAATCCAATCCTGGGTTTTTACATATATCTCTCCGAAAAGCCCATTCCCACTATTTATAAGGGTTTCAAGTTCATGGTCATATCCGAAAGCACCAAAGAGGACCTGGTTAAGAGAGGAATTCCAAAAGATGATATCTTCGTGATAAAATGCGGGATCGATCAGGCTTTGTATCATGCTAATCCTCAAATCGAGAAATATCGGACTCCTACTGTCATCTATTTGGGAAGACTGAAGAAATACAAGAGCATCGAGCATCTTTTGGCTGGGTTCTCTTTGGTGGTTGACAAAATCCCTGAAGCTCGATTGCTCATCGTGGGAGATGGCGATTATAAAAACAATTTGATGGATTTTGCCAAGAAATTGAATTTGGGAGACCGAGTCGAATTTACCGGATTTGTAGATAGAGAAGAGAAGGTAAAAAGGCTACAAAAGTCCTGGGTGGCAGTATATCCTTCCTTAAAGGAGGGATGGGGTCTGACCAACATCGAAGCCAACGCCTGCGGCACTCCTGTCATTGCCAGCAATGTCCCAGGCCTGAAGGATTCGGTAGTTCGCGGCAAGACCGGACTTTTGTTTGAATATGGGAACGTGCCAGAACTCTCACACTGCATAATAAAGATTTTGTCCGACACAGATTATAGAAAAAATCTGATCCAGGGAGGGCTTTGTTGGGCAAAAAGTTTCAGCTGGGATGAAACGGCCACAAAGACTCTGGAGTTGATAGAAGATATTATAAAAGAAAGATCGAGGGGCGACCATCGAGGGCCGCCCTGAGCGGACTCGAAGGGGCAAGATGAAAAAGAAACTTTACATCGGAATATTAGTCAGTCTGGTATTTTTATATCTTGCGTTCCGTAAGGTGGATTACACCGAGCTTTGGCAGGCTTTAAGAGGTGCCAACTACTGGTTTATCATTCCCAATGTAATCTTGGTGGTCTTTAGCATGTGGATGCGGGCATTTAGATGGAAATACATGGTCAATCCCATCAAGAAGGTGGGCTTGGGGCGACTTTTCTCTTCGGTTATGATCGGATTCATGGCTAATAACGTTCTGCCTGCAAGACTGGGAGAGTTTATCCGGGCTTATTCTTTGGGAACCAGGGAGAACATTTCTAAGAGCGCTTCCTTTGCCACCATAGTTGTGGAAAGGATCTTCGACGGGTTCTCCATTCTCTTCATTTTGTGGGCCACCTTGCTTTTGTTCCCCTTCCCGGATTGGATCAAAAAGGGAAGCAACCTCTTTCTGGCGATGAACTTGGTAATCCTTTTCTTTTTGATCTTTTTGGAGGTGAAAACCGACTCCACCTTGAAGCTTTTCCAATTCATGTTTAGATTTCTCCCTCGTAAGCTGAGGATAAAAGCGGAGGAAATTCTTTTGAAATTTATCAGCGGCTTAAAAGTGTTTAGAGATGTACCCAGTCTGATTTGGATTTTGACCTGGTCGATCTCAATCTGGGTAGTCACGGGAATCGGCAACTATTTCGTTTTTCTGGCTTTCGGTCTTCACCCACCCATACAAGCTTCTTTCATTCTTTTGGTCATCGTTTGTTTAGGAGTGACGCTGCCCGCATCTCCTGGATTTGTAGGGACTTTCCAGTTTTTTTCCATAGTCGCCCTTAAATTATTCGGATATGACAAAAATGTAGCTTTGCCTTTTTCCTTGGTACTTCATGCCTGCCACTATTTTCCGGTAACTTTGCTTGGGCTTTATTATTTGAAAAAGGAACACCTCTCCCTTAAGACACTGGAAAAGGAATCACTTGAAGGCGAAGAGAACAAATGATGGAAAAGAATGACAAGGTAGCACTAATCCGAAGGCAAATGCCAAAAGCTGTTCAGGACAATTTTCTTGACAGCAGGTTGAAAATAGTTATATTTTTTTCGTAATAACGAGCAGTTCATGGTTCATGAACAAATCATGTAGACTCTTACTATGAACTGTTAACCATTTACTATTAACTGAATCCGGGGTGTAGCGCAGCCTGGTAGCGCACATGGTTTGGGACCATGGTGTCGGAGGTTCAAATCCTCTCACCCCGAGAAAAGACAGTGAGAGAGTGATTGGTGACAAAGTGACTAATCACTTCGTCACTTTTTCACTTTATGACTAAATTCGCCCCCGTAGCTCAGGAGGATAGAGCATCTGCCTTCTAAGCAGAGGGTCGGGCGTTCGAGTCGCCCCGGGGGTATTCAAGGGCAGTGAAAAGGTGACCTAGTGAGATAGTGATTGAAAATTGCCGGGGTAACGGTGACGGAAATAAGAAGCTACAAAGATCTAAAGATGTGGCAAAAAGCAAATATGCTGATAAACAAGATATTTGACTTAATCGAGGTTTTTCCCAGAAATATGGGAGGCGATGTGGTGGCCAGGCAAGTGATTCGTTCCTCCACCTCGGTTGCGGCTAATATTGCGGAAGGCTATGGCGGGAGAAAAGGAAATGAATACATAAGTTATCTCTATCAGGCAAGACGATCCATTCCGGAAACTGACAATTGGCTATATTTGGCTTCCCAAAGAAAATTCATCACCGAGCAAGACTACGAAGAATTATCAAAAGAATATTCTGAAGTTTTATTGATGATAAATAGTGCGATTTCAAAATTGAGGAGACAGTCAAAAAAGTAGCGTTTTATTGATTTTCGATCACTCAGTCACCTTTTCACTTAGTCACTGATTCTCGTGGTGGATGTAGCTCAGTCGGATAGAGCACCAGGTTGTGGCCCTGGTGGTCGGGGGTTCAAGTCCCCTCATCCACCCATTGTTTTCGTGATCCTTGGACCCAAGCAGAGTATAAATCGCTTGGAGAGGACATATACATTTCCAGGCCGTATATGCGGTTTTCGTGATAACAATTTTTCTATACCGAGGGATGTATGAAAAGCAAAAACACAAAACAGAGGGAAGAGAAAATCTCGATTTTTAATGCGCGCAAAGGCGTAACAGAAAAAGTGAAGGAAACATATAAAACGGATGAAGAGTGGAGGAAACTGCTTAATCCGGAGCAATACTCGGTCACAAGAGAAAAAGGAACAGAAGAACCGTTTACGGGGAAATACTACAGTCTGAAAAAAGACGGTATCTACCAGTGTGTTTGCTGTGGCACCGATTTGTTTAGTTCAGATAAAAAGTTTGACTCGGGAACAGGCTGGCCCAGTTTCTGGAATCCGGTTTCAGAGTTGAACATAAAAACTCAAATCGACAAGAGTGCATTGATACAAAGGATTGAAGTACTTTGCGCAAGGTGCCAAGCTCACCTGGGTCACGTCTTCGATGATGGTCCGCCACCCACACATAAACGCTATTGCATCAATTCCGCTGCCCTGAAATTTGTTAAAAAAGAGAAATAACTCTTTCCCTCCTCTAAAGGAGTATGAATAGCCTGAGCATCTTCTACTGGAAAGTTCTAGAAGCCTCAAGGGAGTAGTGATATTTTATTATACAGTAGAGGAAATTAAACTTAGAGATTTTCCGTGGGACAAGGTGGCTTGGGCCGTGGATGAGAATGGAAGTCCTTACATCCCCAGGCATGTAACACCTGAGGCTTCAGTGTTGATTCTTTGGAAAGATGATAAAAGAGTAGCTTATCTTGTATATGATGTAAGCTATAAGGTAGGGCAAGTAGAGATACATTATGTCCACACCCCCTATCAGAGAAAGGGATATGCTACTAAGTTGATGAATGAGATTAGTCGAAGGCATAATAGTCAATACGAGATACATGCATACTCAACATCAGACATTGCAGAACACTTATTGACGAAATGTGGTTTTGAAAGGGCAGACCCCGGTCAAACAAAATGGGTGCGCAGACCAGCCAGAGAGGGAGTTTAAATCACAGTCCTTTCACAGTCTCTTTGTGTATGGTAATTATGATATCTTGATGCTGCCTAACTTTAATGGATCCTTATGCCAAATATCCTTCTGTTCATTCCTAATCATTCTGTTATTTCCAAGGTTTGTGCTGGTCACGGCAAGAAAGTGCTTTAACAATTTTTCCAGAAGGTTTTGGGTTTTTGCATAGAGGCTGGTTTAATTGCTGGGGAGAAGGTGTTTGTGGATTTTGGGGAAAACGCTATCACAAAGAAATATGAAGATGAAAAAAGGTTGGAATCGCCTATATGACGACCTTGCTTGGCTCTGGCCAATCTGGGAGGATGTGGAGGAATATCGTTCAGAGAGCGAGCTTTTTGCTAAGCTCATAAATAAATATGCCAAAATCAAAGTTCGCACCCTGTTGGACATGGGATGCGGCGGTGGCAAAAACGTATTTCATTTGAAGAGGCACTTCGCTGTGATGGGAATTGACAGAAGCAGAGCCATGCTTTCCAATGCGAAAAAGCAAAACCCGGATTGTGATTTTCATCTTGGAGATATGCGAAAGTTCGATTTGAAACGCCAGTTCGATTCGGTCTTCATCAATGATGCTATAACCTACATGACAACCAAAAAGGACCTGCTTATGGTATTCAACACAGCACATAAGCATCTCAGACCTGGCGGCGTAATGATCACCTATCCTGACGAATGCAAAGAGAAATTTGAGCAGAACGAGACCAACATTTGGACTTCCGAAGCTGATGATATGAACATAACGTTCATTGAAAATCAATACGATCCAAATCCCAAGGATGATACTTTCGAGACGACGTTCATCTATTTGATTCGCAAGAACGGCAAGCTGAGAATTGAACACGATTTCCATCTCTGTGGCCTTTTCACCATGAACACTTGGAAAAAATCACTGAAACAAGCGGGTTTTGAAGTTCACCAAGAGGAAGGTGACGAGGACACGGGAGGGCTTCCGGTATTTGCATGCACTAGACCGATACCGAACAGATGATCTGAGGATTGGATGTGTCCAAGGTGATAGGTGTCATAAGGTTTGAAATGTGTGGTTGAGAGCGAAAAGTTGAGAAATGGAGTGCGGAAAAACCCAGCACCTAACTTAAGTTAGATGCTGGTCGTTCTTCCAACATGCACGAAAAGACTCGCTCTGAAGGAGAAGAGGGCAGGGATAAGATAAAAGGTACAAAAATCTGCCACTGAGGATAGTTCAGCCAACCCCTCCCTATTAGTGAATCTACACACAGCCCCGGAAAATGTCCCCCTTCAATAATCTCCAGCGTCACATATCTGTAAGCCAAGTGCGGTGCGATCTCGCAGTCCGTTTTGAAAACATATTCTCATCGCTTTTTTCTTTCAAAACTGTATGACTTGTATTTGATATGTACAAAAGTAGCCTCCATTACCACTTCCGTTTTTAAAGGAAATTGTGTAAAATAATCCCGGACCTCTTCACGATAACGGTGATCCACACGACTACGTTCAACTAAATTACCTCTCTGGTCTATCACCGCTACCGATGAGTAGTTCTTATGAATGTCCATACCAGCCTAATACATGGCTAACTCCTTTCGGTTTTTGGTTCAAAGTCATATATGATAATATGATTCTAAACCAGGATGTGGCCTTTCATAAAATCATTTTAGTTGGACGCGCAGAGCTTTCCTTTTAAGCTCTGGACACGCGTTTTTTTTGTTTCATTTCGCCAAAAATTTCATATATTGTTTACCAACGCTGGCAATCTGTGTCATGGGCCCCGGCGTCTTGGTTTAGACAGATTTTTTTTACTTATACATCAAGCGCAACATGGGGGTCTAAAGCGTGCAAGGAGGTGTTTTATGAAGACGTTTGTGTTGATGACCAAACTTGCATCAGGAGATGCGCAACTGACTGAGATCGGTGCCAAGCTTCACGACAGAGGTAGAAAAGGCCGTGCTTGGCTGAAGGAGATTAAGGAAAAGTGTCCGGAGATAAATTTCAAGGCACACTACGCCCTTATGGGCTATTGGGATTCCATGCACATCTACGAAGCTCCTGATGAAGAGACGGCTGCCAAGGTATCTTTGTTGACCAGGCCCTATGCTGCTCAGGTGGAGAGTTGGCTGGCTCTCCCCTACGAAAAGGTTCTCAAATTGACTGAGGAGATAGAGTCTTCCGAAGAGCGCGAGAAGCCATAGGCCAAAGCGCAATCTTTTATGATGCTTCGGTAATAGTCTCGGGATCCCCCGCAAAATGCGGGGGAGAATTACCGAAGCTGAGAACATCGGCATTTCTCTCGGGTCGAGCTCTTCGGGACAAGTCCTAATGCCGACTCATCACAAAAAAGGTTGAGCTACCGAGTCCTTAATTTTTCTTAAGCTTTGACATTATTTGTTCAATTTGGGCTTTATCGTCCGCTTGTGGATTGTGCTGGAGGTATAGCTGGTAGTGCCTAAAAGCATCTTGTGTCTTCCCCTGATCCATATACATATTCCCTAAGGCTTTGTAGGCTGAAGAATAAGTGGAGTCCATGGTAAGAACCTGTTTGAGCACCTGTATCGACTCTTCTATTCGTTTCATTTCAAACAGCAACGATCCAAAATGGTAATAATATTCCGCCTCCTGGGAATTGATCTGAATGGCTTTTTTTAACTCTGATATACCTTCCTGATAAAGCCTTTTGTGCCCATAAGCTATTCCCAATTCAGCGTGAAGATCCGCTAAGCGGAGACCAAGTTTAAACGCTTCCCTATATTCACTTATGGCTTCATCCCACATCTCTTTTAGAGAATAAGTTAGTCCCAGATTATAATGGGCTTTTGCAGAGCGAGGGTTTAGGTCTAACGATCTTTTGTATTGAGTTATGGCTTCATCATACCTGTTTAGTCTGAACAAAGCGACTCCCAGGTTGTCAAAATATCGAGGATTTTTCTCCAATGCGATTGCTTTCCTCCACTCTTTTGCCTCTTTTTCAAATAAATCCAGGTCTCCATAATAGCGGGCTAAGATCTCATGTCCGTAAGCACTTCTTTGGGGGTTCAAATTTAGTATATTGTCAAACCTTGCCAAAGACTTAGCTTCGCGTGAATTCAAATAGAACCAGGGAAAAGAGCCGATCATGGCAATCACTGAGAAAATCAAAAGAATATATTTCAAATTCTCTTCCTTTTTGATATTTTGCACCAGCAAGTATAATCCGAGAAGAGTATACCCTAATCCAGCAGGGGCGAACATATCCCAATCTCGAGCGCAAGCCAACTTGGGGTTAGCCACAAAAGTATAAACTAAGGAAAATAAACTGCTTATGCCCAGAAATATTACATTTCTGTTTTTCCATTTGACCTGTCTTACCAAAACGAAGAGAATCACAGACCAGATCGCAAAGCCAACCGGGGAGAGTAATTGAAGCTCATTGATAAAGTCGATCACATGCGACCATGAAAACAGAGTATAAGGGTCATTGCCAATTTTTTTAATGGATAGGAACATGGGAGACAAATTGATCCCCCAGGTGCCGGTGGTGAGTTGTCGGAGAAGAAAAATTCCTACCCCAAAGCCTAAAATCAAAAGCAAAAAGGAAAAAATACTCCAAGAATTCAATACGGTTTTGTTCCTTCTTATCTCCTCTCGATTTTTGAGCCAGTATAAGTAAGCCAAAGAAGGCAAAAGATAAAAGGTAGAGAGGTGCAAGGATAAGGCTAACCCCAAAAATAGAGTAGGCCAAATCAGGCTCATTTTTCCTTCAAGAAAATTCAGGGAGAGAAAAAGATAGATGAGTACTGCTACATACATTAAACTGTAGCTTTCCACATAACCAAAGAAAAGCTGGCTTCCGCCCAGAGCGGTTAACACGATAAAAACCAAGCACCTTGCTGGAGCTGTTTTGCCCAGATGCTCAGCCAAAAGTATGGCAACAAAGATAAAAACTCCTCCGGCAACACAACTAGATATTGCATAGGTCTTTATTGGATCACCTCCCCATAAGGGACTTAGCAAATTATGGATTAGAAAATGAAGATAGCTATCCAGAGGTTCTGCTGGTATATATTTTACTCCCAGAGATAGACTTCGAGCTCTCAGGTAGCCATCGCCCAAGAAATGTGTTGGCGTCCGGAGGATCCAAAAAACGAAAACACTCACCAAACTAGAAACGCCATATTTAAAGAATCTTTTTTTTGACTCATTGGCGAAAAGTTGGTAAAATCTACTTAATGCCTGACTTACCCTCCTGTTAAAATTAGGGAAAAGAAATAAAAATCCGATAGTAATAATCACTGCTCGAAAATAAATAGGAAAATATGCCAAGTGGTTTATTCCCCACAACCTTTGTTGGGGGAAGAAAGAGGAAATCAGATAAGCCAAAAGAAGAAGCCCACAAAAAACACTTGCTGTTTTTTCAGCTTTAATCATCTCGGGGCGGTGTTTTTAAAAGCAAACTGCAAAGGGTTTTGGGAAATCTATAAAAATCTTTAGATTTCAGGGGGTGTAACCCCGAGTATGCGCAGGTATTGATTGATCTGGCTTCGGTGATGGATGTCGTGTTCCAACAGATGGGTGAATATCCAATATCCATCCAAACGGTAAGTTTTCCCCTCATGTTCAATTTCATAGGTTCTACTTAGCACTTCCGGTGGTTCGGCGAAAAACCTTTCCATCCTTTCCCAGTGAATCTCAAGATATTGAGTGATTTTTTCTTTGGGTGGGCAAGGGGTGTCTGCAAGGGCAAGCTCGGTTGAACTTTTGCCTTTGATAACCTCATCATACCAGGCATCAGAACACTCGGATATATGTAAAAATATTTTGCCTAGAGTGATCATCTTCTCTGCTGGTCTCCAATCAAGCTTATCTGCAGGCGCAAGTTCTAAAGCCTTGTTCAGGGTCGGCTTTATCTTTTCTCTCCAGAATTTTATCTGATACCTGATCAGGTCGCTGTCCTCAGATAACATATTCCCTCCTAATCGTTTTGTCTTTGGGATTGATCCACTTTGAGAGCAACGTGGGTTGCTGATTTTGTTTAATCGACCAACCTCGATTCCGGGACATGTTCTTCTTTTGCTGGTAGACGGAACTGATCGGGACGTGACTCTACTACCTTTCGCAGCCAGGCTTCGGGATATCCTTTTTCCTGCGGCTCGCCTTTTTCGTCCTTAACATAGCCATCGTTGTATTTAGTTATCAGATGTTCTCCCAGCTCTCTCCACCGTGACACTACCTTTTCCGCTTGCGTAACCGAGTAATCAGTCAGGTATCGGGTCAAAAGCTCCGGGTAGAACGTGGAAAGATCGACCGCTGTATTTTCTACCCATGGTTGCATCTTCAGGAAGTTCCCTTCAAGCTCACTTTGCACCGCTTGAATCTCCGGCAACATATAAGAATATTTTAAATTAGCGTAATTGGCCACGAAATTGAAGACCCACCAGGCAGATTCCCACGAGAATTTTCGTAGGCTTCCGACGGTAAGCGATGTCGGAATTGTATGGATACCACAATATAGCGGTGTATAACAGGTGGTGTAGGTATCATCCACGCCGCACCAAAAGACCCCGCCGATAGGGTTCGGAAGCCATGAGCGTGACTGGGAAACAAATGAGAAGGCGGTCTGCTGGGTCGAGATAGGACGCTCCCAGGCATATTCGATGCTGTCGACCATCCATGTCATGGGTCGCCAGCGGTTGGGGCAGCCATATGGACCGGCATCCATCCCCTGGGTCATGTCGTAATCGGTTCCTTCATAGTGATCACGCATCAGGGCGAACACGTCTGCTACAGATAACTCTTCGTCCGGTTTGATCCACAACGGATATGGCTCTGCTCCTTCAACAGCTCGGTGATAATCAGGTGAAAAGTTTTTTGACGGTGCCGCACGGCGAAAGATGCTCCAGACACGTGCATCGGCATAGCGTTGATTTTTAGGGGTAGACGGACAGTAAGCTTCACAGAACCTGAAAGGCTCGCCCGATGCCGTATCATAATATCCTTTTTCAGCCGCAAAGGAAATCACATTTTCAGAATAGAGGCAGTTCTTCGGATCATCCAGTGGGAACTCGCCGATTCGGGCCTTGTTAGCATGGCAGGATATGTATCCATTTGGAATCTTGAGTGCCACCCATATTGCTCCTTGTCCGCCCTCACCCGGACCAATCATCTCCATTATCCAGGCCTCTTGAGTGTCGCCAATCGAAAACGATTCTCCACCAGATCGGTAGCCGTATTCAGCCACCAAATTGGTCATCACCTCAATCGCCTCTCGAGCCGTTTTGGCTCGCTGTAAAGCCAGCTGCATCAGATCCCAGTAGTGCAAAAGTCCATCAGGATTGCGCAATTCCTCGCGACCATCGAAGGTCGTCTCGCCAATGACCAATTGGTATTGATTCATTAGCTCGACCACGGCGTAAGTGTGTGGAACCTGCTTTACCTTACCTAGCACATTCCCATGCCAATCTGTTATCTCAAGCGAGTCTCCCGGCTCGTGATCGGCTGCATGAGTATATTCAAGATGAGGATGAAACTCCGCATCGCACGTATAAGTGATCATTACTGACCCATCTGCCGAGGCTTCTTTGGTCACCAGCAGACTGGTGCAAGCCTGTACTTGCGCGCCACTCATCAGAACACAAAAGCATAGGCAGATCACTGACATAAATAATTGGTTTTTCATATACTCAACCTCTCTTTCTGATTACCTGCCTGTTGAAGTTGCATAAAGCAAGCATTCATGATTGCTCAATTCTTTTTTGGTCGTATTAGAACAAGCTAAGTCTAAGCGAATACTTACCATTCAAACCGAATAGACGATCAATTAGAATAACCTACAAATCATTGCGTCTTTCGTCAAGCTTTATAACAAAAAAAATGGGACCCTATAATCTGATACCCAGGTAGAAAGTCAAACAATAGAGTGGTGGGGCGTCAAGCTTCGGCTTAACCTGAATTCTCATACAAGACAACCTGTTTCAATAAGGTTCACCTAAAGGTGAACACTCCCGATATTTATTCCCAAGCTTGTGTAGCATTGTTTTCATTCCTTCAAAATCAGTTTTACCAGGGTCTCATATAATGATCTTGATATGGTCAGTGCAAATTTTTATGTCTTATTCCTTGACAGGATTCGTTTTTTGCTTAACTATATAAGCAATGGAGAATCTGATTGCCCTTCTGGACAAGGTCGATAGCTACGTTTGGGGTCCTTTTCTCATAATCTTCCTTCTGTTCACTGGAGTTTTCCTGACCATAAGGTATAGATTTATTCAGATAAGAAAATTCGGACACGGTGTGGGTTTGATTACCGGAAGATACGAAGACCCCAAAGACGAAGGCGAGATTACACACTTTCAGGCACTCTCCGCAGCTTTGTCTGCTACCATTGGAACAGGAAATATCGCTGGAGTGGCGACCGCTATCGTCTCCGGAGGACCGGGCGCTGTATTCTGGATGTGGGTTACCGGCGCATTAGGGATGGTCAATAAATATAACTCTGCATTATTAGGTCTGAACTTTAGAAAAATTCATCCTGACGGAACGGCTTCGGGTGGTCCCATGTATTATCTGGAAAGGGGATTAAAAGTCAAATTTCTGGGTTGGCTCTTTGCCTTCTTTGGTGCGGTGGCTTCGTTCGGAATAGGGGATATGGTCCAGGCAAATTCAGTAGCCAAACCTTTGGAGGAAAATCTGGGGATTCCCTCGTTAGCCACTGGATTGATAGTGGCGCTTTTCGTTGGCTTGGTAATTATCGGCGGGATAAAGAGAATAGGAAGAGTCGCATCCAGAGTTGTTCCTTTCATGTGCGTAGTCTACATTTTGGGAGCTTTGATAATACTCTTAACTAACTTAGAAAAGCTGCCTTACGCTGTTGGTTTGATAATAAAACATGCCTTCTCACCCACTTCTGCTGCTGGAGGCTTTTTGGGTGCCACTGTTGCTCAAACTATCAGGTTCGGTGTAGCCCGCGGACTTTTTTCCAACGAGGCTGGTTTGGGCTCAGCCTCGATTGCTCATTCTGCCGCCAAGACCAAGGAGCCGGTAAGGGAAGGATTGGTTGCTATGTTGGGTCCCTTTGTGGACACCATTGTGATATGCAGTATGACCGCTCTGGTGATAATCAGCACCGGAGCCTGGACCAGCGGTTTGACCTCTTCTCCTTTAAGTGCTCATGCTTTTGAATTGGGTTTGCCTGTTGTGGGAAAATGGATTGTTACCTTCGGTCTGGTCTTTTTTGCCTTTTCCACAATGTTGACCTGGTCCTATTACGGGGACAGATGCTCAGAATACATTTTGGGCAGCAAAGCGGTCATGCCCTACAGATGGCTCTTCGTTATGTGCATCCCCATCGGAGCTGTAGTGAAGATCGATTTAGTATGGCTTTTGACTGACATCATGAATGGCTTCATGGCTTTTCCCAATCTGATAGGGATCTTAGGACTAAGCGGCCTGGTGGCAAGAATGACCAATGAGTATTTTTCACGCCCTCAATATACTTATAAAGAGAAAAGGCGGAACTTGGGCGTATAGCAGCCTATCTGCTATCGTCAAGAGGCGAGGAAGAAACGGATAGCCGCGGTTTTCTAACCTCAGTTTCCATATTTTGCAAGAATGGTCGGGCAAGGGTGCCCGACCTGCGTGACACAAGCACTTCTTCGATCCGTAGGCGGAGCTCCCAGCTCCGCCGAAATACTTTTTTTCAGACCCCAGCCAAAATCAGCTTGACATACATTTTGTTTTTCCTAACATTCTTTCCGTAGCTCTTATCATCAGCATTTTGGCTAGAATGAAATAAGCAATAATAACATGGATGAATCTGCCAACAGCCTTCCCAGCAATCCGCAACTCATTGCAATCTTCACCAACATCGGGAGGGGACATCCCAGCTATCTGGACAGCCTGTTTCAAACTTTACAGGAGAAAGGGCAGAAGGTAATCTGTCGTACCGTCTTTGAGGAAAGCGATGGCCTTTCCCTTTTAGCCTGGAAACTGGTCGAGAAACTTTATTTTATTGGTGGAAAGGGCGGCATCAGAACTAAGCTCTACAATTGGTTGAGAGCAAGCCAGACAGATGTCTCTTCCGACTCTCGGTTCCTAAAGGTTTTAGGACGCGATCTCAGAGGGAAATATCAGCATTTCAAGGGTATTTGCCTGGTGGCACACCCAGTGGTTGCCAGGATTTTGGCAAGCGTTTGTCGCACCTGGTATATTCATGGAGAGATCGCTGCACCACCTGAATGTGCTGTCAAAGGAGTAGAGAAAATCTTTGTCCCGTTGCAAGAGACAAAAGAGAGATTGATTTCTTTCGGAGCTGATCCTGAAACTGCTGTGGTTACTGGATTGATGATTGAACCGGGACTTGTCGAGTCCGCCGAAAAATCATTTCAAGAAAGATTAAAGAGAATCGAATCGGATGAACCATTGACCATTGGGTTTTTTACTTCAGGAGCCTATCCCAAAGAACATCTGAAAAAGATTCTTTGGGGAGCAAAATCAGTGGTTGAGCAAAGAATGCGGGCTATAATATTCACCGGAACTTACCCAAAGAAATCTGAGTGGTTTAAGAAACAAATGAAAACGTGGGGAGTTGAGGCTACTGAGGATAGGGGAGAGGCTTTTGAAAAAAAAGAAAACTGTGATGTGTTGCTCGTTGCCGGAGAGACAAGACAAGCGGAAACTCAAAGGACAGTGGAGTTGTTGCCACAGATGGACGTGTTTGTTGCGGCTTCGCATGAGCGAACCAACTGGGCAGTTGGTTTGGGACTCCCCATGTTCGTCTTGTTTCCTTTGATTGGCACTTTCGCCTGTTTGAATTTTGAATTCGCTCAAAGACAAAAAGTTGCTTATTCTATTAATTCTTTAGAAAAAGCCAAAACCCTTGGCAAAATAATTGGCGAACTTCGGCAAAACGGACAATTGACCCGAAAGGCTGAGAACGGGTTTGGGGTGCACAAGACAAATGGCGTCAGACAAGCCGCATCTCATCTTCCTCTTTAATGTAGCGCCCGAGCTTTGTCTCGGGCGTTTATTCTTCGCAGGATCCATAGGAACTGAGGTCCTAACGCAACGAATAAAACGAAGAAGCTTTTTAGAAATTAAAGAGCAGTTTCAATGCCGGAATGGCGAAGTCTATCGCAAAGGCAAAGGAGACCACATACATCAGCCAATGGACCTCTCTTCCTCTACCGGTCAGAAGCTTGATCAGGGTGAAGGTAATGAAGCCGAATCCGATGCCGTTGGAGATGGAATAGGTTAGAGGCATCACGATCATGATCAAGAACGCAGGAAAGGCTTCGTCGAATTTGGCGAAAGGAAGGTCTTTGACAATGGAGAGCATCAAGAAGCCCACTATGATCAAGGCGGGCGCAGTAGCCTCTTTGGGGACTACTCCAGCAACAGGGGATAAGAATATGGCTAACAAAAACAAAACTCCCACCACCACAGTGGTCAATCCAGATCTTCCGCCAGCAGATATTCCAGCAGCGCTTTCGATATAGGTGGTCACTGAACTGGCAGAAGAAGCGCCTCCTGCCACGGCAGAAAGCGAATCCACCAGAAGAACCCGATTTATCCGAGGGAGTCTTCCCTGTTGGTCCAGAAACTTAGCCTCACTGCCCAAACCGATCACCGTTCCTAAAGTGTCAAAGAAATCGGATAACATCACCGAGAATATCAGAACCAACGCGGTCAAGACTCCTAACTTGGATATGGCACCGAAATCAAACCTCCCCACCGTGGAAAAATCAGGCATGGAAAGAAGAGAGGGGGGGAGTTTGGCTATGTTGGGATCAGGAAACGCCTGGAAACCTGAGGCATAATTCATAAGAATTGCCAAGAAGGTGGAACCAAGAATTCCGATCAACAAAGCTCCTTTAATCCTTGCCTTGAGCAATATGGCGGTTAACAAAAGCCCGAAAACGGCGACCACCACCGGTAGGTTATCGAATTTTCCCAAGGTGACTAAGGTATCTTTACTTGGTTGAACAAAACCAGCCTGAACCAGCCCTATAAATGCTATGAACAATCCGATCCCCACGGAGATGGCTTGCTTCAATGATAGGGGTATGGAGTTCATCACTGCTTCTCTGAAGCCGGTGAGGACCAGGATGGTGATGATTATTCCCTCCATCACGATCACGCCCATAGCTGAGGGCCAGGAAAGCCCCATACCTAAAACCATCTGATATGAGACGATGGCATTAAGTCCCATTCCGGGAGCTAAGGCAAAGGGATAATTGGTCCAGATACCCATGAAGATGCACATCAAAGCCGCAGACAAGCAAGTGGCAGTCATGGAGGCGGAAAATGGCAGGGCTAAATCTTTTAAGTTGGGGTCACCAAAAAAACTCAAGAAAAGGGGATTGACGAAGATGATATAAGACATGGTGAGAAAGGTGGTCACCCCTGCCAAGAGCTCAGTTCGCACATTAGTGTTTAATTCGTCTAATTTGAAATAATCTTTTAGCATCATTTTCCCCCAGTTAAACCAACCTTAAGGTTTACTTGTTCTGTGATATTGAAATTTAAGGTTCTCTTACTGGAGGCGTGTTTCAAGGTTGGGTGGAACCTTTTTCGCTCATTTGAGATACTTACCTGCATTCAACGGACATGCCTTCACACATTCAATGCATGAATATGTGCTGTGATCATCAATGCCGATTGTGTTGAGCAACGTCTCAAAAGGGTAATTCTTTTCAATTTTTTTATTATCAAGTACAAGCGCAAGTAAAGGATTGGAAGTTGAATAACGCATGCACAAATTGTGATCGACTTTGCCGGTTCTTTTTATTGCGTTGGCGGGACAGACATCAATACAGTCAAAGCAATTTGAAGGACAGAGATCACGGTTAAGCTTTTCGTTAGGTTCTAACTCCTGAGTCGTTATCACCCCTCCCAAAAGAATTCTAGTCCCATATTGTGGAGTAACCAGCAAGCCGCATTTGGCAAGCCGACCCAAACCAGCTTCTTCTGCCCAGTATACCAAAGGCAGGCAACCCCAAAACTCGCGATTCACCACTTTCCATGGAAAACAGCTATAGATTGGTGTGGCAGAATAGTTTTTTTCTTCCAAGAATGAGCAAAGCCTGTGGGAGACCGAATCTAATGTCCTGTATTGGGTGCTGCAATAGCGCCAATATAAGGTTAAGTTGTTGCTTTTTGCGTAGACGATCCCCTTGGGGATCTGCACTCCGTAACAAATAATTGATCTTGCACCTTCCAGTAACGATTGAGGAGAAAAACTCTCCGGTATTGACGGTAATTGTTTGACTGTTGCCACACCAAGAATGGACATGCTCTCATTACGAAGAAAATCGCTGATTTCGTTTTTGATGGTTTGTTCTTTCATTCTTATCATCTTGCCATTATCTCGGATTCTTGGCAATTGCGGCTAACTTATTTATATCCAGACTCCGCATTTTGTCCATTTTTGTGGGAAGTACAGCTGAAGAGTTCGAACTTAGGTTCCTCAGTTTGTGCCCCTGTTTCTGTTTCATTTCCACTTCCTTGCGAAACCTTTTCGAATAGCTTTTCTTATTTTATCTCCTTTTTCTCCAAAAGTCAAGTCCTTTGAACGACCTTCCATAAAACCAGTTTGAGGCAGATTTTTTCAATAGATCGGCATTTGGAAATGTTGGCGCTCTTTGGCTTCGGGGATTTTTCGTCTTCAGCGGGATTTTGAGATTACTCCTGAAGCATCAAGATACCCTTTGTGAGTGTTATCAGGATTAGGCACTCTGGACGTTTTGCTTTTTTTATTCTGGCCTAATCGCTCACATCCTCTTTGACTTTCTTCCCTTGATTATGTAGAAGTCAGTGGAACCGCAGGCAAAATACTCGCCGTCCTCAATTTGTTGCCGCAAAATGGACATAATTCTATCATTTATTTTTTGGTAACGGTCAAACTCTTCGGGATCCCCACCTCCCGCCAGAAACTCCTTTTTTGCCCGGTCTGTCAAATTTTTGCGCCGTTTTTCGTCTAACAATTCTCTTTTTACAGACTTCAGCGAGTGCTTTTGGAGGGGATCCCCGTAAGGCGGCTCGAGATAAAAAACCCGGTCATTCAATCTGATACCGATATCGGTAAGACCCAGCTTATGCATCATCCTGGGAACCTTGGTACCGATGCTGTTGTCGCCCTGACCCAGTTTGATACGCCCTTTGTTGCAGGTAATGGTTACCTTTGCGAATAACAGTTGCTCCTCAATGTTAAGCTCCGGTAAGGACCAATAGCGCTTTGCCAACATCGGTGATAGATTATCCGGTTCTTTGCACATAACAAGTCCTCCCGGTCTTGCGACGCGCACCATCTCGGCCAGGGCAAGTTCAGGTTTTTCCAGATGCATCAATAGTGCCTGGCACATAACCAAATCGGCGAAATCGTCGGGAAAGGGTAGTTGATGCACGTCGCCTGCGGTGAAACAGACTTCCCCGTCTAAGGCCCACTCCTTCGCCGCCTTTGCAGCATCCTGCAGCAATTGTGATGACATATCGACGCCGAAGTAACATCCGCCCTTGCCGAAATAGGGCCAATAGGTATAACCCAAATAGCCTAACCCACAACCCACATCAACTGCGGTCATCCCCGGCTTCAGTCCCAGCCAGGCGGCTAACTTATCCAAGGTATCCTCGAACCACGCAAATTTACGCTGATAGACCAACATTTCTTTCCAGCACTCATCCGACCAATCTATTTTCTTCTTCTCCTCACTCATAACATCCTCCCTGGTTGAATCTGACCATTTTTCGTCACCGGGGCAACGTGAATTTCCTCACAGCTGATTATCAGGATTAAGCAGATACAGGCATCTCTCCACAGCTGATTATTAGGATTAAGCAGATAGTAGCATGTCTTCTGGGATCCTGCGGGCAGACAACCTGCTGCAAAAATCTGCTAAATCAGCTTCATCTGCTGTGAAGAAAACCTCGAATCCGAACACGTCGCGTAGGCAAACCTTCACGGCTTGCTGCCGAGGCATAAAGCCTCGGCTACGCGCTTTACCAAAACCAATTGAATCCATCTATATTCGGACTCAAATGTAATCTGGATGTCTTTTTCGATTTCCTCCCACCAGTATTGATCTTTTGGCAACCTTTTCGATTTCTTAATAACAAAACCGGTCTGTTGTGCAACTTTTTGATAGTCTCCTTGGGCAAAGAAAAAGTGAGTTTCGTTCATCTCTTGTTTCCAATCTTCCTCGCTGGGAGAGTGATATTTGCTGATAAATTCGACAGCGTCTGCAATATCGAGTTTCACTCCGTGGTTTCTTTCCTGGTATCTGACTTTTCTTGGCCGGAACTCATCTGCGAATCTTAGAAACCTTCTTTTGATTTCTTCGTTTTTTAAGATTAGTTCCACTGATTTGGGCGATGGTTTCAGAAAATCCTGCACAATCAGAACGCCATTATCTTTCAACACGCCATGAGCTATCCTAAAAGCATCCCTTACTTTTTCTTCACCCAAATAGGAAAATACCTCATGCAGACTTCCTACGAAAAGGGCGGTATCGAAGGTAGCTTTGGGGAAGATGTTTTCTGTTATATCAGCCTGGATAGGAATAACATTTTTGAGATTTTTCGAAATTACTTCTTTCAACCGTTCAATTGACTTATCCATTCCCACTATGATGCTATCGGGGAATTGGTTTGACAATACTTCGAGAACAAAACCGCTGCCACAACCAAACTCAACAATTTTGCCAGGTTCTACATGTTTAACCAAACCTCTCAACCAAGCTTTTTTCTCTTCCTGTCGTTTATTCACCTTTTGCCTCTTTATTTCTAATTGGGTAATTCTTTTTTATTGCACCCAATGTTGCTAATACTTATCACCGCGTGACCAAAGATGATAAGGTCCCAGGAGGCACTGACATTAACCTCCAACGTGTATGCGGTATTAAGCAAGGCTACTTTTCTGAATCAATGCAGCTTATTGACTTTCTGTGCAATAATCAATACGACCTTGCTGTAATACCCCAACCCATATTCCTCTATGTCCTGCCCGAACTTGGCCCAAATTTCTTCAAAAGGGGGAGTAGTGATTCCGTAAATCTTTGGATCAGTCTTGCATGTAAATCTGATCTCAGCCTTGGCCTGTTCTGGCGTGAGCTTCTTGCCTGTGTAGTAGCTTCTTTTCCTAATTAGCTTAAAATTTGCTTGCTGGAGGAATTCTTCATACTCCTTGGCCGCCAACCAGGTAGCATCACAAATGTAGGAAAACAGGGCCACTTCTATCTTCTGAGCTTGCGTCTCCATCTCTTCTGGAGGCATGACCACAAAACAAAAAAAGCTTTTGGGTTTTAGAACTCTGTTCACCTCCAGAAATGTCTTTTGAACGCCAGCTCTGCCCCTGGTCATGTGAATGTCCTCTAATCCTGTGAAATTGATTGCCATGTCGAATTGTTCTGGATGAAACCTCATTTTAGTGGCGTCCATGTCCAAAATTTCCACTCGATCATTAAGTCCCTCTCTTTTTATGTTTTTTCTTGCGTTTCGGATATCGGCTTGAGAAATATCTATACCCGTAATCCGGAGGGTTTTGTCCAGCTTCGCAACCTCTATGGCAAAAAATCCTGAACCGGTGCCTACATCGAGGATATGCATGTCAGGCTTAATAGGCAAATCTCTCGCAATCCTTGAGCGGAGGCCGTTGAGTTTTTCATAACAAGTCTGGAATTCCTGATTTGAGATATATTCTTCAATCATCTTTTTTATATCGCATCAGTTACCATATGGCCTATTGGTTTCTACGAACCATCCGCACGCAATCCTCCCGACAGACATCGACGCAAAGGCCACAACCGTAACAAGCATCGCAGTCTATAAATAGCTTATCGTTGCGCAATTTTCTGGCCCCCGAGTAACAGACCTTTGTGCATTCTCCGCAACTGGTGCATTTGTCATTGTCAGTCTTTTCGATAAGATCTCCCTTATCGCACCTGTATTCACCCGGCTTTATAAAGTGTACGCAACAGTCGTCACAGCAAAAACATATACCGTCAATTTGGGTCATACACTCTTCATTTCGGAAAGGTCGGGTTACCAGATGCTTGACTTTTGCTTCCCGGAAAATCTCCTCTACGTCGTCCCGAGAGATCTCCTTTCTGTCGGAACCCCCGCTGCCGGGAATATCATCTCTGAACATCAAACAGACATCTATGCGCGAGCGGTCGCAGCGTCCACGATCCTCGCGGCACCCGCAGTTCGACACCCAGAATCGGTCGTGCTGCCCCACTATCTTTTTAGCTTGTTCCCGCGTGCAAACATAGTGAAAAGCCAAATCTTCTTTGTTCATGGTTCCCTCGCTTGATGATTACTTCTCTCCGAGGTATCTCCAATATTGTTTTCTATTGATGATCGCTTCCGGAGCATACTTTAACTAGGCTTCACCTTCTTAGGGTCCCAATAGATAATATATGTACCGTAACACCGACCGCAACCAGAATCAAGACGATCTTCACCAGAAGAACGTCAACTGCCAAAAGAGCAGAAAGCATTATTGCGGTCCACAGTAGGGACAGCGAACTAACTTTGACTTTTAACGGAACCTGCTTTTTCTCGCGATAGTCTCTGATGTAATTCCCAAACCATCTGTTATTCAGAAGCCAATCGTAAAATCTCTTTGAACCCCTGGCATAACATGCCGCGGCAAGGAGAAGAAAAGGAGTGGTAGGCAGAAGAGGTAAGAATATTCCGAGTACTCCAAGTCCCACGAATAATGTGCCTGCAATGACCATCGGTATCCTGACCAGCCCCTTTCCGGTTCTCTCTTTCAGGGGTAAATCAGCGATACCTTTCCCCTCACCATTTCTTTTCAATACAACTCTGGTACTCGACCTAATGGGCTGTTTCATGGCTTGAGAGATGAGGCAACTTTCCTCCGCCATTTTTTACACGGTTAAAAGCTTCGATGTTCTGTCCTCTTTATGATCTCATCCTGCAGTTCTTTGCCCACATCGGCAAAATAATCGCTGTAACCTGCCACCCGGACGATGAGATCCCCGTATTTTTCCGGACTGGCTTGCGCCTTCCGGAGCGTTTCCGCATCTACCACATTAAATTGAATATGATGGCCACCCAGTTTGAAGTAAGTTCGCACTAAATGCGCCAACTTATCTATGCCTGCTTCATCTGCCAACAGCTGGGGCATGAATTTCTGATTAAGAAGGGTTCCACCAGTTCTGGCGTGGTCTATCTTAGCCATCGATTTGATCACGGCAGTGGGGCCATTTTTGTCTGCGCCCTGACTAGGGGAAATGCCATCGGAAAGTGGTTCCCCAGCTTTTCTCCCGTCCGGGGTTGCACCTGTAACCCGCCCGAAGTAAATGTGGACTGTGGTTGGCAGTAGGTTTACTCGATACTCTCCTCCTTTGGTATTCGGCCGCCCATCCAACACGTCAAAGTAGGCGTCAAAGATCAACCGAGCAATGTTGTCTGCATAGTCGTCATCGTTGCCATATTTTGGAGTTTTGTTCAATAGCATCCTCCGGATTTTTTCGGAACCTTCAAAGTTGTTTTTTAGTAGGTCAAATAATTCTTCCATGGTTAACCCTTTGGTGTCAAATACATGATATTTCACTGCGGAAAGCGAGTCCGTCAGGGTGCCAATTCCAACACCCTGAATGTAGGTGGAATTATATCGTGGTCCGCCATCGTGGTAATCTTTTGCTTTGGTTATACAATCATCAAAAAGCAGTGACATAAAGGGGGCAGGTATAAAGTCAGCGTAGAGTCTCTCAATGATATTATTGCCTTTGATCTTAAGGTCGACAAAATGTTGAAGTTGCTTTTTGTAAGCCACCATCAGCTCATCAAAGGAAGTAAAACTGGACGAATTCCCTGTTTGAAGACCGATCTGCTTTCCACTCTGCGGGTCAATACCATTGTTCAGGGTAATCTCAAAAATTTTTGGCCAATTACAATAACCCGTCAAAGTGCAACTTTCCTTTCCGAAGGCACTGATCGTGACACAACCGCTGGGTCCTCCGGCTCTGGCATCATCCATCGATTTTCCAGCACGCAGAAATTCCTGAATGATCACATCGGTATTGAAGATCGAAGGTTGCCCAAAACCAGCCCTGACAACTTCAAGGGCTCTTTTTAGAAATCGGTCCAGGTTCTTGTGGCTGAGTTGAATGCATGTGCTCGGCTGGATTATGCGCATCTCTTCTAATACGTCCAATATGAGGTAGGAGAGTTCGTTGACACCATCGGTTCCATCTTCCCCCAAGCCACCAACATTGATCAGGGCGAAATCCTGATAGGTGCCGCTCTGTTCCTCGGTGATATCGACTTTAGGGGGAGCCGGTTGATTATTGAACTTGATCCAGAAACACTGTAACAATTCCTTTGCGAACTCTTCTGTCAGTTTCCCTTCCTCCGAATCTTTTTTATAAAATGGATATAAATGCTGATCAAGCCGGCCTGGATTGAAGGAATCCCAGACATTGAGTTCGGTTATGACGCCCAGATGGACAAACCAGTACGTCTGTAGAGCTTGCCAAAAATCGGTGGGTGGATGGGCCGGGACACGCGAGCAGACATCGGCGAGCTTCTCAAGTTCCTTCTTTCGCTGGGAATTCGTCTCCACTTCGGCAAGTTCCCTTGCCTTTTCGGCGTGGCGCTCTGCAAAAATGATTAACGCATCAGCAGATATCCCCATCGCCTTAAGTTCCTGTTCTTTACCGTAGGCTTCAGGATCGTCGAAATAATCTAAATTATTCAACGCGTTCTTGATTTCTTCTTTAAAATCGAGCAAACCCTTATGATAAATTTTGTCGTCTAAAATAGCATGACCGGGCGCCCTCTGTTCCATAAATTCTGTAAACACACCAGCATTAAACGCATTCATCCACTCACAGGACATGGCTGCAAAAACTCGTTCGCGCATGGTCTTGCCTTTCCAGAAGGGGATAATTTTATCGCGGTAGATTTTCTTGGCATCTTCGCCTACCAGAAAAGGCGTGACTTTTCTTGAATTCAACACTTCCAGATCTTCGGCTGTATGACAGCATAATTCCGGATAGGTAGGGGTGGCTTTTGGCCCAGGTCCTCGCTCCCCTACGATCAGTTCGCCTTCGTTGATGCATATGGTCTTGTTTTCCAGCAGATATTTTAAGGCCAAGGCGCGAGCTACGGGAATGGAAGCCGCATCCGTAACGCCGCTTTGATAAAAGTCGGTAAGCAGTTGGGCTCTTTCAGTGGAGATATAGGGTTTTGCGTTAACGCTTTGATCCCTCAAGCGTTTGACTCTTTCCGACATCATACAACTATCCTCCTATCTGGATTCTCAATCCAAAGCCCCTCAATTTCTGTTCGACTTCCCTTAATGTTTCAACAGAAGGAGAATGGTTCACAAAGAACAAATCTGTTTGTTTCTTTAGCCGCTTAGACTTTTCGACTCCCGCTTTGTGGTAGGGGAGGATGCTTAATTCTTTTACACCCTTAAGGGAAGAGACAAATCCCCCAAGTTCTAAGACATCTTTTTCATCATCATTTACGCCTGGAACAAGAGGAAAACGCACAATTATTTTCTGCCCATTATCCGAAAGTCTTTTTAAATTTTCCAGGATAAGCTTGTTCGATACGCCGGTGAACTTTGCGTGTTTTTCGTCATTAATTAATTTCAGGTCATATAAAAACAAGTCTACATGTTTGCTGACTTTTGAAACGATGTCTGAGTCTGCATGTCCACAAGTATCAACAGCTGTATGGATTCCTATCTCTTTGCAGGCTCTCAGAAGACTGGCTGAGAAATCCGGCTGCAAAAGCGGCTCTCCCCCGGAAAGGGTCACTCCACCTCCGGATTCATCGTAAAAAACCATGTCCTTTTCTATCTCCTTCATCGCCTGGGTTACCGTCATCTCTTTACCAACCAGCTTCAAGGCCTGTGAATGACAGGCGTCCGCACAAGCTCTGCACAGGTCGCATTTTTTGTTATCAAAAACAAAAGAATCATCCAGAAAAGAGATGGCGCCTTTGGTGCATACGTTCTGACAATCTCTGCATCCGATGCATCTTTCCTTCCACCACATAAATTCCTGTTCCCTCGCTTTCCCCTCTGGATTATGACACCAGGAGCAGTTCAACAGACATCCTTTAAGGAAAACTGTTGTGCGAATGCCGGGTCCATCGTGAATGGCATATCTCTTGATGTCAAAAACCATTCCGGTACTGCCCACCTTTGCTTTTCCGGATTTGAAGTTTTTCATACTATAGAAGTATGACTTCGCAAATCATGTTTCTTGTTCTTACGGTCTCACGTTTTCCCTAAGGACGAACTCCGCCAGGTGCGAACATCCTGTTACCCGACATTAGCTGTCTTAGTTGCGATAATCATTATCTCAATCTCATCCAGGTCAATTCTGCGCCGTCCCCAGTTGCCTGCGGTTCCACCCCAGATGTTTTGAACCTCGAATCCTGTTTGACGAAACATCATAACAAGCTCTGTTGGCACGAACCCGCGTTCCCTCAACAGCAGGCTCTTCTTGCCTTCGCTGCTGTCATACTCCATGGGATAAACCTCAGCCATTGTGGTGGGGTCAAATCGTCCCTTCTCCACATCTGCTTGTTTAAACCTCCGAATCAAAGCTAACCCATTGACAGCAGTCAAGATTATCTTTGCATTCGGTTCAAGAGCTTCATTTATGTTCCGAAGAATGGACAACCCGTGTTCAAAAGGATCGCCATTCCTACCTAATAAGCCGAAGCCACCCTCACATAAACATATGGCTGCATCAAACGCATTGTTTGATTTGAATTCCGTGGCATCGGCATGTATCCATTCGACCCGGACACCAGCATTCTTGGCGGCCTTCCGTGCTTGGGCCAGCATGCCAGAAGAGATGTCGACTCCCGTCATCAGGTATCCTCGCCTGGCGAGCTCAACCGAGTGCCTTCCGGTACCGCAGCCTACGTCCAGAATTCGGCTATCCGGCCGAAGCTGCAGCTCTTCGATGATAAAATCGACCTCTGCCAAGGTATGCTTGGTGAAGGAATTCTCCATATAGACTGGAGCGTGTCCGTCAAAAAATTCCTCCCATTCGTTTCTTTTGGTCATCTTTTATTGCCTCCTCCAGCAAGCGCTACAAGAAAGCTATATCCATGCTTTTGGAATCCTAAGGATTCATAAAAGCGGTGGGCGGCTTCCCGCTTGAGATTGCTGGATAGTGCAAGCTTGTAGCAACCCATTTTTCTGCAACGATTCATTGCAAATTCCATCATCTGCTTGCCAATCTCCTTTCCCTGCCAATTCGGGTGGACTGCCACCTCCTCAACGATGCCTGACGGTGCGCCCATATGCGCAAGGTTGTCCATAATAAGCAAAGCAAATGTTCCCAGGATCTCACCTTTAGCCTTTGCGACAAAAATCCTGTAATTTGGATAGCTTTTGATTCGGGTAAAGATCTTCTGCGCCTCTTCTGCTGAAAGAACTTTGCCATTGTCAATATCAGGCTGGGCATAAAGAGAAAAAATCGCCGGCAAGTCCTCAGCCTTTGCCTCCTGGATTTCAATTTTCACCATGATATACCACCTCTGGGCGTCTCACTAAGGGTCTTGCGGATAAAAGAAGTTTGTCAAGTAAACCCGGGCGTGGGCACGTAGCACCGTAACCTTTTATCCGCCGTGGTCGAAGTTTCAATAATTCTCTCCTATCCTAATAAGCTAATCTATAGGCAACTTATATTCTCCGAACAAGTGCAATTGGTCGATCGAATTTATTTGCTTGTTCTAATGGTTGCCGAAGGTCCCAGTTATTCCACCAACCCACAAACTCAAAATGTTTAGAAGCTGATATAAAGCACAAAAATTCCTGTGGGTATATGGCTCTTTTGATCTCTTTTCCAACAATATTGAGTTTTTCACCGTGATCATTCACTTCCATGCTAAGGGTTTCTTCAAAAGTTTGTTCGACAGGATTGATCGCCTTCCATAAAACGGTGGTCTTAACTTGGATGCCCTCGCGCTCGAGTACCCAATTTCCTCCACTTTCTGATACCCAGGGTGGATCATCCTGAACACACCAATCAAGCAAGTAAAGGCCGCCTTTCTTCAATACATTGGCAACAGAGTCGAAATGGGTTGTCTGTTCGGAAGTATTCTTAGCTGCCAAGGACCCAAGCAACACATATACAAAGTCAACTTCTGTCTCAAGAGAGAAATCGACCATATCTCCATGAATTAGGTTTACCTCAGCACCGATGCGCAATGCCTTTTCCCTGCTATACTCCAGCATAGCCTTGCTTAAGTCAAGTCCACTGTATTGATAGCCTCTCTTGATGAGCTCTTCCATGTGCGGGCTGTTTCCACATCCCAATTCCAAAACGGATTTAACCGGAATTTGTGAAAACCGCTTGAAACACTCTTCAAATACATCAACCTCGGCAGGGATATCCCGAAAGGAAAAGGCTATTTCGTAATATTGGGGATTGTCGTACACTCCTGCCAAATCCATGCTTCCTCTATGTTACTCAATTGACTGCAATTTCGTCGGCTGTTCTTATTTCAACCAAGCTACCACGCCTATGCTTTCAAACTGAGGTTCTTGCCTTAGTGGACACAAATGGTTCTGGTCTACGATTGCAAATCACTGCATCTACCACAAATAAGGTGCTGAACAACAGACTATGGGTTTGTTCCCATACTTCTTTTATTCCCTGACAAATTCTTGATTTTGTTCGCTTGAGTGTCCCAAGAATCAACATCCGCTAATTCCTACTAAAGAAACAAGTTACCGGCTTTCTGCCCCTCCCCTGAAAAAATTCGTGAATTGGCAAACCATTTGCGATTAAGAACCTATGAAAAGAAGAAACCTTTTCAGCTCGGGGGGTAAGAGTGAAAGTCAAATTCACACTGAACATGGAAAATCTCACGGTTAATGAAATGCATATTGACCGCCTTTGTATCTCCTGGATAAACGAAGTCACCGAAGAAGAGGTTCTTTCTATGTCCGGGCAATGGATCAACAGCCCGAATTTTCTGACCCAGCGGATGATCGGTTTAAAGAAAGTGGGAGAATCCAGCCTGACCATCGAACCGATCGAAGAGACATCCTCAATTTAACAGAAGTATATGCTACCCATACTTATTCAAATCGCAAACTCAGTGGTTCAAGGTTTTACCATCTTGGTTGACTGGTTTAAGCAGGCTAATGTTTATTTTTATGCTCATTTCGGTTTATTCGGTCAGATTGCTTTCATCTTCGTCCTATTTTATCTTATCTTTCTGATTCTTTCCAGGGTCCTCAAAGCCTCCCTCGACGTGGTTTTTTATGTGGTCATCCCTTCCGTGATTTTATCTTTTCTAACCACTTTTATTTTGCCTTATGCTTTCGTTACGGTTTTGCCTTTCTGCGTGGGTCTTTTAATCGTAGTAAACATTATTCGATCTTAGAACTTTTCCAAAGTAAATTAAAATCTTTCTCCCTGTCAACACAAAAAGCTAAAAAGTATATAAATATACTGTGAATTCTTTTGCGTAAGATGTATTTTTACCAGATAAGTTGAAAGAGCAGATCCATTTGGAAAAAGAAAACAAAAGAGGATAGGCCCTTGCCCAGACCGGCACGTCGGTGCGATAAAAGGATTTAAATGATCTTTATCAAAATCCGTCGAACAATCTGGTCATAGGCAAGACACATTCAACTTACGCCTCGGCGGACCTCTCCCACTCGGCTACTAGTTCATCTAATCTCTGAGACAGCATCTTCCTTTCTTCATTCAATTCCAAAAGCTTTTGCCAGTCGGTGTAAACTTCTTCGGTGGAGAGCAAATAATCTATCTCCTCTATCTTCTGTTCGATTTCGGAAATCTCTTTTTCTATCTGATGTAGACTTCTCTTTTTGATTTTCGGTTTGGCTTTCTTGATTTTTGCTTTGGCCTTCTTCTGTTGTTTTGCCAGCTCCAGGCTTTTCTGCAAGGCGTCCTTTTCTTCTTTCTTCTTTCTCTCATAATAGGAATAATTCCCCAGATATTCTCTTAGAGTCTTGTTCTCCACGGCATAGATTTTATTTACCACCTTATTGAGAAAATAGCGATCATGCGAAATTACCAGGATGGTTCCGCCGAATTCAGAAAGAGAGTTTTCCAAAACCTCTCTGGATGCGATATCCAGATGATTGGTGGGCTCGTCTAAGATCAGAAAATTTGGCTTGGAGAGGATCAATTTGGCCAAGACCACCCGGCTTTGTTCTCCACCGCTGAAGGTCTTAATTCTTCTGAAAACGTCTTCCCCAGAGAATAAGAATTTTGCCAGGAAACTGCGCAGATCAGAAGCTACCATCTGCGGTCTGATTTTCCACACCTCATCTAAAACCGAGCTTTCCAGATCCAGCCCTTGGTGTTCTTGGTCGTAATAGCCGATATCAAGATTAGCACCGATCTTAACTTCTCCCGATGTCAGCTTTTCCTTTCCCATAAGCATCTTCAAAAAGGTGGTCTTGCCCGACCCATTGGGACCAATCAGGCCAACTCGATCGTATCTTTCCAAGAAAAAGCTCACGTTTTCAAAAAGTACAAAGTCTCCAAACCTTTTGGCTAGATCTTCGGTCCAGACAAGTCCTCTCGAGCTTCTTTGAGTCGAAGTGAAGGAGATCTTGACTTTTTTTGCTCTGGTTTTTGGCTTTTCCAATCTTTCCAGTTTCTCCAAAGCTTTTCTTCGGGACTGCGCCTGTTTGGTCTTTTGTCCGGCGATGTTTCTTCGGATGAATTCTTCCGTTCTGAGAATGTATTCTCTTTGCTCTTTATATTCTTTCCGAGCTTTTTCTTTTCTTTTTTCTTTTTCCACCAAATAGGCGGAAAAATTCCCTTTGTATTTTTCTATTCGATGATTTTCCAACTGCACCACCTCCTGGATCACACGATCCAGGAAATACCGATCGTGAGACACGATGACCACTGTTCCAGGGAATTCGCAAAGGTAATTTTCCAGCCATTCCGTTCCCTCGATGTCCAGATGATTGGTTGGCTCATCCAGCAAGAGAAGATTTGGTTCAGATAATAGGACAGAGGTCAAAGCTGCCCGGTTTTTTTCTCCCCCACTCAAAATATTGATGCTTTTGTCAAAATCCTGTTTTTTGAAGCCCAACCCGTAAAGTACGGTCTCGATCTTGTTCTCGTATGTATAGCCTCCACTGTTCTCATATTCTATCTGTAACTCTCCGTATCGTTTCATCAGCCTATCTAAATTCCTTGCGGAAGACATTTGCTTTTCCAGGTTTCGTAATTGATCGTGCAACTTCAGAAGATCAGAGAAAGGCTTCAGCATCTCGTCGAACAGAGTTAAATCGTCCCGAAGTTCACATTCCTGTGGCAAAAACCCGATCTTAAGCTTCCTGCTTCGGGTCACCTCTCCTTTATCTGTTTCCAATTCACCGGTGATTAATCGGAACAGCGTAGTCTTCCCAACTCCATTTGAGCCCAAAAGCCCGATCTTTCTCCCTTCCTCAATTTGCCAGGAGATGTCCTTCAAAACCAGATTGGTTCCGTAGGATTTTGTGATATTATTCAAACTAACTAAAGTCATTCAACTCCACCTATATTAATTAACGCTGCCAAAGGAGATAATATAAGGCTCGTTTGTATATTAGCACACATAACCAATTGAGTCAATATTAATCTTGACCGCTTAGCTGAAATAGTGTATCCTTTTTTTGGGAGGCATTGAATATAAAGGCAGAAGGATAGTGACGAATAATGGTTAGAACATGACGAAGGATTCATGATGAATGAAGGATAAAGGCAGAATCATTCACAGCTGATTAGGCAGATTAACAGATAAAAAAACAATTACGGATGATTAACGAGGGATAAAAGCAAAATCGCTCACAGCAGATGAAACGGATTAAGCAGATGAGAATAGCTGATATCAGCTTGGCGTATCAGCTTAATTCCGTTAATCAGCTGTGAGACAGAAAACAGCGAGGATGATAACATCCTCGCTGAGCGAAAATTCCACAGTCACTTGTAGCGGTCGCATTTATGCGACCTGTATGTTAGATGAATCGAACCGCTACAGAAAACCTCTCCCCCTTCAGTCCCCCTCTCCACAAGTGTGGAGAGGGGAAGATAGGGGGTGAGGCAGAAAATTATCCGAATAGTGCCTTCATCTTCAGCTTGGCGATGGCCTTGGTGGGGTCTAAATCCTTGGGGCACACCTTCTGGCAGTTGAAGATGGTGTGGCACCGGAAAACGCCGAAGTCGGTGGCTACGAAAGCCAGTCTATCTTTTGCACTCCCATCTCTCGAGTCATCAATGAATCTCAAAGCTTTCATCAAAGCGGCAGGACCCAAATAGTCTGGATCTGTAGCCTGAACCGGGCAGGAGCCGTAACAAGCTCCACATAGTATGCAATCCACCCAGGGATCCAAATTTTTCCTCTCCTTTTCACTTTGAATGTACTCTTTTTTGGGAGGGTCATTCTTCGGTATCAAATAGGGCAGTATTTTTTTGTAGTTCTCGAAGAAGGGTTCCAGATCCACCACCAGGTCCTTGATTATAGGCATATGAGACAAAGGTCTCAAGGTGACCTTTCCGCCAAGTTTGTCGATCTGCGTACGACAGGCCAAATCGTAAACTCCGTTGATGTGCATGGCGCACGAGCCGCAGACCGCCGCCCGACACATGGACCTGTAGGCTAAGGTACTGTCCAGGTTCTCAAAGATGTAAATCAGCCCTTCCAGAACGGTCATTCCTTTGGGGCTGTCAAAGGTATAGGTCTGAAAATGAGGCTCTTGATCCTTCTCCGGATCGTATCTTAAGATTTTGAATTCGGTCATAATGAATATTTCCTTTCTTTAGGATGATACATCACAGTCTCAGTCTCAATCTCAGTCTATATTAGTATTTCCTTTCTACGGGTTGATACTTGGTTATCTGAACGTCTCTGTAGGAAAGCTTTGGCCCTTCCGGAGTATAGCTGGCGATGGTATGCTTCAAGAAGTTGGCATCGTCCCTTTTGGAGAAATCAGTGCGAAAGTGAGAACCGCGGCTCTCCTTTCGGGCCAATGCGCCGGCCAGCACCGCCTCCGCCACCTCCAGATTTCCCTTGATTTCGAGGGCCCAGGTCTTATCAAAATTGAAGCTACCCCCCGAGACGATGGGCCTTATTTTCTTGAATCTCTCCTTCAAAGCCTTAATCTGTGCTAATCCCTCTGCCATCAGCTTTTCATTGCGGAACAGACCTGCCTTTTCCGGCATCAGTTTTCTTAATTCCGCATTAATGGTGTAAGGATTTTCGTTACCATTCGACTTAAGCAACCGATTCAGATTTTCTTCTTCTCTTTTCAGGGCTCGCTCCAAGGCATTGTCCCTGGGTTGTTTGGCCTTGTCTTTCACGTATTCAGCCGCGGAGGTTCCCGCTCGTTTTCCGAAGACCACTGTCTCCAGCAGGGAATTTCCTCCTAACCGGTTGGCTCCGTGAACGCTGACGCAGGCACATTCTCCTGCTGCATAAAAACCAGGAAGCGGACTTGCCCCATCCATATTGACATCGATTCCACCCATACAATAATGAGTTCCTGGTTGGATGGGAATAGGTTCCTCGATTGGGTCCAGGCCAATGAAATCCAGGGTGATCTCCCTGATTCCGGGAAGCCTCTCCATGATCTTGGCTTTTCCTAGATGCCTTAAATCCAAGTAAACATAAGCGTCCTCGAATCCACGCCCCTCTAAAATCTCAGTCTGAATCGAACGGGCAACTATGTCCCGGGGGCCTAACTCCATAGCTTTAGGAGCATATTTGCTCATGAACCTGTCCCCCTCCTTGTTGATCAGGTATCCGCCTTCACCTCGACATCCTTCGGTCATCAGTATGTTATTGGGATAAAGTGAAGTTGGATGAAACTGAACGAATTCCATATCCTTTAAGGGGACTCCTGCCCAATAAGGCATAGCCACTCCAAAAGCGGTGGAGGG
>Ga0209427_10000599_pt1 | contig 39001 bp, 46 predicted proteins | sample DeeMarSWOR136_30_FD_187465 | JGI IMG/M metagenome (GOLD analysis project Ga0209427, IMG submission 187465) | Marine sediment microbial communities from White Oak River estuary, North Carolina - WOR-1-36_30 (SPAdes) (version 2) | ecosystem: Environmental > Aquatic > Marine > Intertidal zone >...
GGTATTTGCTGGTAATCTCCCACCGAAGGTTGGCCTCGATTTGAACTGTGGTGGTCCTCGGTTCTCCTGCTTTCGGAAGTCGCGGATCAACGATCAAACACCCGTCCTCACGTTCGGCAACAACAACAGTGTCCCCTTTTCCAAGCTTCTGCCTCAGGACCCAGTCTTTGGGGAGTATCACCAAGAACGAACTACCTTCATCTCCACCAGTCTGCTGCAGCTTCCTGTACGTGACCATTCTCTCCACCCAAGCTAGATGGCGCCAAATCCTCGTTGAAATGCCCGCTTATTACACTTCCCGCATCTACTTCTATCTCAAATCCGACGAAACTAGGAAGTTTAGTTCAGTTCTTCAAATCATGAATTTGGGCGATGTTTAAATCATAAAGCTGCGACAGCGGCAGCGGTTGCCATTGACACAAGCTGACCGTCGAGCATTGTTGAAGAAGCTGGTAAAATCAGGCATTCAGATATCTCCCGACGCGCTTGATTTCCTTCTGGGTTTAGAGGCACCTATGTCCGTTGTAGATTCCTTGGTCGGTCAGCGTAACGTTTTGACTCACCCAGCAGTCCTATCCCGTCAATACCTTACGGAATGGATCACTGGAGAGATTGAGAAGAAAGACCCAACGCCTACAGTGGTCCAAATCGAGTCGTTGTCTGAAATAATCGAAAAAGAGCACGAATCCGGATTCCCTCAGGTAGACGTTGGTCCACTAATCAGTGTCCTGAAGAATCCCACGTACGACAGAGTAGGCTCCAAGGGGACTGTTGATGATTTCTTGGCTCTATTCAGAGATAGGTACCATCGTATCAAGAGAATGTATGCAAGCCGGGTGGACACACATGATGCTCTGTCTCCCGTTGCTATCGAGATGAAGCAAAGAGCGGCAGCGGGCCGTCTAGTAAGGACCAGTGAAGCACAGCCGACTCCTAGGCGTTCAAGCGTGAAGGTTATCGGGATTGTGAAGGAGAAGAGTGTATCAAAGGCGCAGAACATAGTCGTAAACATAGAGGCGTGGGAGAAAAGGCCGAATAGGCGTGATGAGGAAGAAGAACACAGCATCGAGATAGTAGCAGTAGTTCCTACTGGTCAGGAGGGGGAGAAGGGTCGACAGCTGTCGGAGAAGGCCAGTTCAATCATGCTAGATGAAGTCGTGTGCATATCAGGCTACCTAGATGAACGTGGGCGAATGATAGCTGATGACATAATTCTCCCAGATATTCCAATGAGTCGTGAGGTCGGAAGGGCTCAACGAGATGTCTACGCAGCATTCATCTCTGACATTCATTGTGGAAGTAATGAGTTCCTGGAAGACGCATTTGACCTCTTCATCGATTGGCTTAGGGGGAGGGACGTTGACAGTTCCGAGAAAGAGATGATCAGACAAATCAGGTACCTTCTGATTGCAGGGGACCTTGTGGACGGGATTGGAGTCTACCCCGAACAAAGGAGTGATCTGGCGATACCGGACATTCATGCTCAATATGCTTTGCTTGCAGAGAAGCTAAGGAGAATCCCAGAAGAGGTGAAGATTCTCTGCATTCCTGGTAATCACGATGCTGGTAGGCAGGCCCTTCCACGTCCTCCCATTGCTAAGGAGTTCGCCGGCTCTCTCTACAATCTGGGCGACCGCCTGATGATGTTCGGCGACCCCTGTCATCTAGTCATTGAGGGTGTCAACATCATAATGACGCATGGTGACTCCCTTGATGATCTTGTGACGAGCATCCCCGGTGCATCCTATGAGAAACCAACCGTGTCGATGGCAGCCCTCCTTCGGAAGCGCCATCTTGCTCCAATCTATGGTGGCAAGACAGAGCTTGCTCCACTGCATAGGGACTGGATGGTGATTGATACTCCTCCAGACCTGATTCACTTCGGCCATGCCCATCACAACGAAACGGATGCCTACCGCAGCGTTCAGATCATTAACTCAGGGACTTTCCAAGGACAGACAGAATTCATGCGCAAACAAGGCATCAAGCCAACACCAGGAATCGTGACTCTCACGAACCTCATGACTAGGAAACTTGAGGCCAGAGTCTTCTATGACTCGTCAACCCCCTCCTAGGTACGAATCAATCTACAGCACTTCTTCGGCAATCTTACTTAGTCGAACGTCCTCGTCAAGAATCGCACCTATCTGCTGTTTACTCACAGCCAGTCGTATCTTCTTAGTCCGTCCATATCGTCCCTTTGAGATGACGGTTGTGTTGATCAACCCAAGCATATCGAGTTCTGCTATTAGGTCCGAAATACGTCTCTGAGTTAGCGTGTCTAGAGCCAATGATTCTGCAATCACAGAGTACACATTGTAGCACTCGCCAGTGTAGATATCTCGTTGACCCTTGCTAGTCAAAGCATAGACCGAGAAGAGTACCGCCTTGGACTGGAGTGGCAGTGTCTTCACAGCCTCTGTGATTGTATCTCGCTCGATGATCTTCTGGGCCTCGCGAACGTGTTCTTGGGTTACCTTATCATCGCCATTACGTTCAGCAAGCTCGCCAGCAGTTCTCAGCAAATCAAGCGCTCTTCTCGCATCACCATGTTCCTGAGCGGCAAGGGCTCCAACCAGATTGATGACCCCCTCTTCACCTATGGCACTCTTGTTGAAGGCGATGTTCACTCTCTGCTGCAGAATTCCCTTCAGCTCAACTGCATTATATGGAGCAAAGATGACCTCCTCTTCCCCCAGAGTCGATAGGACTCTCGGGTCCAGCATCTCCTTGAACTTCAAATCATTGCTTATTCCGATTATTGAGATTCGGCTATTGTCCAATTCTCCATTCATCCGAGTCAGACCATAGAGGATGTCGTTGCCTTGGCTGACATCCCGCCTTACAAGAGAATCCACTTCGTCCAGGACGACAACCATTATGTTGGAATCTGAGTCAAGCTTTCTCTTGAAGATGGACCTAATCTCGTCAGTGGGCAAGCCTGTGAAGGGCACTTCGGATCCATCCGGCATTTTGGCATCGATATCTTCACACAATTGGCGTAACACTCTGTAGTTAGTACCCACGATACGACAGTTGACATAGGCTGTCAATGGATGACTCACTCTGCTTTGTTTCGCCTTCTTGACAAGCAAATCCAAGACGTATCGTGCGACTACCGTCTTACCGGTTCCAGTCTTTCCGTAGCACAAGATGTTTGATGGCGGTGCGCCACGGAGTGCGGGGCCTAGAATAGCTCCAATCCGATTCATTTGCCCATCACGGTAGGGCAGGTCATCAGGGACATATGTTGGCCGAAGCGCGTTTCTGTCCCTGAAGATGGCCTGACCCTGAAGAAACTTATCGAAGAGTTTGTCAAGTGGCTTCTCCATTGCCTGCAGTCTCCATCCGAAAGAAAGGCAAGTTCCACTGGATTTCCATTGGAACCTATGGAGCTTATGGAGCTAATCCTAGTGTTAAAGCTACGTATTACTTGAGCTCGCTTGTAACATGAGTCCGTAGCATTCATCTAGGAATACAATCAGGGCTGAGAGCGTATCTTGTACTGAGAGTGCTGAAGGTTTGCGTCTGAGAGACTTGGAGATCGCACTACAATCGATAGAACGCATGGACGAGCGTGATATATCCTTGGAACAGTACCCCACGCCTCCAGACATAGCTGCTTCGGTTCTCTATGCCGCACAGATGGAACACAATGACATTGCGGACAAGACAGTCTGCGATCTCGGCTGTGGCAATGGCATTTTTGCCATTGGAGCGGCTCTGCTAGGCGCAAAACGTGTTATTGGGATTGATATGCAATCCAAAGCCTTAAAGGTCTCTCAACGAAATTCAATCGCACTCGGGACTGAAGACACGACAGACTGGGTCCTGGGGGATGTTTCCTCGTTTGAAGTGAGAGGACCCTTTGATACTGTGGTGACCAACCCCCCTTTCGGTGTCAAGAAGAGAGGTGCGGACCTGAGGTTCCTACGGAAGGCAGTGGAGATCGCAAGGACTACGTATAGCATGCATCTTGCAGGCGATAAGAACAGAGCCTTCCTCAGAAATGCAATCGAAGACCTTGGAGGAGAAGTGGCACAGGTCGAAACTTTCGAGTTTCCCATAGATAGAATCTATGAATTTCATAAGAAGCCCAGACATCTGATTGGAGTGGACCTTTACCGCATACGTAATGAAGAGCGTGAATAAAATGGCTGATGTTAAGACTGGTGACGTTGTCATACCCGGAGACCAGCTCTGTGTCATAGAGGAGCTCTCACCAGACTACGGCACCTATGAGAAAGATGGAGTTGTGTATGCAGCTACATCGGGGGGAGTTTCAATTGACTTGAAGGCACGGAGTATAAGAGTACTCGCGGCTGATGGCACTATGAAGCTAGCACTTCCCGTAAAGGGTGACATCCTGATAGGTTCGGTGGTGAATGCGTACGAACAGCGTGCCGAAGTCAGCGTTGTGAAGCGGAATGGCAAAGACGTATACAGCCCTCTTGCTGGAGAAATCCACATCAGCAATGTTACTCGCCGATTTGTCAGGTCGATGTCCAATGTAGTACGTCAGGACGACATCATACGAGGTGTGGCTCTGAACTCGCATGAGATACCTGTCGACATCAGTCTTGTCGGTCCTGAGCTGGGAGTCTTACGTGCCAGTTGCATGAAATGCGGCAACGATCTGACGCTTACCAGCAACAACAACATGTTCTGTCTTCGTTGTGAGAATCGAGAAACACGTGAAGTAGCAAGGGACTACGGTGTGATGTTTGGCATTGAGCCAAGAAAGGACCTTGCACCTCGTAGAAGAACGTACGATGACAGGCGGCGAGACGGAGGACATCGGTCTTTTGACCGGCGTGATAGGAGGTCTGGATCCAGACGTTATGGTGAAGATCGCGGCGACAGAGGCCGCGATGAAAGAGGTAGAGGCAGGAGGCGAGAGTAGAATGAAGCCTAAGGTACTAGAGCATGATCGATATGAGCTAAGGATTGAGTTTCAGGGAGAAGACCATGGGTTCTGCAATTTGCTCCGTAGAACTCTTCTAGAGGAGCCTTCAGTTGAGTTTGCTGGCTACCACCTAGAGCACCCTCTTCTTGCCAGTCCGGTAGTCACCTTGAAGACCAAGAAGCGAATGGCCACCGTAGTGCTTCGCGAGGCCCTTGAGAAGATACTTGCTCGAACTGAGGAATTCCGCAAGGGGTTCAGTCAGACATTGTCAGATCATAGCATTGGTTAGACTTAATGAGGACAAGACCGTCAGTCTGGTGACTCATTATGTGGAAGTTTGTCAAGAAGTATCAGAGTATTGCAGACATAATGAGGGACAAGGGCCTAGCGAAAGTTGGTGACGGCCTAGTCAATCTCTGCTACTCGCTTGCAAAGTCCGAGGTACTTGGAGAGGCTACTGGCGAGAAGGTACGTGACAGTGTACTTGCACGTGCATTACGTGCAACTCCCATCTATGGTCACATCTCTCGAAGGACTGATTCCGGAGCTGCCGCCGATGCATTTGAAGCAGTTGTAGCGTATTTGTGGCTGACCGGGAAGACAACTACAGAAACCCTGGTTTCCACCCTTGTAGAGAAACTGGACATTCATTCTGAGATGAACAGGAAGCAGGAGGGTGAGATAGCAGTGGAGGCCTTCCGAAACGTGCTGGAAGGTCTAATGGACCTTCTTCCTGACTCATAGGAGCCTTCCATGGCACCAGCAAGGACTAGATGTTGTTCAGCAAGCCTTAATTTGAAACAGACTAGCAAATTCGAGAATCCCGGGGTGCTGTGAAATGGAATTCTGTAGCAAATGTGGTGCTATGATGATACCTTCGTCAGATGAAGACGGCTCCCGTTTCCTGAAATGCAGAAGCTGTGGTCACAAGAAGAAACTGAAAGGCAAACTTACAGTCTCCCACAGAATTGAGAAGACGCCCCGTGACAGAATAGTCGTGGTCGAGGACGACTCAATTCCCATGCCTGTTACAAAAGCCGTCTGTCCAAAATGTGGGAATAATGATGCATACTACTGGACGGTTCAGACTCGACGAGGAGATGAAGGCGCGACCGAGTTCTACAGATGTACCAAGTGCAAGCACACTTGGCGAAACTACGGCGGCTAGACGCATTGAGAGGCAGAGGCACGCCAGCGAGACTAACACATTTAAGACCCGGACATGTTGCCACTACAGGACTTAATATCCGACTTCGTCCGAACTAGACTTGACGGTGCGTTCAGCTTGACTGAGGAAAGGAAGTTTCCACGCAGAAAACCTGCAAAGCTCACAACCATTCGTGATCTCTCTCCAGAGGTGGATACGCCTGTGAGAATAATGGCGGTCGTGGTTGAATCAAAGCCTGGAGTCGCACTGGTACAAGACCGCTTTGAAGATGATGTGGAGAACGCCGGCACTGTTGTCGTCAGCGTGGAAGGAACACTCGACGTGGGTGAAACGTACTTCCTACTAGGTGAGGTTACAGAGAAGTCCGGGCCTGATGGAAAGGAGCTTCGGCTGGCAGCTTCCTTAGTTCATAAGATTTCGGGCCTCGATGTCAAGCTTTACAAACAGGTAGTGGAGATGGAGAGTAAGATAGTTCAAGCACTGATTAGATGATGGAGGAGAAGCTGAGATGTTTCATGCAACACTTGACAGCACTAGCACGTGGAAGCAAATCGTAGATGCCCTAGCAACGCTTCTCACGGAAGTTCATTTCGTGGTATCTGAAGACGGGATCTCGCTTCGACAGCTAGACTCATCTAAGGCTGCGATGGTTGACCTAGTTCTACCAAAAGGAGTATTCCAGGAGTACAGCTGTGACGCAGAACACGACATATGCCTCGGAGTTGACGAGCTCAACAAGGTGAGCAAGCGAATGGCTGGAGACGATCGTCTCGAGTTCAATCTCGATGAAGAGGGCAGACGGTTCGAGATCAAAATGATAGGTCAGGCACAACGCCAGTTCAAGCTCCAGCTTCTCACCCCACATGATGAGAGAACCAAGAAGCCCACTCTTGCATTTGAGGTGAAGGCTGAGATGTTCGCTGATGCATTCAAACAAGCCGTGAAGGACATCGGAGTAGTCTCGAGCCACATACGAATAGCTGCGAGCGGCAAGACACTATCTTTCACGGGTGAGGGAGATACAGGAGAAGCCGAGGTCTCATTGAAAGCGTCTGGAGATGATTCCGCAGTGTTTCACATGGAATCAAAGGGCAAGCCGACTGCTATGTATGCACTGAATTATCTCTCCGAGATTGCAAAAGCGATGTCTACTGACAGTCTGACCGTTCAGTTCAGTTCCAACAAACCGATGCTACTCGAGTTTCCGATAGCAGAAGTCGGGAGCATCAGCTTCACATTAGCTCCACGGGTTGAACGGAGATCAATATGATCTATGGCTGGGGCTCCAGTATGATGGGAATGCCTTCGAGAGAAGGGTCTTCCCGGTCGCCACGAAATCCCTTTCTAAGACGCACCGTATCACCTGGAGAGGGCTCTTGACGGAGATGAAAGCGATGCCTGGGCAAGCTCGGGAAACTGTGAACAAGTTCCTAAGACTCACTTTTCACGACTTCTATCGCTCAAACAAGGAGAAAGTCGACGAGCCCATCCGAGTCGAGACTCGAGAGTTTGCCGCACAGGACTGGGAAATCATCTGGCAGTGTGGACCAGAGATTGAGAATGGGGAGGTTAAGAAACCAAGTTGTGGCCAATCAGGCAGGTCGTTCTTGAAGATCACATCATGTCCGAATTGTGGGTCACGCGGTATTCAGATGACGGATTGGATACGCCATCTTGGTTTTCGTAATCAAGATGCGCTGCTGAATTGGTTGATTGAGTCTGCCCCGTCAAACGTCTATCATTCTGCAGCCTTCTATGAAACGCCCGTTGCCAGACATATGGGTGAGAAAGTGTGGCAAGGAGCCGAGCTAGTCTTCGATATTGACGCGGACCATATCTCCACAGAATGCAAGAACAGCCATGATGCTTGGAGGTGCAACAACCCAGACTGCCAAGAGACTGGAACTGGAGATCCTCCTGAAGTTGGATGTCCCAAGTGCGGAAAGACGGCGTTCAGCGCTCGTAGCTGGCTATGCGACAAGTGTCTTGATGTGGCAAAGGAAATCACATTGAGAGTTCATGATGAATTCCTGATTCAAGACTTTGGTATAGACCCCGATTCCATCCAGCTGAACTTCAGTGGGCACAGAGGATATCACCTCAGGGTTCGCGACCCTCGTGTCTTCAAACTTGATTCAAGAGGCCGAGTTGAGATTGCCCACTATATCACTGGTATGGGCTTCAGGGTGGCCCCAGTAAAAGACGAATCCCCAGCGGACAGGCATAGGGTAATCATTGTTTCAAAGGAATTCCCTCTACCCACCAGGAACCGGAGCGAACTGAATGTTCCTGGATGGGGGAACCGTGTGGCAGAAGCGATGATTGAGTTCATCAGAAACATCGACTCCTACGAGGGAACTGAACGTTGGGTGAAGTACTTCAAAGATAACGAGGATAACAAGAAGATAGCAGCTCGTAACAGAGAGAATGCCATTCAAGGTCTAATGAGGGACCCTCCAGTTCTAAGCTCATGGGTGAAGTCAGTGGGGGACAAGTCATGGCAAGAAATCGCGATTCGGGCAATCGAGGCACATGGAGGAGAGATAGACGTCCCCGTGACTCACGATATTCATAGAGTGATAAGACTGATAGGAAGTCTACACGGGAAGACCGGTCTCTTAGTCACTGCACTTAATCGTGACGAGATTGAAGCCTTCAATCCGCTTAGCGACTCTCTCGCAATAACTGATGGCTCTCTGAAAGTCAGGTTTGGTGACAGCCCTCTTGCTGTGCCCAAGATCAGGATTGGCGATGATACTTTAGGACCTTTTCATAATGAATCAGTAGAGCTACCCATGGCCGCAGCAGTCTTCATGCTATGTAAGGGGGTGGCAACGATTGAGTAAGCCCATGTATGATATGATAAGCGCTGCATGGAAAGCTGAAACAGAGAAGGAAGAACTGCAGGACTTGAGGGACAAACAGCTAGAGAGAATGACGGAATATCTCTCCAAGGTACGATTCGAGCTGACCGAAACTGCTGCAGGGAATCAGCTTCAGGCGGACCTTCTATCACAGGAAGCACTCAATCTCGAGTTCATGCTCAATGACCTCCTGATGGTAAGAATGAACAAGATTGTGAAGGCAGCACTGGCACAGAAGCGACCTAATGCAGAACTAACCTTCTCAGAGGAGATGTTCTACAGACATCTTGTTCGAGGTATAGATGGGCATCTAGAGTCAGTCAATGAGTCACTCACAGGAATGCCATTGTCCAAGCCAAAGCAACCACGGGCCGAAGCCGAATCGTCGGATGCATATGACGAAGTGGAGTATATCATTGTCAAATTCGTAAACCCGATTGAAGACGCATTTCTCGGCATGGATGAAGCAACCTATGGACCATTCAAGAAGCAGGACTTGGCTAGAATTCCCCTTGCCAATGCGAGACAGTGGCTCAAAGATGGTACAGTGGTTCGAGTCGTAACAGGCAACGAGGTTCACTTGTGATGAATGAAGAGACAGTAGCCCAGCAGTTGGCTGAGCTACTGAAGCGGCTGGACGGTGTTCGTAGCTCTACTGGAAATAAGCACGAGAAGTTCAGAGTGGCATTGACTGGAGTCCTTCGTCTTCTCAGTGGGAATGAAGCAACGCTAAAGGGTCTTCAGGGGGCCCCAGAGGAGCTAAAGGGCTACATTCTCAATCTAGCAATTGAGCTAGGTGAAGAATCTATGCGGCAATTCGAATCCCTAAGGTCCCAAGTAGAGTTAATCCTCTCGCAGGTTCGGGAATCTCCAGACAGAAAATCCTAAGAGAGGGCTGGGTCTGTTCTATCTCATGCGCCCCAGAGCACAGTGGCTAATCTACTTTGCAGCTGTAATCTGCTTTGCACTGACCGTACTTGGAGGGCTATCATATCCTCTAACTGGTGCTGAACTACCCTCCATAATTGCCTACGAGGTTGGAATCTTCATCGGCATATTTGGCATCCTATTCTTGGTACACCAGAAGGCTCTTCCTGGTAGCTAGCATGAATCTACATTCCCTATTGTCTTCTACTGAATGTCACCTCTGCAAACTTTTAATATGGGAACCGAATTCCGCTGCCCAGTCCAGCCATACAGCCGGTCAAATTATGGCGGTGTATTCTTCATGGCCGAAACCGAAGAGAAGACTGGTCCTCCAGTGACCCTAATCGATCCAATTGACATGTCTCAATTAGATCCCAAGTTTCGTGAAGAGATTAGCAGCATGCCAAATGGGGAAGAGCTCTCTGCTTGCTTTGCCTGTTCGACATGCACAGCTGCATGTCCCATTGCTAACCAGTGGAACTTCAAACCACATCAGCTGATTAGAATGATACTGCTTGGAATGCGCACTGAGGTCTTGTCGAGCAAAGAGATATGGGAATGCCTGACCTGTTTCGAATGTCAGGAACGATGCCCTCAGAAGGTCCGTGTCACGGACATATTCTTTGATTGCAAGAATCTTGCCGCAGAAGAGGGCAATGTGCCAGAGAACATCCTCGTACTTGCCAAGTCGCTAATTGAAACGGGCCAGCTGTATGAGGTAATGAATGACTGGGAGCGCGAAGACTTGAATCTGGAGCCAGAAGTACCAGGCCTTTCCACTGAGGAAGTGAAATCAATCCTGAAAGGCACTAGGACTGGCAGGCTTGTGGGCGGTGATGAATAAGATGCCAGTCTATAATCTGTATATGGGATGTAGCGTTCCAGCCAACTATCCGAACTACGAGGCTGCAATGACAAAGGTCGCCCAAGCGTTTGGAATGGACTTAGTCTACATGGAGGGTGTCGCATGTTGTGGAAGTCCCAACTTGCGCGCTATAGACTACTTCGGATGGCTTGTTGTCAACGCTCGCACCTTAGCAATCGCAGAGAAGGACGGTCACGACATAGTAACTCCGTGCAACGGTTGCTTTGGTTCTCTGAAAGATGTCCTACACCACCTCAAGCACGACAAGGAGGACATGAACAGAGTCAACAAAGAGTTGAAGGCATCGGGCCTCCAACTAAAGGGCACAATCAAGGTACGGCATTTTGTGGAAGCGTTATATTCTGACATCGGAATCAGTGAGATCAAGAAGAAGGTCACCAAACCTCTGGACGGTGTAGGAATAGCAATTCATTACGGATGTCATCTTCTACGTCCCCAAGATGTGACGGAATTCAGCCCAGAAACACTCCGAGAACTCGTGGAGGCCACAGGTGCCTCTGTTATCGATTACCCGCTTTGGAAGCAGTGTTGTGGTGCAACAGTCCTACCAGTAAACGAGGAGCTTGCGATAAGACTAGCCCGTGATAAACTGAAGTCTATGAAGGAGGCCGGGGCGGTGTTCGCCACCGTTGTCTGCCCAGCCTGTGGTAATCAGCTCGATCTGCAGCAGCTCGGCCTAAAGGACACCTACGGCGAAGTCTACGACATCCCGGTTCTCTTGTATCCTCAGATTCTAGCCCTGGCCATGGGCATTGATCAAGAGGAAGTGGGACTGAGCATGAACCGTGTGGCTGCTGATCCAATCTTAGAGCATCTGACTGGTTGAGGTGCACCAAGTTTGGCCAGTCCTGTACTAATCATTGGTGCCGGCGTAGCAGGCATGACTGCCGCTGTGGAATTGGCAGACAACGGTATCAAGACAATACTAATTGACCGGCAGTCCACAATCGGTGGCAATGCACTTGACTTGTACAAGGCCTTCCCAACAGACGACTGCTTCTACTGTTTCCAAGGAAACAGTTGGCGTCCCGGAATCCGCAAGTGCTTCTATCGGAGCGCAATGATTGACCAGCCTAACATCGAACTCATGGTAGATACTACAGTCAAGGAGGTCTCAGGATCACCTGGCAAGTTTGTTGTAAATCTTGACGTCGGTCCCAACTATGTAGATGCCAAGAAATGCACGATGTGTGGTCTCTGTTTGGAGCTCTCAGATGCTTTCCGATTATTGTCCCCCCAGTGTCAGCCGCAGGCTGTGGTATTTGATCCCAATAACGCTGATGACGGGACCAAGAAGGCCGCAGAGGATTGTCCAACCAAGGCAATCAACCTAGATGCCAGCCCGTCAGAGAAGACTATCAATGTCTCAGACATTGTGGTTGCCACCGGATATCATGAGATGCAGCCAATAGCCATTGACGAATATGGATATGGTAGGATTCCCAATGTGATCACTCAGCTAGAGCTAGCAAAGATACTCGATCCCAACGGAGCGACATCGGGGGCTTTGGTTCGCCCCTCCGATGGTGCCCAAGTCAAGAATTTGATGATGATTCAGTGCGTGGGCAGCAGGGACGAGAACTACTATCCATTCTGCTCCAAGATCTGCTGCGTATTCGCACTCAAACATGCAAATATCATCACCAATGAAAGAGATGGTGCGAAGGTCAGCGTTGTCTACATGGATATCCGGACATACGATCGCCATGAGAGATACTATCGAGAAGCTCGTGAATCAGGAGTGGAGTTCATTCGGGGTCGCATACATCGAGTGCAAGAACAGGAAGACAGCACACTCGATGTGATTGTCTACGACTCACTCCTTGACAACTACCTCAGATACAACATAGACCTCCTTGTACTCTCCTCGGCCCTTGAGCCACCAGACGGTGCAGAAGCATTGATGAAAGCACTTGGTCTCAAATCTGCTAGTGGGTATATTGCACCCCTAGATTCAGTTTCTGAGAACGAGGTAATAGCAGCTGAGCACGTGTACGCGTGTGGCACGGCACTTGGCCCCGCTGAGGTCCCTGAGAGCGTCAACCAAGCACGGGCTGTGGTCAGCAAAATCCTTCAGAGCAGGAAGTGATGAATGGTGGGCGATAAGTCGACGGTTCTTCTCTGCACCTGCGGCAAACAGCTTCAGCTGGACTATGACTTCCTGGAGAAGGAAACTGGCAAGCTCGACCTTGTCAAGTCTGTGAAAGTCAATGACCTGGTCTGCCAAGAACAGGGTCTAGAAGACGTTGCCAAGCTAGTTGACAGTAGTGAAGGCAGAGTTGTGATTGCAGCCTGTACCAGTCAGAAGATTCAGCCCAGGATTGACCACTATCTCAACTCCATGGGCAAGGACCCCTCAAGAATTGTCTATGTCAACATTCGTGAGCATTCAGCTTGGGTGCATTCAGATTCTACCGAGGCATCGAAGAAGACATTTGACATGATTAGAGGCGCTGTGGCACGCTCGTCGCTCTCAAAACCTCTACAATCTGAGAAGAAGGAGGTTCCAAACCACGTCACGGTAATTGGAGGTGGGATTGCTGGCATGGAGGCCTCCCTTAGCCTGTCAAACCTGGGCTATCAGGTCGCACTTCTTGAGATCGAAGAGGAGCTTGGAGGACATGTTATTCACCTCCCCATCGTGGCTCCCACAGGAAAGTCGGGCCGGGAGGTACTGAGTGGAAGGCTTGCAGCTCTTCAGAACGATGAAAATGTAGAGATCATGACCAAGACTAATGTCAAGTTCGTAGAGGGAGAGATGGGGGATTTCACAGTACACTATCTGAAGGCTGAAGAAGAGGAGGAGAAGAAACTTCAGACATCAGCTGTGGTCTTGGCAACTGGATTCGAAGAGTTCAAACCCAATATGATGGATGAGTATCGCTACGGCAAGAATCCAGACGTGGTGACACAGTATGAGTTGTCGCAGATGCTCACCAAGAACGAACTTGTACGCCCCTCGGATGGTCAACCTGTCAAGGATGTTGTCATGGTCCAGTGCGTGGGGAGCAGATCTGAGGACTACAAGCGCGACTGTAGCAAGCTATGTTGCACCTTTGCTATCGACAACTCCCTAGAGATCCTCAAGAAGAATCCTGAAGCCAACGTATCAATTGTCTATATGGACATTAGAGTCCCCTTTGAGAATGAGATGATCTACAAAGAGTCTAGAGAGAAGGGTGTTGACTATGTCCGTGGTAGAATCAGTTCGGTATGGGAAAATGACGGACAGACCCATGTCAAAGTCTACGACTCCCTTCTGAATCAGTATTTCGAGGTCGTTCCGGACCTCTTGGTCCTATCGACTGCCATTCTGCCGCCAAAGGGGCTGGCTGAGCTCTCCGAAACACTCGGCTATGCATTGGAAGAAGATGGGCACGTGAAGGAGCTATACGGCAAGCTTCGGAGAACCGAAACTCGCAGGCGCGGAGTTGTTGCGGCTGGTGGAGTGACTCGTCCACAGTTCGTGTTTGAGGCAGTGACTGACGCACAAGCTGCAGCACTAGTTCTACATAACGAACTGCGAGGTGGTACGATAGAGAAGATCGCACGCGGGGCAGTACTTGATGTGGACGACTGTGTCGGCTGTAGCCTTTGTGCCCAACAATGTCCTCGGGGGGTTCCTCTGATGATTGAAGAAACAGAGGCCGAAGAGAAGGCAGAGGATGACAAGATTCTGTTCAAGGCCGCAATAGACACCCTGAACTGCCATGCCTGTGGGGTGTGTCAAAGCCTCTGTCCGTCTGGGGCCACACAACTCAACTTTCTCTCCAATGAACAACTCTGGGCAGAGATTGAAACAGTCTTGGATGATGCTGGACCTGATTATCCAATCACTGTCTGCTTCTATTGCGAGGAGTGTTCGGTGTCCACTATCGACATTGTCGGTGCGCGTCGAATGGAGTATCCTGCCAGCACTCGGTTGATCTCCGTGCCCTGTGCAGGACGAGTCTCAATAATCGACATTCTGAAGGCCTTTGAGCAAGGCGCCAGCACAGTCATGATTGCAGCCTGTGAGACCGACCGGTGTCATATCGGCGGTACTGGCAATGAGATTGCTCAGGTTCAGGTAGATGTCGCTCGTGACATACTGAACGCAATTGGCTGGAAGGGCGAACGGGTCGACATGTTCAGGATGTTCAGTGCAGAACCTAGTCGATTCACAAGTGCAATTGAGGAGATGGTCAAGCGTGCTCAGAAGCTTGGTCCCACACCAGTCCATCGCGGAACTGCTGGCAAGTGGATGGAGGTGACAGAGTGACCAAGGTGACTAGTGGGCTGGATGCCATGGCACCCAAGAGACGCCGCATGATGGACATGATCCTTGCTCTTGGAGGCCTGAAGGAGGAAGCTGCAATCCCGCTCAGCAAGGTGAGTCAAGAGATTGCTAGCCTTAGAAGCGAGCTAGAACCACTAGCTGACGAGATTCTCGCGTTCCCAGATGCATACTTCGATGAGTTCTTTCGGGCGGCAGAGAAATCCAATATTGTATCACAGATCTCTGACAAGGCGGTTCTCCGGGAGGCCATTGTCAGTCTTGAGAAGGCGTGTTCAATACTTGATACAAGTCCAGTCCGAGGTCTGTTAGATCTACTACAGTCTGCTCTTCAAGCCCTAGAGGGTGTCAAAGACACAGAAGTATCTGATTCTGCTGTGGACCTAGCAGAGGTACTGAAACCGCTCCCAGACCTGATTGCTCAGATTGAGTCCGTCTTGGAGGACTACGAGTCCAAGAGACATTCTGAGGCAGAGGCCGCGCATGCAGAACTAGAGTCACTGATTGAATCCATTTCCGACGCTTTGCCGGAGATTGGCAAAGACGTTACTTTAGCATTGGATACACTTCAGAAACTAGGCACAAAGACCCGATATGGACCATTTCTGCGAACTGCTGCACAGGTAAAACGCGGCATTCGCGAGGAACGGATAGATGAAGACCGTGCGTCAGATCTTGTCCTTGGAAATATACTCACTGAGCTTAGACGAGGCGTGATTATGTTCATCCTCAGTAAGATGGGCTCAAGAACGGTCGTTGAGATTGGTCAGCTCATGAGGGAATCTCCCGCGCTCGTCCAATCCGCCATTGTGAGTATGATTCAGAGGGGAGAAGTCGAGATGATTGGTCTCGATGGTGATGCCCCCGTCTTCTCCAGAGTGCTCGAAGCCACTCCGAAGACAACGTTAGTACTCAAGAAGATAGTCCAACAGATTCGTGGGGTGTCCAAGTCACTTGAGGGCGACATAAGGTCATCAGTGGAAAGGTCGCTGAAGCAACTAGAGCCCCTACTTGAGAGGCTACAGAAACTGGGTCAATATGATGAAACGCAATTGGCTGACCCGATGAACAATCTCCGTGGTATAGTCGACGATGCAACAGAGGCTGTCTTGAGTTTTCAGAGTGCGGATAGTTCCGAAGACTTACGCCTGCTTGTGTCTGCAGGTCTGGAGGCCTTTGCACGGTTTAGACTCAAGATAACCTTGGAGAAGGGCCCGAGTCTAGTGTCAGGCACGAATGTCTATGGGGAGAAGTTGGACCCAGAGGTCTATGAGAATATGATGTCCAGCTATTTGGACAGCGAGCTTGAGAGAGGAACAATGCTGATCCTCATCCGTGAGTTAGGTGCAATGACTGCAGAGGACCTTGCGAAGAAGACGAACATCCCCCAGAATAGAGTATTACAGCATCTACTCCGTATGAAACGCGATGAACTACTCACCCTTGCAGGCGAGAGTCACGGTTACGTTCTATTTGATGTCCCCCGAACGCCAACCGAAGCTGAGATTGCAGTGGAAACCGCAAGCAGTCAAGCTCTCCAACTGACTGAGGCCAAGGCGGAGGTGAGAACGCTTCTCGATGATCTCCGGGCTGAGGACATTGGTAAGCTGGCCAATGCCCTAGAAACCCTATCAAGAGGTCGTGACAGACTGACTAAGGTGTCAGTGGATGGTATCAACGTGGGTGAATCTGTGCTGGGCGGGGTTGAAGACAAGATAAAGACGGCTGTCTCCTTGACATATCGTACACGCACACGAATTCCTAGCACTCGTGCCAAAGTGACCCTGGATGACCTGATTGATGTGGATGTACCCTCTGTCTTGGAGGAGTACAGATCGATGATGGGCTATGCGCCCCTTCTGGGCTTCGGTACAATTGAATGGGATCAATCGAAGTGTCTTGGCTGCAAGTCTTGCGAGATTGCCTGCCCAGAGGACGCAATCCAGCTAAGACCCGTGATTCAGGCAAAGGAACTCTTTGAGTTCTCTGAGGACTCTCTCGGAGAACTGCCAGTCAACAGGGCACTCTTCTACAGAACTGTGAGGAGCCTTGCCGCGAAGAAACCAGATGTCGACATAGTCCTAGAGAAGGACTCACCCGGCTTCGGAAGAGTTGACGTAGATCTCTGGCTCTGTGTCGGATGTCGTACGTGTGTGAGACGATGTCCAGGACCTGCCCCCGGAGCATTGGAGCTCGATCTGAAATGGAGCCTGCCCGAGGTAGTACGTCAAATCACAGCACAGGAATGAGCACCAATCGCTCACCATCCCTCTTGAGTAATGGCCTTATACCGCTGTCACTGTTTCTTCTACCACTGTAGAAAGTGAGGGAGCACAATGGTCGATTTTACTCTGACTAAGGAACAGCTCAAACTGCAGCTGGGGGCAAGGGAATTCGCCCAGGAGTACATGATTCCCTATGCTCACTATTACGACAAGACTGGCGAGTTTCCACTACCTATCATCAGAAAGTGCTGGGAGGTAGGTCTGATGAACCTCAGCATTCCAAAAGAGTATGGAGGACTTGGATTGGGAGTTCTGGAGCAATGCATAGTAGTGGAGGAGATGGCCGCCGGATGCGCTGGAATGACCACTAGCATCTATGTCAACACACTAGGTGCGGAACCCATTCTCGTAGCCGGCAACAAGGAACAGAAGGATAAGTATCTCAAGCCACTCACCGAGGACTTGAAGTTCATTAGCTTTGCGTGTTCAGAACCCGGAATGGGTAGTGATGTCGCTGGAATACAGACCAGAGTTGAGAAAGAAGGTTCGCATTATGTTATCAACGGGTCCAAATTTTGGATCACCAATGCACCTCATGCAGACTATTTCACAGTGTTTGCTAGCCTTGACCCTAGGCAGAGGCACAGGGCTCTTTGCGCATTCATTGTCGATGCAGACACACCCGGCGTAAAGACAGGCCGCCCGGTCGAGAAGATGGGCCACAAGGCATCCACAACATCCTCAGTCATATTTCGTGATGCTAAGGTCCCAGAAGAGAACTTGCTAGGCTCAGAAGGCACAGGATTCCCCATTGCCATGAAGACGTTCTCCATGACAAGGCCTGCAATTGCGGCATTCTCCACGGGCCTTGCTAGGGCTGCTATGGAGTACGCGCGAGAGTATGTCAACAAGAGAGAGGCATTCACTCAGAAACTTCGAGAGTTCGAGGTCATACAGTTCAAGCTGGCTGAGATGTACATGAAGATAGAAGCGTCCCGTGTTCTGTATCTCAAGGCCGCTTTGGCCACTGACACCGAAGAAGATTCCACCGTGCCAGCAAGTGTCGCAAAGGCGTTTGCAACAGATGCGGCGATGGAGATAGCTAGTGAGGCAGTGCAAATCCATGGTGGATACGGCTACATAGATCAATACCCGCTTGAAAAGCTGTTTCGCGATGCAAAACTCTACCAGATCTACGAAGGGACCAGTGAGATCCAACGTCTGATACTAGGTCGTCATGTACTCAAGGACTATGAACCAGCAATGAAGGAGCTGCCAAAGTGGGTGAACATGAAGCCTCCAGATTTCTGAAAGACGTCTCATGGAGTGATGAAGCATGTTGGTCAAACGATTCAATGATTGTGAGGAGATTGTTGCTCTAGACGGCACGATTCTTCGTGAACTCCTGAACCCTAGACATGACCAACCCGATTTGAAACTCGACTATTCATTGGCTCATGCGATGATCGGACCTGGCCAGTCATCCGCACCTCATCGCTTTTTCGAGGCCTCCGAAGTCTACTACATACTCCAAGGTAAAGGACGGGTGCACGTTGACAACGAGGTGTCAGACGTCAGCGTCGGGGACACAGTCTACATTCCACCAATGGGAGTCCAGTACATCGAGAACACTGGCGAAACAGACCTAGTGTTCTTATGCATGGTGTCCCCTCCTTGGTATCCGGATGCCGAAGAGCTAGTGGAATAGTCCTTGACAGACTATACTGACTTGTTCCTCGGGTAGAGAACCAAGCCGGTGAGAGAAACCTATGCATGTTCGTCTGCTGTCTGAGGAGGATCTTGATATCGTTGCAGACATTTGCCTAGACCCGAGTGTCCCGGCAAAGTGGCGCGAGATCATGAGACCCGCGATGGAAGCACGTAAGGACTGGTTGAGAACCATGATGCCAAAAGGGCTGCAGGTGACTGCTGTTCTTGGTCCCAAGGGAGAGAGGAAGGGTCTGATTGAACATCTGCCCATTCAACTCGCGTCTGAGCCTGTAAGTGGCACGAAGTCATTATTCATCAACTGCATCTGGGTCGTGGAGGCCTTCTGGCGTACAGGAGTGGCAAGACCGCTAATGGAGCATTGCATAAAGAGGGCTGAAGAGTTCGGTGGGTTGAGTGTCCTTGCGTATGACGGCGACAGGTGGTTCGGTTTCATGCCATACATGCCTTCAAGCTTCTTCGAGAAGTTCGGCTTTGCTGCCACCGACCGCGACGAGAGCCGTATACTGCTCCATCTAAATCTGGGCGGCGACGAAACACCATCACTTATTCTTCCGAAGACTCGGATTCTTGACAGGGACGACAAGCCAATTGTTGAAGTCTTGTTCAACAACCAGTGTCCGTGGTCCGGATGGATGGTTGATAAGGTCCGGAGAAGCATGAAGAAATTCGGGGCCAGATTTGAGGTAGTCAACACAGATGATAGAGCTGTTGTCGAAGAGTATGGCCTCTCTCGTGGTGTCTGTGTCAATGGGTTACCAGTTATGAAGAGAATGGCGACGGTGAAGGAAGTTGAGGCTGTAGTGAAAGAGGCATTGGAAATGCCATGAAACAGTTGTTTGTTTCATGGTGTCTGAAAATTGATAGGTGTGAGTTCGACCACATATTTGGTCTGAATGAAGGTCTTCAGACCCCTGATTGCATTCTTCATTCTGCTTACAATCATATCGATTTTGGCTGGACTGTTCTTTCCAGACGCAGTTTCGGTTCCAAGCTATTCTTCAACTATGTTTCTCATGGTGCGCTTCGCAAATGCAGCACATCTCTTTGAAGAGTAATACACAAAAGCGTGAGCGATGGAAGTTCGCCTCCGAAAGAACCCGGACGGCACTCCCAAAGAATCGCTCTATGATAGGCCGTTCTTTGTTGCTTTCTCTCATTCAATCGTGCTCATGAGCTTCCTGTTCTACTTTCCCATTGCCAATGGTGATCCTTGGCCGTTGATCTTTGGCTCATTAGTTGAAGTTTCTATCTTCATCCCCATCATTTGAAACAGCATTTCTACCAAGATCGTCTGCTCGAGTCGGAAGGCGCTAGGCAGCATTGCAAAACACGAGTCGGCTCATCCAAACCAACCGGGTTCCCAAAACGCAGGAAAGCCGTCTTAGTACAGGTTACAATGGATGTTCGATTTGTACTCAGCCAACTTTGCTGTCTTTGTCACGATGAGTATGATCGAACTCTTCCTCTATCGTTCAGCTCAGTCGATTGCCAGTCTACCTGTCATGTTTCTTTGCTTGGCCGATTCCTGACTGGGTTCTATTAGCCTTGCCAAACAAGACGAGTCCAGACATCCATTGCAGCTGTCCTAAGACGGCTTAACTATTGTTAGACCTGAACGCAGATAAACCCTTTCATATCTGCACAAGTCAGTCAAGACAACGAAACAGACGCCGTCACTCCACTTCTTCCAGCCCGAATGTGCGGAGCAAATCCCTCATTCTCATAATCAACTCATCAATGAATGACGTATCTGATGTTTGACTTGCGGCAATCGATACCTGGATTCGAACGTCAAGTTCGGCAGAGCCGACTCTCTCCCCTCTCCTGACAGCCATTGAAGAAGCGAATTGAGGAACAGCCGTATCCTCGATGTCCACAATCTCGATAATCTCTGGAGTCTTCTTTCGAGGAAAACTCACTACATGAACTCGGTCCTCATCAATGCGGATTATTCCCACTTCTTCCAACAAGTCCACGAGTGCATTTGCTCCTGTTCTGGCATTGTGATCCGCCGATGGCCTATCAGAGTGCATTATGACTCGCATGATCAGCTGTTCCTTGCTGACTTCGGAGTCCTTGGAAATGAAATCCAAGATTGACTTCAGTTCTCTACAATCAAGAAGCAAATCTCTTATGGCATCCTTGAATTCCTCTTCCTGTGAATGGTCTACCAATCTTGCGACCCGCCGGCCAATAGGAGAAAGACGATACCTCTGGCCCTCCCTCTCAAGGATTCCTATCTGACAGAGAAAGGGGCTCTGCCTGGTGACGGTCTTTCTCTTGTATGAAGCTCTCTCGGCCACTTCCTGTGCGGAAAGGGGTTCTTCGTACGCGCGAGCTCGATTCCAGGCACTAATTACCTCAAGAAGACCACTCAACGATATCGCATACGGGACCGCCATGCATGCATCTTCCACACTCTCAGTCAATGAGGATGTCCTCCGGTATTCACAGACTATTAGTGATTTGTCTAAATGAAGCATTGTAGGATGTTCATTGGACTCGTCTGACTCTCAGCGGAGGGATAAGAGTGGAGATTATCATTCAATCTCTGGAACATGGACATGAGTGAAATCAATCTGACCAACGACACGTCGGAGGTTTGTTGGCTAGGGTGAACGTGAGTGAGTTACTCCAGAAAGGTAGTCATCAGTGTGAAGGTCCCGATTCTCTGGGAGTCCATGTCTGATAGAGATAGAACTAGGCTCAATCGGATAACTGGTCGTGATACACGGGTGATTCGTGCCTTTCTTGGAGTCATCGCACGTCATGAGAAACAACTTCTTGTCGGAAAACGAAGGAGAAGAATCAATGGTGGCAAGTTGGAGAAGCTGACTCTGACTGCTGAGAGGTCCAAGGACAGCAGCAAGAATAGACTATCTGTTCCTCACGACTTCAAGAGGAGATTCCCGAACACCTCTGTGAACGAACTTCAGGAATGCAGACAGGTGGCTGTCGCCATGTGGAACAGCTATCTAGCTCTTGAAGGACAGCAACCGCTGCCAGCTAGAGGCTATCGCTCAAGAAAGCTCCCCCGCTATGTCTTTGGCCGTAGATTCAAGATTCATTACACTCCTGAACAGCCCATCAAGCACTGGCTAGACCTCATGGACTCGCTCGATTCAGCTAGGACTGACTACTGGTTTCATGGTAGACTCTTGATTCCCCTCAGCCCCTCATCATATCATCTCAACAGGATGAAGGAGGGAAGAGTCACAGCTCTCAGGCTATTCAAGGATGCAAGAAAGAGGTGGTGGGCCGTCTTCTCTGTCAGAAATACAGTCCCCGCAATTGATGGAGACGGAAGACCTCCTGCTGTTATGGGAATTGACCTCGGGATAGACAAGGCTGTCTGTTCGGTTGTACTGACCAAGCAACGAGTACGATATGTCAGATACTTCACCCAACCTGAGAAGGTCAAACGAATCAAGAAGTATGATGAGATGGTGGACTCCCTCCAACGGGAGATGAACAACAAGCTCAACAACGGCAAACCAGCAGATGATGTCATCCTACGGCTTCGCGAACTTAGCGGTCGAAGGGTGAAAATTAGCAAGGACCATGACGGCGTACTTGTGAAACAGCTCAGTGACCACATCCTGGAGCTGTCGAAGAAGTACGACCTCTATGTTGCCATTGGCAAACTAACTGGGATCCGTGACCGGGCAGGCAAGAAGAGTGGAAAACGCAAGAGATTCCGTAAGATGATGGCTCGTTGGTCATTCGCCAGAGTGAGCAATGCACTCAAGCACTCGTTGGCTCAGCATGGCTGGAAGGTTTCGGGGAGGGACTCGCGGATCATTCCTGTCCGTGAGTTCTGGACCTCTATGATTTGTCACAAGTGTGGCCATCGCGGAATCAGACCCAAGCAGTCCCTCTTCATTTGTCACACCTGTGGTTATCGTGCCAATGCCGACAAGAACGGCGCTATCAACATTGCTCGGTGCCTCATCATGCTCATTCCTCGCCTACGGGATGAGAACCAAGGACTAGGGAGGTGGCTTCTTCCTCGTGAGAGGGAGCGGTCAACCCTGAAGGCCCGGAGGAGCTCGTGCTCTAAGGGGAAGTCCTCACGGTCCCAGAGGTTGTCAGACTCGAAAGGACCGTCCGTGGCTGAGTGTCGCACGCAGACTTCTCTTGAGGAGTTCGCAGACACTTCCGATCCCGCCATGGTGAGAATCGCGGAAGAACCGTCTGCCGCCATCGACGCCCGAAAGGCGACTGACAGTCTTGGCAAAATGGTGCAGCGGACAGAAGCTCAGTCTGGACTGAGGAACAATGTTCCAATGATGTCCAGCAAAGCCCGTGTCGCGAAGCCGGGGTGGTGTCCGGCGAGAGCTGGCGACAGCAGTCACGGGAAGGGTGGAACGCGGGAGTTGAGGGTCACCGAAGGGGTTCATTCAACCTTGGAAGCGACCTGAGATAGGTCGGTGCATGCATCCAAATACATCAGAAAGCGCAGATACAAGTGAAAGATTATATGCTGCGCTGAATCCAGCCGTTCAGGTCTTCAAACAAGGCGGATGTGTGATGCCTCCTAAGGACATGAACATCATCGTGTTCGGCTGCATGCAGTGCATGTATGCTGCTGCTGATCTTGCAGGAACGATGAAGCTGCAGTACGATATCACATCGCGGATAATCAGAATGCCGTGCACTGCGCGACTGGACATCAATTTCATTCTAAAGGCGCTTCAGGAGGGGGCTGATGGCGTGCTGGTTGTCGGTTGTCACCCAGGGGACTGCGCTTATAGGACAGGGAACCTAGGGGCGGAGAGAAGAGTTCGTTTCGCCAGGAAGTTGGTTGGTCAACTCGGCTTGAATGAAGACCGTGTGAAGATGGTGTTTGTCTCTGCAGCTGAGGGTGACAAGTTTGTAGCCGACGTAAACAAGTTCGCTGAGGAGATCAGGAAGATAGGACCAAACCCAATCCGACTGTGATACTTGAATCGGCAAGCCTTTTTGAGTCCATAGTATCCCGTTGTCTCCTACGAGTACTTTGGAGGTCTTGCGGTTTGGACAACACCGACCTTCAGCAATACATAGGGCGTGCAGGAGTATCAGCCGGGATTCTGAACATGAAGGGGCGAGTGCATTCGGTGGCTGCAGCGTCGAGAGAGCTGGGACTGCCACCAGACCACTTCATCAAGACCCTAGTCTTCATAGGGCAAAGGGAGGCGCTGATACTAGCAATCGTCAAGGGAACGGATCGGGTCAGCTCGAAGAGAATCTCTAGTGCACTAGACATTGCTCCTCCTAGGCTGGCAACACCAGGCGAGGCAATAGAACTCACGGGTTATGAGGTCGGCGGGACGCCACCAGTATCCATTCCGAACGCGAAGGTCTTGATTGACCCGAACGTAATGGCCATGGACGAGGTTGTGGGTGGTGGGGGGACTGACCATCACTTACTCAGAATCTCGCCATCCGAGATATTGAGAGTCACAAAAGGTCAAGTCGTGAGAGTAAGGAAGTAGAGGTCGTCCACTTACTAGTAGAGTCAAGCCCAGTCAATCTCCCATCTCTCTTCCATTTGTCGAGTAATCTTGTTTCCAAGGTTTGCGCAGTTCCAAGAAGTAAAAGGTACAGTGAAACAGGTCGTGTGAATCGGCATGACTACTCGCAGGCATACGAATTTGACGCATATAGTACATGCCATAATCCTGTTCGGTGTTCTTCAGTTCTTCTTCCTGACATTCTTAGCTGCTATATTCTACCCGGGAGGATACGACTACTTTGGCTACTACTTCAGCGATCTGGGCGCGATAACGGCGAGAAATGGCGAGGCGAACACAGCCTCTGGCCCACTCTTCCTTCTGGCCCTAACGACAGTTTCAATCACGTGCGTGCCCTTCTGGGTCGCATTACCTAGGTCCTTCGACCAATCAAGAGGTGAGAGAATTCCAAGTGTGATAGGATCAGCAATGGGTCTGGCATGCTCTCCTCTGCTAATTGGAGTTGCTCTGTTTCCCTTGGACACCCAGCTTGAAACTCATTTTGTGTTGGTATTGACCCATTTCTCTCTCTTCTCGATTTCAATTCTCTCCTACTCGATAGCCCTCATACTTGGACGCAGACATCACTACTCATTCTCACTTCTTGGTCTGATTGCACTCTCCATTGGTATTCTTCTGATGGTGAATCCCACAGCCACATACTCAGCTCTTCTGCAGAAGGCAGTAGTGTATGTCTACTTCGCATGGATAGGCGCGCTCACTTACTTAATCAGAACGCCCGCTACATGAGGGGCGGAGAAGAACTAGGAACATTCTTCGTATAGGGCTCCACTCCAGCGGCCACGAAGTTAGCCTAGATGCTGCAAAGAATTAACGTTGAGCCCACCACGGTCTCTCAATCTTCGAATCATTGATACTCTAGCACAACACTATTAACTATTGTTAACACAGCTTCTTGTATGATAGTAGCTCCCATGATAATCTCGTTGAGAGAGGGAATTGAGGCCGCTCTCGTTATAGCTGTGATGCTGTCCTATCTAAGGAGATCTGGGCAACATGACTTGAAGCGATTCGTAGTGTGGGGCGCAATCATAGCCGTAATTGCGAGTGTGGGAGTAGCACTAGCCATGAATCTGATCTGGGGGATTGTCGAGGGCCCCATTCTAGCCACTTTTGAGGGAGTTGTCGTGTTGCTTGCAGCGCTACTCCTTACAACAATGATTCTCTGGATGTGGAATGCCGGGGCGAGCATAACTTCCGAAATCGAGGAATCTGTTGAGAGAAAGAGTCTGAGTCAGAGCGGGGCTGGCATCGCTCTACTTAGCTTCTCACTGGTAATGAGGGAGGGTGTTGAACTAGTTCTTTTCACTGCAGCGCTGGTCATCCAAGAAGGACTAGGAACCTATATTGGAATGACTCTCGGACTACTTATCGCAATTGGACTGGGAGCTGCAATCTATCAAGGCTCGCTGAGAATCAGTCTGGGGTCCTTGTTCAGATGGACTTCAGTGTTTCTCATTCTGGTAGCTGCTGGAATGGTGGCCTATGGTGTTCACGAACTACAGGAGGCGGGATTACTCCTGATTGGCCCCCTAGAGATGTGGAACATCAATCCGCCGCCGCTTCCAGATGGGACATTTCCCCTTCTACATGAGAACGGTCTGATTGGCGGCCTAGCCAAGGCAATATTCGGATACAATGGCAATCCATCATTCCTCGAGGTAACCGGATACGGGCTCTACCTGCTTGGTGTGCTGGTCTACTATCTGAGGAAGAATCGTGTCAGACCTGTAGGCAACTTGTCAGAGGCAGAGGAAGTAGCGAAATCTGTTTCTGCCTGATCTATGCCAGAGTGGTTTCCAGACTACGACAGAACGATTCTCGATTACATCAATGTGCCCGGAACCAAACCACTATAACCTGATGCACTGGCAAGCTACATGAGAGGGGAAGACAGAAACATGAATACATACACTAAGAAACAGAGGGTGTCAGACAAGATGGCAAAGACACAGAAACAGAGATACACCCTGAAAGACAGAGTGCGTAATACACTCAAGAATAATGAGCTGTGCAGGAAGGCGTTTGACGCGCTTGAGAAGGATGAAGAAGTGCAAGTCCTCCTTGAGGACTCTAACCGCATGGCTATCGATAGAATGGGCTATTCAGATCACGGCCACACGCACTCACTCATAGTCTCAATGAATGGAATCTTGCTCCTTCGAGAACTGAGCAAGGGCCTTCAACCGTCCATAGTCAAAGAAGGAACAGGGACGCTAGAGGATGCCGAAGTGGTGGTCTTACTGGGTTGCTATCTTCACGATGTTGGAATGGTTGTCGCCCGGATCAATCATGACATCTTCACAGTTGCATTGGCAATCCAGATTGTGGACCGAGTTCTCTCCAAGGTCTACCCTGATGACAGACGCAAGCAGGTGCATGTGAGGGGCCACGTTCTCCATGCAATATACTCACATGATATTGCCGCACCTCCGCTCACCGTTGAGGCCGGCATCGTCGGTATTGCAGACGCCCTTGATATGACAAAGGGTCGTGCCCGCATTCCATTTGAGGCAGGGAGCGTCAACATCCATTCCGCGTCAGCGATGGCAATTAACAGAGTGAAGATCAAGAAGGGCGAGTCGAAGACAGTTCGGATAGAGGTCATCATGAGCAACACATCGGGAATATTCCAGATCCAAGAGCTTCTTGAGAAGAAGATTAGGAGTTCCCCGGAGCTTCTCAGTCATATAGAGCTGTATGCTATAATGCATGGTGAAGAAGAGAAGATTCTTGGCGAAGAGCTCAGGGTACTCTAAGCGTCACCCCAGGCCACGTCGAAATCCGATACTGCTTTCGGAGATTTCTAGCACTATCAGTTCCGGGTTCGTTCACAGCAGCTAATATATATGCGCGAAAATGAGCAAATCAAGTCAATCTCGTGCACAAGCGTGATGGTTACATGAGGCTAGATGACATCGATAAGAGCATCATCTCTATGCTCCAAGAAGATGGAAGACGTTCCTATAGCGAGATTGCTGAGGAAACTCAGAGGACTGAGGTGACTATCCGTCGTAGAGTGAAGCGTCTACTGGATGAGGGATACATCAAACGATTCACAGTGATATTAGATCCGATGAAGATGGGACTCAAGATACGCGCAATCATCCGTGTCAAGACGGTCATGAAGGAGGCCACAGTGATCTCGAATGAAGTCCAGAGTTTCGATGAGGTTGATGAAGCCTACTTCTTGGATGGTGCCTGCGGGATAATGCTCAAGGTGACAGTTGACGACCTTGCGAAGCTGAGGGAATTCCTTGAGATGAAGCTCGGCAAGGTACCCGGTGTCGGCGAGATAGAAACCTGTATCGTACTTGAGGACATCAAGCCCCCATACTAGTTCTGGTGAGATACGGTGCAGATTGCACTGCGCCTACCAAGGGCCGCGCTTGAAGGGTTGCATAACCACGCGGAGGAGGCTCTACCTCTTGAGTCAGTTGCACTCCTTTTTGGGAATGTCAAGGATGTTGAGGTTGTAGTCACCAGGGTGGAGTTACTAGAGAATGTAGCGGCTTCTACAACATCATTTGCAGTTGATCCTGAGAGAGAGTATCACCTTCTCATGGATGCTGAAGATCGTGGCGAGGAGATGGTGGGCATCTTCCATTCGCATCCTGCTCCTCCCAGGCCATCTTCGCGAGATTTGCGGAACATGCGTCTTAATCCTGTTGTGTGGGCTATTGCGTCAAAGTCCACCGGAAGCTGGGAGACTCGTGCCTTTCTGCTCGAAGGCGAAGACCTCACCAATGTACGAATAGTCTTAACCTAGGTTGTTCGCTTCTTCACCGCCCTTATGGTGCCAGAGGTCTTCTTGGGTTCGAATGAAACACTTGTTCCATCAATCGATGACAGCAGTACTGCTGAAGTAATCAGATTGTCAAGAGACCCTGCGCTGCATTGAAGTATGCCAAGGCCGCTCTTTACATCATACTCGTTTAGGAAGAATCGCGAGTCCGCGACCTCCACCTCACCATAGATAGAGAGCAGACTCATTCGCACCGCCGAGGCAAGTTGTTTTTCATCTACTGGAGGGCCATCCGTATGAAGACGAAAGCGGACGTATCTCTTCCTTCTACTCTTCAACCGGACCCACCTCGCTTTACAATCTCTACGCCCGGCTCCAAGAAGTCTGGACTGAGTCGTTTCTTGTTCCTCTCAAGTATCCTGTTAGGGTTCTCATAGACCGCTTTCTCTGAGCCGTGCCAGTCGAGTCCAAGCAAAAGGCCAACGTGACAGAGTGCCCTTGGCGATCTCATGGTGATTGGAGTGCCCGCGCCACTAGAGAGTACTATCGGCATGCCCGCGTCAAGGGCTGTATGAGTGGTCTCTCTAAGCACCTTGACCACCTTCGACCTTGTCAAGCCTGAAACTCCTAGGAGGGGGGCTATCGAAACCTCTAGAGCTGTGTCTGATAACGCCGCTAGTCTAGCAGTACTCTTTCTCAGACCTACTCCTCTGAGCATTTCAGGGATAGATAATAGATCCACTCTGCTGTCCTTGGCCGCCCAGTTGGCCACCCTCGATTCTCCCAGAGGCACGGAGACGACCGCATAATTGGAGCGGGCTCTCTCTACTGCGCGAGTTACGGCCCTGATTCCCTTTTCGTTCACATCAATCCGACTAAGTAGGCTCATTCCATTCTCTAGTTTCTCAATAGGGTCGCTCATTGACAGAGGCGAGGCAAATCCCGCAAATCCCAGCTTGGCCGCCATCTCTACAAATGCGCCAAGGGCATCGCTCTCTGGGATTCTCACATTCATGTCAACCGGCATTAGATTTGACCTCTATCCAGCTGGAAGCGTTCGACCAAGAAAGTCTCCACATCCAAGAGCTTGCATCGCGGAAACTGCTTCAGATGTATCTTGACGCTGATGACATCTGGATCCTTGCCCAGCTGCATTCTACCTAAGAAGGACTCTTGCTTATCAATTCTAAGAAACAAGATGCATTGGTCATCCAGTCTAAGGGGAAGCGATCTTATGATCTCTAGTTTCTCATACTCAGAGAGCGTCTCGGCAATGAAACTCAGCGTACTATCACAGGCTGCTCTGTCCTGCAATACCACCGAGAGAACAACAATTCGAGTCTGTCTATGGCCTTCAGTCGTTTCAATGGAGATTTCCACTGACTCCTGAGCACTCTCTGGAAATAGATTCAACACCGCGGTCTGTACTCTATCGACGACTTCAGTAGCTCTAGAGTGAGCGCGGGCCTCTATCCTGTCGACGAACAAGGTTCTCTGGTCCTCCCTCCGGGAGTCCGTGGGCTACTTTCCGAGATTACCCTTAGCTCCGAGAGAAGGCCTGATCTTCTCGGCACCAGTGCCCTTCTTTCTCAGGCCCCTGCTTCTCTTGCCTGCAGAAGTGAGCCCTCTGTTCACCCTACCTTTCTGAACAGGATCGCATATCCAGTTGATGTTCGGGTCATTGTATATCACAGGGTGACTGGGATCTACCATAATGACCTCGTGCCAGACCCATTTGTGGTCGGATCCAACCCAGTAGGAGTTGAGGACTCGGAGATTGGGATACTTTGTAGCAGCACGCTCTTCTGCAATCCAACGACGGGACTTCTGAGGTGTGTACCGAGTTACACCCAGACTCCTTGGCTTTCTTCCCATTCGAGGTCTTGGTTTCTCACGTGTTCCTCTTCCAGTCTTGATTCTGACTACGACGTATCCCTGCTTTGCCTTGTAGCCGAGATTTCGTGCCCGTCCTAATCTGGTAGGTTTCTCCAGCCGCACTATTGTGCCTTGCTTTCTCCAGACTATCAGTCGACTTCTGACAAGGTCAGAACGTTCCTGCTGTTCCTTAATCCAGCTGTCATTCATGTACTTGTACGCCGTTGGCATACTACCATCCTCTGTTGTGATCTATTCGCTTTGTTTGTGGTTCAGCCCTCTGGGGCCACATCCCTGCGGACGTATCCGCCTAAACAAAGGAAATGGTGGCCTAAAGCCACCCACACCCATCCTCGTCTACTTAAAGGCTTAGCGATTGGTTTAACCTCTCACTCTTGCCTGCTACTTGAACTCTCCAATGACCTTCTCTGCAGTCAATTCACCCACTCTTACCTGCGCCTCCGAGGTAGACGATGAAAGGTGAGGAGTTGCCACTACCTTGGGGTGCTTGACGAGTTCCCACTCAACAGGTGGTTCCTCCTCGAACACATCAAGACCCGCGCCAGCTATCTTATTCTCATCCAGGGCTTTGAGCAGTGCCTTCTCATCCACGACTCCTCCCCGCGCCGTGTTGATCAGAAAGGCTGACTCCTTCATCAAGTCCAGCTCACGCTCTCCAATCATCCCCCTCGTCTGGGGAACCAACGGAACATGCAACGAAACGTAGTCTGAGCGCTTGAGCAGGTCCTCAAGGTCCGTGCGTTCTGCTCCAATGTCGTTGCAGATCTCTTCTATGTCTATAACATCGTGTGCTAGTACCTTCATGTCCAGCGCTATGGCCCTTTTGGCCACTTCGTACCCAATTCGGCCGAAACCGACGACTCCAAGAGTCTTTTGCCATAGCTCAGACCCACTGAGCTTCTTCTTATCCCATCTCTCATCCTTCATGGAACTATCTGCAGCCGCCACTCTTCTGGCCAGAGAGAACATTAGCGCCAATACCATCTCTGCCACAGAGGCCGTCGGCGCCTCAGGCGTATTGAGAACCTTGACTCCCTTCTCCCTTGCCGCATCAAGATCAACGTTGTCAAGTCCGACACCTGCCCTGACAACCAGTTTCAGACTGTCTGCTGCTGCAATGACCTCTTTGGTCACCTTTGTCGCACTTCTGACAACGACACAGTCGAAACCCTTGATCTGCTCCTCAATAGAGCCATCTGTTTCCTTGTTCCTGATTACTACTTCGAGTCCTGCGTCCCTTATCTTGGCCACAGCAGACTCCTCAAGTGGATCCGCGATGAGTACTCTTGCCATTCTCTAGAACCATCCGAACTTAGTGAGCTTGGCCCGTTGGAGCTTTGTCTTAAATCTGGCGCCCACGACATTTTCTTAAGCGGGAGGTCTCTTGGCGAGTAACATGAAGCGAGAAATCAGACCGACCACCGCTGTTGTGCCGTGTCCTGTGGTTCTCCTTAGCGTTGCAGGGCCTGAAAGACCCAACATAATCACACTCTCTTGGGTTGCTAACGTGTGTAGTGACCCAGCTACTGTAGTAGTCGGTGTAAGACCTCAGAGACACAGCTACAAGCTGATGAGAGATACAGGGGACTTTGTACTCAACGTTCCAACCACGGAACTACTGGAGGCAACACAATTCTCAGGCACTAAGTCTGGACGTGACTTCGACAAATTCGCGGAGTGCGGTCTTACACAAACACCAGCTACGAAGGTCAAGTCTCCGATGATAAAGGAATGTCCAATCAACTTAGAGTGTAAGATAGTGAAGGTGGATCCTCTGGGAGTACATGACCTCTTTACCGCAGAGGTTGTGGCTGTCCACATTGATGAGGCCGTGCTAAATGAGAAAGGCAGACTCGACGCGTCGAAGACGAAACTATTTACCTATCTCTCCCTGACTGGACAGTATTGGTCCCTTGGAGAGCAGTTGGGCTAGTCACTACCTCATACTGCATTCTGCTTGAGATTGATACTCTCCGACTCCTCCTCATCGTAGGACCTTGGTGTCTGAATCTGTCGCAATGAATCTTCGCCATGTGACTCTAACACAATCCATGCGCCGCCTGGAATGTGTTTCTCCTTGAGGAAGACATCAAAGGTAATTCCAGGAAACTCGACAATGATTGGATCATGGCCGAGTAGGTTGAACAGTCCACAGGCCTCTTGAGCTCTATTCAGAGTGTCAAGGCGTGCTAGTATAGGTATCCATCCATCGGATGCCCCTGACCATTTTAGTATGGGCCACGAGTTTGGAGGCGGCCATTTCCCCTTCATCACTGTGGCATACTCGCCTGTTCCAAGTTCATAGATCGTGGGAGCTTTGCCGAATCGAGCAAGCCCTCTCCCATGTGATTTGGCATCATCAAGAGTTAGGAATATCTCCATTTGGTCTGTCACCACCTGTGATTCCATATCTTCTTGGGACATCCGCTGCTCAGAATTTACCTACTCGTTGTGATGCCACGTGCCGACCTCGAACCGTGAAGAATGAGTTAGAATCTGTCATGCCCGAGGTCCTTCCTCTACGACCTTATATTCCCTGAAGAGGACTACAGGTCTTGCAATACTATGGAATCTCTACTTGGTTCCCTTGGCACTAACAATCTTGATGACATCACAGTCCTTGAGAACATGTTTGTCGCCGATTCTCATGTTTGTGCGGGCATCAATTGCATGAATAAAGGACTCCATCAGGTCTGTGTGGATATGCCCTGCGAACTCCTTTGCCGTGGTGCCTTCAGGTACCAAGAACACATCAGGAAGCACATTGCCATCACCATCTGACAACGAGCCCACGTCATGAACTGGATAGACTGCAATCATCTTTAGAAAATCGAAAACCGCCTTGTTCAGGATGTTCTGTATCCCAGTACCTCCAAACTTCTTGAGTATCTCAGATCGTAGTTTGTCAAGTTGTGCCAACTCACCTGCACTCAGAGCGTCCGGCTTGAGCACTTCAAAGTCATCATCCCCCGGGATGTAACTGACGACTCCCTTACTCTCAAGGTCCTTCAGCACCTTCTCTGCGAGAGCACTAACAGCCACTATCAAGTGGTCCGGAAATGTCTCCTGCAATCTCTTGAAGTTCTCCTCCGCACTAGGTCTGTCTATCTTATTGGCGGCAATTATGATGGGCTTAGCAGTATGCCAAATGAGAGAAGCAAATCCCTTGATCTCATCATCACTCCACTGGTCCGCGGATTCAGCCTTCAACCCGGAGTCGCGGATGGCCCTCAGTATGTGTTTCCTCTGAATCTTCAACCCAGAGAGCTTCTCAAGGAGTATCTCATCGAGCTTGACGCCTTCGGCTCTTATCCTTCCTGTCAGTCTTCTCCAATCCTTTTGGATTATCCCAAGTAACCACTGGGTAATCTCGTCTTCGAGGAACTTCACATCTTCTATTGGATCGTAGGCTCCCGCAGAGACTTCCTGACCCTCCGCATCCAAGGCACCACTGGCATCTACAATATGAATCAGCACATCAGCCTGTCTTAAGTCGTCTAGGAACTTGTTACCCATTCCTCGTCCTTCATGTGCCCCAGGCACAAGGCCTGCGACATCAATCAGTTTGATAGGTATCAGCCTCACGCGATTCACACAGAGTGAGTTCTGCGGATTGTCCTCTACGTCAAAGTCTTTGCACGCGCAAGGAGTTCTCACATGAGTCACTCCCACATTGGCCTCAATCGTTGTGAACGGATAGCTTCCTACCTTGAAGTCCGTCATACAGGCCGCATTAGTGAACGAGGTCTTACCGCATGACGGCTTTCCTACTATGCCCACGCTGAATCCCATCTTAGACTTCACCTGACCAACAGGATTATGCGCACTCCGGATTAAACTGTTCAGGTTTTGGTCAGACCGTGATACTTTTATGAATCAGGATTCATAATATTGATGGAAATAAATACTCATTGGAAGTGAATGCATGACAAAGATATGTGTGACTTCTCAAGGCGATAGCCTGGATGCAGCTGTCGATCCTCGCTTTGGCCGATGTGCCTACTTCATCATTGTTGACCCAGAATCAATGCAGTTCAGCGCAGTTCCAAATGGCGCTGCTGGGGCAACCGGTGGGGCAGGAATCCAAGCCGCTCAGATAGTCGCCTCTGAAGGGGTCAATGCTGTGATAACCGGCAGTGTGGGACCAAACGCTTACGCCGCATTGCAGAATGCTGGAGTTGCAATCCTAAGTACGACTCAGGGGACCATAAGAGATGCCATTGAATTGTACAAGAGTGACTCACTTGGCTCAGTGTCGACGCCGGGCCCTTCACATGTGGGACTGGGAGCCGGCTTGGGCCGAGGCGGCGGTCGAGGCGGTGGTCGAGGTGGCGGTGGTAGAGGTTGGGGCGGCCGTAGAGGAGGATACTGAAATGAAACGAAGAATACTGATCCCGACTGATGATTCAAATGGGCTCTACATTGCAAGTCATTTCGGGCGAGCCCCGTATTTTGCAGCCGTTGACATTGATGAAACTGGTGCGGTGGTAGAGAAGACGGTTCATCCTAACATCGGAGAACACTCTGGCGGCAGAGGCCACGCGCACGACAACGTGATGCGCCTGCAACCCAGTGTAATCATAGTGCACGGAATGGGACCTCGAGGCCTCATGAGCTTCGAGAGGCAGGACGTCGCAGTTCTCAGGGCAAATAGCAGCGTTGTTGATGAACTAGTGGCCGCATACACACGAAATGAGCTGGAAGAGCTAACAGAAGGTTGTTCCGACGCACATCATAAGTAGCAGACTAAGATTCTCGGGCAGGGACTTCTATTGATAATCACAGTTGCGTCTGGAAAGGGCGGCACTGGAAAGACTACTGTTGCAGTCAACATGGCATTGTCAATAGGAGGAACTAGTATCCTCGACTGTGACGTCGAGGAGCCTAATGTCCATACTCTCATACATCCTGAAACAACAACAGTCAGTCCTGTATCTGTACCTACACCCTCTGTAGACCTTGGGAAATGTACACTCTGCAACGCATGTGCAGACTTCTGTGAGTTCAATGCAATATTCGTCGGAAAGACCGTTCTTGTCTATGAGGAGATGTGTCACTCATGCGGTGGTTGCTCGATGGTCTGTCCCGAGGGAGCGATCACTGAGACCACGCGGGACGTTGGTCTGATTCACAAGTCAAATGTAGATGGGATTCGCCTTGTCTACGGTGAGCTGAATGTTGGTGAGCCAATTGCCACCCATCTTATCAAGGCTGTAAAACAGGAGATTGATGAGAACGGTATCAATATCCTTGATGCACCACCGGGTACTGCCTGTCCGGTGATAGAAACGATGCAGGAGAGCGATTTTCTTGTGTTGGTGACCGAGCCCACTCCCTTTGGTCTTAATGACCTGGCCATCACTGTGGACGTTGTAAAGGAGTTGGGGATTCCATGTGGAGTGGTCATAAACAGAGCCGGAATCGGGGACGACAAGGTTAGAGAGTACTGTAAGAAGTGGGCGATTCCAATACTACTCGAGATTCCATTCTCCCGGAAGATTGCAGAGCTGTACTCCATAGGAGTGCCCTTTGTCAAGGAGATGCCAGAATGGAGAGCTGGATTCAGACGCCTTTTCGAAGACATAAGGGAAGTTGTGAAGAATGATTAGTGAGGTAGCGGTCATAAGTGGAAAGGGCGGTACCGGCAAGACCACAATATCTGCCGCTTTCGCTGCAATATCTGGCAACCTTGTGATTTCCGACTGTGACGTAGACGCTCCTGACCTACACATTCTGCTGCAGCCTAAGACGCAGAAAACTCTGAATTTCCAGGGCACCAAGATTGCATCCATTGATCAAGATAGATGTACAGAGTGTGGTCTATGTGCAGAGAAGTGCCGTTTTGATGCAGCACGGCCACCAGAGATCGACCAGATAATGTGTGAAGGGTGCGGAGTGTGCGCATTCGTCTGTCCTGAGAAGGCGATAGAGATGATTGACCGTGTCTCAGGATACCTATACGAGTCTGAAACCCGCTTCGGCCCAATGTCGCATGCGCGCCTGCTGCCTGGGGAGGGCAATTCAGGAAAGCTTGTGACTGAGGTCCGCAAGCAGAGTCAGAAGATGGCAGGTGCCAATGGCAAGGACCTCATTCTCATCGATGGTTCTCCAGGCATCGGCTGTCCTGTGATTGCAACAGTCACTGGTATCCAACTTGGAGTAGTAGTGACAGAGCCTACAATGTCTGGATTTCATGATATGAAGAGAGTCCTCGAACTACTACATCGGTTCCGAGTCAAGACCATGGTGATAATCAACAAGTTTGACTTGAATGTGGAGAACACCGAACTGATTGAGCAGTATTGTGAAGAGAATGACGTGGAACTACTGGGAAGAATACCATTTGATTCTGTGACTACAAAATCAATGGTGGCCGCCAAGACGCTCCCCGAGTTCGTCCCAGATCACGAGTTGACGGCAAGTCTGAGAGAGATGTGGAGCAGAGTGACCACAGCTGTGTCTGACTGAAGGTAGGCGTGGGGAGCTAGTGGCCCCCAACTTCCTATCTACTCTTCAAGCTGACTGAGTTTCTTCTCGATTCTCTCGAGTGTTTCCTGCAGTGCCTTCAGCTGACTCTCAAGGATGGCTCTCTGATTCTCCAAGACTTGACGATTGTCAGTGAGAGGTACTTGCGGCCCTACAAATGGCGGTATAGTCTGCTGTCCAGTGACAGGTGGTAAGTCTACACCTCTCCAATAGCCGAGAGTCCAGCAAGAACCGGGGCCATAAAGCCACCCTGGCCTCTGCCAGGGCGGAAGGTTCCGAAACGGTCCATTTCCCGGCCACAGTCCACGACCTCTGCCGCCTCCGCGACCATATCCATATGACAGTGTTGTTCACCTCTATAGTCAATTTTTGTGCATACGCACAACATGATTTATGTGCATAAGAACGAATATAAGGATAGTGGCTGATGCAGGTGTCAGTCAGAGTCACCAGCTCCTGTGCTGACTTGAGGGTGAAACAACATGCAGAGAAGACGAAGAGGCGGCCGTGGTCGTTTTCCAATCCAACCTAGAATTGGCGCGCGACCAAAGGCGAATGCAATGAACCCCGAACCTCTTGTGGCGGATGTCCCAGTCTACTTGGATCTTGCTGAGATTGAGGTGCTGAGACTCGTTGATCTGGAGGGCATGTATCAAGAGGAGGCTGGGGATATGATGGGTTTCTCAAGAGGAACCGTCTGGCGGCTTCTTCAAGGTGCAAGAGAGAAGTTGGTCCGTGCAATCTTTGAGGGTCGTCCTCTGGTCCTTACGGAGTCAGAGGAGGAGAAGACCTGACTCAAACGAACTGAGAACATCGCGGCAGTCTGGGGAAGCTCTCCTCTTGACCGTTTGTTAAGCGTCAGGATTTCGACGTCTTACTTCTGACTATTGTGTTTCGGTTGTTGCAGCATCACGAGTGATACACGCTTTGAAATGGCTCAAGGTTGCTACCAGTGTAGGCTACAGCGTGCTGCATAATGCAATCCTTCCTTATATGCGGATTCAACTACTGCCTACTCGGAGAGCGAAACTATGGACTCAGTGCCCCCTCAAATCGGGATTGCGAACGACTACGTTCTGATTAGAAGACCGGCCTTTCCCCGTTGGTGGGATCCTATAGCAAGGCCTCATGTTGCCATCCTCGTGAGGGACCCCGTAAGCGGAGATGACACTCGATACTACATCTCTCAGAAGGGAAAGTCTAGTCAGACCCGCAGGGAGATTCTTGACGTAGCAGACATAGATGGTTTCCCCCAGGGCACTTTGCTTGAAGTTCGATACAATGCAACAAGGGCGAATCTATACAGGCTTGAGAAGGTTGATGAGATTCCTTGCTGGAGATGGATTGGCAGATGCAGGGAGCTAATGGACTTCAACTATCCCTCCGAGATCAAGTGGAATGGTCTGTTGGAGGGTTCCAAGTATCAGGTTAGCGAACCTCTCGCCGCTGAGATGTCGACAAACTGAGTGTCGATTAGAATAGAACAGAGAGACAGGTCAGGGCACCTTCACATTTCTCAAACTCACTCATTCTCAAGGACTTGACATCAAATCCCAGTTCGGAAACCATCTCCTGAGTCTGTGGGTGTCCTTCAGAGATGAGCACGGTCTCACCAATGGCTAGGGCATTAGCCGCATAGCGCTCCTCAAATGGAACCACCACCTTGACGAAGTCTTGGAGTACTTCGTGGTCTGAGAAAGATTCTGTGACAAGAATCACTTCCCTTCCAATGTAGGTCACATGACTCTTGAGGTGGATGATTGATTTGTCTTCCAAAATGTCTGATTCCACATCGAGCCAGGCTGTCATTTGACTGACGCCATCTCTGTTTGTGCGCTTGGTTATTCCACTGATCAACCGATCTCGGAGATGTATGACGTCTCCTCCCTCAATAGTCGCCGGCTGAGTTGCTGTCTTTACACTCTTGTACTGCTTGAGCGTTTCCAGAACATCCTCTTCTTCTCCGCGTCGGCTCTCCTTTGCCAATCGTGTGATGAACGCTCTACCACCTCTGACCACCGCAGTGTCTTCAACGAAACAGGAGTCCGGATGTGCCTCGTCTTTTGGGAGAATAATCACCTCAATTCCGAGCTCTGACAGAACGTTGCAGTAGGCTGAGTGCTGTCTTCTTGCGAAACGAAGGTCTAGCGAGTGGCGTTCAGGGTGCGATGAAATGCAATTGCTGAAAGTCCTAGGAGGACGCCGGACCAATGCGTGTTCAAACATTCTGAGAAGGCTGCTTCGCCGGCTGCTTATTACTCTCTCTCGGATGAATCAATACCGACTAGCTTATGAGAACCTGTTCCTTTGCACCGCATTGCGTGATACGAGGTCAAGAGAATGTACGAGCGCTTCGAGCCATCTGACCGAGTCTT
>Ga0209427_10000600_pt1 | contig 38961 bp, 52 predicted proteins | sample DeeMarSWOR136_30_FD_187465 | JGI IMG/M metagenome (GOLD analysis project Ga0209427, IMG submission 187465) | Marine sediment microbial communities from White Oak River estuary, North Carolina - WOR-1-36_30 (SPAdes) (version 2) | ecosystem: Environmental > Aquatic > Marine > Intertidal zone >...
GGTGGAAGCCCATGGTGGCGAGATATGGGTGGAGTCCGAACCGGGCCAAGGTTCTACCTTCTTCTTTACCCTGCCGCTGGTACAAATCTAACTAAGTGAAAATCATCTCTCCAAATGCGCAGCCCCATTATTTCAAAACAAGTCTTCTGAGTTACAGTCAATACAGGCATATATGAAAACCACATGCTGTCATGGATTCTTGGGTTTGTTGACAATAGCCGGCTCAGCTATCGGTGAAAACGTGAAACCATGAGCACTCCTTACATCTCCATACTTGGCTTTCAGGTTTTCCAGAGGGCCGGCATCCAGTGCCCTTACGGGACATGCCTCAACACAAATGGGCTTCCTGTTATCAGCCCACCGCTCCAGACAGAGATCGCATTTCTGCATTTTAGCGTTTTCTTCGGCAGCAAATTGAGGGGCAGCATAAGGACACACGTCTTTGCAGAGATGTCCAGCACAATTAAGGCATCTCCCAGCTTCTGTGGTAGCCACCTCAGCAGTAAAGCCCAGTGACACTTCTCTGAAATTGGAGACCCTATCAGGTATAGGCAGAACAGGCATAATCTGGCGCGGTTGTTTCTCGGTTCCATCAGGGATGTCCACCTTAATATCAGCCTCCTCAACGGTCTTCTCTGGTTTTACTCTGAGTACGTCTTCCTGCAGGTAACGGTTGATATAGAAGGCGGCTTTCTGACCACTGGCAATGGCATCAATTATACTGGCTGCTCCGGTAGTACAGTCCCCGGCTGAGAATATACCGCGTCTCCCGGTCATCATTGTCTCAGGGTCAACTACGAGGGTTCCTTTCCGACTGGTCTCAATATCGCTGTCAGTGACCAAGTCAGTGAGATCCGGTGTTTGTCCCACGGCAAAAATTACAGTATCAGCGGGTATTTTTTGCTCACTACCTTTGACGGTATCAAACTGAGGTTGTCCATCCTCGTCGAAATTAAGTCCGGTCACCTCGATGCACTCCACACCGGTGGTGTTGCCTGCTTCGCCGAGGATTTCTGTCAGTGTGACCGATGGATGGACCTGTATGCCTTCCTCCTCAGCCTGTTGCAGGTCGCTGGCTTCAGCGGGCATATCTTCTCGACATTCAAGGCAGACTACGTGGACTTCAGCGGCACCGAGGCGGAGAGCCGAACGGGCACAATCCAGAGCAACGTTACCACCACCAACCACAATCACCTTCTGGCCAACATCGACCGAGTTCCCGAGATTGACGTCCTTCATAAAAGAAGTCCCCACCATAATACCCTTCATGTCAGCGCCAGTTATGTCTGGTTTTTGCCCTCTGTGTGCGCCCAGAGCAAGGAGAAGGGCACCATAGTCCTGATTGAGAAGGTCATCCAGACCACTGTCCAGGTCTACGTGGGTGTTAGTCTTGATATCAACACCGAGTGCCTCAATATAGTCGATATCCCTCTTCAGCACTTCCCGGGGTAAACGATGTTCGGGGACGCCTACAGCTAACATTCCCCCAGCTACAGGTAGAGATTCGAAGACGGTAACGCCATATCCCATTCTAATAAGGTCATAGGCAGCAGCCAAGCCGGCCGGGCCCGAACCTATGATTGCCACCCTGTCGGGGAATATCTGAGGCAAACGGTTGGGTAGCTCTTGGGGTACATAATCAGTTACAAATCCTTTCAGAGCCATGATGGCAACTGGCTCTTCCACGTCTTTTCGACGGCATGCCGTCTCACAGGGGTGGAGACAGACCCGACCACACACTGAGGGCAGGGGCATCCTTTGCCTGATTAGATCCAGTGCCTCTTTGTGCTTTCCTTTAGCTATCAGGGCTACGTAGCCGGGAATGTGCAGATGAGCAGGACAGGCAACCTGGCAAGGCGCCTCAGATTCGCCGTAGAGAAAATCGGGTCCCATGGCTGATTCAGAGATGATGCCGCAGGTCTTTTCTTCGCGACACTTCTCACGGTCGACGACGACTATGCCATCTTCGTCTCGCTTGGTGATAGCCTCGTTGGGGCATACAAATGAACAAACCGGCTCGGCACAGTGATAGCAGGGTGAAGCCACGTGGCTGACAAAGAGTTCTGGAAATCTACCTTCCTCGCAGTAGAGTATCCTCATCCAGTTGGCGGGGCCGGCGGGTATATCATGCCAGTCTTTGCAACCGATGGCACAGGCAAAACATCCGGTACATCTGGTCTGGTCAAAATAAAAGCCTAACTGCATTTTCAGCTCCTTTCCTTATGCTCTCTCAACCTCAACTAGTGCAGTTTTCAGGGCTGCTGCTCCTCCTGGTGAATAAGCATCATTAGTGAGAACATTTACACAACCCCCACGGTCAATACCTTCTTCATCGGGATTAAACCAGGCCCCTTCATAAATGCAAATCACACCTGGTACTATTCTTTTAGTAACCCAGGCTTTAATAGCCAGCTTGCCCCGGTTATTAAAAGCATATACTTCATCGCCATTTCTAATTCCTCTGGGCTCAGCGTCAGCAGGGTTTATCCACATTACGTGAGGGTCCGCTTCCACGAGCCAGTCAACATTCTGCAATGTAGAATGTACCCTGACCCTAGGATGCGGTGATAGCAGCTGGAGGGGGTATTTCTTTGTCAGCGGGTCATCCCTGTTCTCCCAGGTAGGCATGTATTTGGGTACAGGTGGACAGAGTGGGTTATTGAGGTCGGCTACCCGCTGTGAAAAGATTTCGATCTTTCCCGATGGGGTTGAGAAGGGATACTTTTCCGGGTCTTCAATCTGTTTCTGGAAAGCAACATAGGGTTCATCCAGTTCAATACGGTATATTCCCTCATGCTTAAACTCATCGTATTCCTTGATATACTCGGCGTATTCAGGGTTCTCGCGGACGAATGCCCTGAGCCACTCGTCCTCGGTATTGGTATCGAACTCTTCAAAGCCGAGTTTCTCGGCGAGCAAACAGCCGATTTCCCAATCTGTTTTGCACTCTCCTAATGGCTCGATTGCCTTGTTCATAAAGGTAAGGTACGGGCCAGAAGGCCAGGGGCGGGTGAGGTCATTCTTCTCGGCAAAACTAGCTACCGGCAGCAGAATATCTGCATATCTCGCCGTAGGAGTCATGAAAAGATCCTGGACAACCATGAACTCCAGACTCTTCAGCGCCCGAACGCCCTTGTTGATGTTTCCCCGCTGATTCAGGGGGTTGCCACCAGCGAACCAGGCCATTTTGATGTCGGTCGGATATCCTCCTGCCTTTCCTTCCAGGAATGCGTCAAATACCTTGTTTACGTGAATTCTACGCACCAAACGGAGATTAAGGTCCAGTGTGCCGCGAATCGAGGGGCCGCCTGCTTCAGCCGGGTTTCTAATACCGGGTATTCCAGCTGAGCGGAACATGTGTCCGTACGGTATGCCCATCAAGCCGCCGCAGGCACTTCCTCCGCGCTGGCCTATATTTCCTGTCATAGCAGTCAGAGTGATAGCACACCGATTGTACTGCTCTCCTTGAGCAGCCCGGGCCGGTCCCTGGCAGTCCATCAAGCAGGCCGGTTTAGTGGTGGCATATTCCCTAGCCAGTCGTTCGATGGTTTCTGTTGGTACTCCGGTGATGTTCTCGGCCCAGGCTGGGGTCTTTTCAACACCATCTTCAATACCCAGGACATAGTCGCTGAATTTGTCGAAGCCGAGGGTGTACTTGTCCAAAAACTCCCTGTCATGGAGGTTTCCTTTAATCATCACGTAAGCCATAGCTACCATCATGGCAGCATCAGTACCAGGTATAATTGGTATCCATTCGGTAGCCAGGAGGGCGGCGGTATCATGGTATCTTGGGTCAATGGAAATGATTTTAATGCCAGCTTCCTTGGCCTTGATGAGGTTGGGGACGCAGTCCGTGCCGGAGATCATCCTTACAGGGTCCCAGCCCCAGAGGATTATCAGGCGGGAGTTCAAGAAGTCCTCCCGGCTATGGCCAACCATAACATCACCATAGGAAGTCATTACCGCCCATACAGCGCCTTCGGACGATATGTTTCCATAGCTGGTAGTGTATCCGCCAAAAATCGAGATAGCCTTTCTCAACGCACCGCCGGTATGTAGGGCACCCAAATGTCCACCGCCACCGACAAAAATACTGGAATTTCCGTAGGTTTCTTTAACTCGTTGCAACTCCCGAACAATGGTGTTTATTGCCTCATCCCATGAAATGCGCTCGAATTTGCCCTCGCCCCTTTCACCTACCCTCTTCATAGGATATTTAAGGCGGTCGGGGTGATATATCCAGTGTCGGTAAGCCCGGCCCCTCCAGCAAGCCCTGAGTTGCTGGTCAGTATCTTCGAAGTCATCACCCTCGATTCGGGTTATCACACCATCTTCGACATGAACCCGGAGCGGGCATCGCCCGCCGCAGTCGAAGGCAGATGTGCATCTAATAATCTTTTCAGTGTTTTTTAAGTCCCTGTCTTTAGCACTCATAATACCCTCCTTGTCAATGGCTACGCCGCATAACTACATGACTTGTCAGTAGCTACTTTATGTGGCGTAAGCCATCATTGTCAAGCCCTTGACTATGTTACGTCCTGAATACTGTCACAAAGGGTCTTCAAATGAAAACAGGGCGTAAACTAAGGAAGAAATGAAGAAATGCTATTCATTCCGGGAACACAGACAATTTCGACGTGGAATAGAAGGATAGCGTTTAACGAAAAATTAGCTTGCCCAGAATGGTCTCCCGAACGGAGATGGCTCCCTCAGGGCATGATTCCTGACAGCAGAAACAACGAATACAACGGTCGTATTTGTGGGTAGGTGGACTGGATTCATCGCCTGTATGCCAGTTTACCGCCTTGGGACTAACCGGACATTGCCTGACACAGATACCGCAGTTTGTGCATAGCATTTTATTAATAAACGGTCTGGGGCATATCTGGTTCTTGACAAGATTCCTTATTCGCCCGCTGGATACAGTAATAGGCGGCTTACGAACTACTTCGAATTCCCTATCAATGAGCGGTTCTATTTCTTCGCCAACTACTTCGATATTCTCGTAATGATATGTCCCGAGGCCCGATAGCTCACCCGGTTTTGCCGTTGGCACGTATTCGGGATTCAGGTTAATAATTTTACAGGCTATAGCATCCAGAGCAATGGGATCACTGGAGAACAGCAATACCCCGAGTTTTTTCAATTTTCCACTTCTTGGCCCATTCCCCTCCATAGCCACGATACCATCCATAATGCATAACCGTGGTTTAATCAAAGTATTCAAATCAACAAGCATGGTAGCGAATTGATACGGATCGACTATTTTGACATGAAACTGGCTCTTCTGGAACCCGGGAACACACCCAAATTGATTTTTTATTGCTCCAGTAAATCTAGTCAGACCATGCGTTTTGAGTTTTGACAAGCTCACTAAACCATCTGCAGATATAACCCCGTTAGCAATAACAAACCTCTTGTTCAACAGTGCTTTATCATGAATAACCGTCTTCCCTTTATCGAAGTCAGCTAGCGTGATTCCCAATTCGTCAGCTACCTCTTTTAGTCTAGCCTTTCTCATGTTGGCCTGGCATTTACCGAAAATGGATGAATCACCATAGGATAAAATGGCATTCGCTTGCTTTAACAGTACAGCTACTGCCCTAAACACCGACGGGTGCGGGCTTATACATTTTTCAGGAGGTGCACCAATCAATACATTTGGCTTAATTACTATTCTTTCACTATCTTTTATAAAATTATGAACGCCACCAATCAGGTTCACTCCTGCCTGTATAGCCTCGTAAACCTGTTCGTCGTCATACGTATCGCATTTAATTAGGGCAACTTTGGATTTTTTCATGCGATTTATTCCTTATCCTCAGGCGGCTTCACGATTTTCACGTAGCTACAGGCTAATTATATCACTCGATAGACACAGCCCATAACAACTAATACAAGTCAGCTTGCAGAAAATTGTGGTATAAAAATGCCAGTACATGGTTCTGTATTACAGATAAATTCTTACGCCGTCTGTAGAAAATAGGGCTGGAGCGGTACCAATGAGGTGCGCGCGGAGATAATTCTTAACCAAATAGGGAGGCAGATAAGGATAGTAGATAACGAGCCAGATTTCGTCCTCACGTTTATTAGACAATAATTTCGCTAGGCAAACAACCTACTGGTCGCCAGGCTCTCGTTACGTTATAAATCACTCCAATCGCCGGTGAATAGTTCCCCTTCCTCTAGCTTGGCAGCCCAATGAAAAACAACCCAGGCGCCACAGAGGTCACAATCCACATCGTTACCATAACAGCAATAGGGGGTAATGAACTCGTCGCCCTCAAGGTATAGCACCAGCAGGTGCTTCTTCGGCTGGCAGTCGCTGGTAACAGACCTGGAGTTCTCCGATAGCATCAGTTCAAGGCTTCGTCGCTTGTTCCAAACAAAATGCGGGTATTCTGTTTTAAGCTTCATGACTTGATAAACAGCCTTGTCTCGCCTTTCGAGTGATCCCCAGGTAAGTTCCGAGCTGTCATTTCTTGGTGGCACGTAGAATGAGAATGTCATCCCCTGTGCATTAGTCGGCTCTAGTTGCTTTACTAGGTCTTCCAAGGAATCCTCGTTTTGTTTTGTTACTACACACTGGCACATAACCGTCGGCTCAAAGTGTTCGGGAACACGTGACAAAGTGTTCATTACTTTCTGGAAAGTGCCTTTGCCACGTATAGAGTCATTGAGTTCTGGCGGTCCGTCAATGGAGACAACATAGGTGCAATTGGGCAAGTCTATCAGGTCACGCGTACCATTTGTCGTGACAGTATTGCTTGCGAAAAGCTTTGTTCCCTCTAGCAATACATCTGGTCTCAGGAGTGGCTCACCACCCATCCAGAGCATCGCTTGTATTCCATGTTTATTCTGGATTTCAGAGAGCTTTCGAATCATAGTAGAAGTGTCCATTTCAGAACGCGGGTTATTGGGATTCCCTTCGCGATATACGAAGCAATGCTTGCAGCGAAGAGTACATCTGTTTGTGATGTTTACCATTGCAGCCGTATATTGACGGGAAATATTCTCCATTTCTTTCATTTATTCCTCTATATAGATATTTGGCCAGCGTTTGTTTAATATAACAATCTATGCTATAGGTTATAGGCGATATGTTGAGATATTCTACAGCATAACATAAAATATCACAAGGTGTTCAAGAGCGCAGCTGCCAGCATTTATGACACAGCATAGTAGATGACAATTTAGTTATTTAAATTCTGCTCATTAGATTTCCTCAATTCACGGTTGTGCTCTGTATAAGCCAGTAGTCCTTTTCCACTTTGTCCTTCCTTCCGTTTTACATCAGATTCAACGCCGGTTGCCTCACCCAAGTCAGGTTGAATGATGGCCGGTAACGGCGAAAAGACTGGCATACGGATTGAAACCAGAGGGATAAATAGAGTATTTTCTGTTTACTTACCTTCGCTTGAAAACTTCTCGCCAAGAAAACGGGTCTCTGGTAAAATGGGAACGTTTATCTGATGGGAACTATAGCGGTAATCGTTATTTGCTCTATCCTCATGGTGACCGGTCTACTCGGTGTGGTTCTACCAATCCTACCGGGGATCCCTCTGGCATGGTTGGGGTTGTTTATATACGCAATAGGCACTGGCTTTGAGAGAATCTCGATCGCAACGGTTGTTATCTTTGCCATCTTAACGGTGCTGGCTTTACTTCTGGATTTCTTAGCTCCTATGCTGGGAGCCAGGAAATATCGAGCGAGCAAGCTGGGTGTCTTTGGTGCTTTTCTCGGGTTCACGGTAGGGATTTTTGTGCTCGGTTTCTGGGGAATAATCCTAGGCCCCTTCATCGGTGCGCTCTTGGGAGAATTAATAGCAGGAAGAAGACCCACACAGGCAATCAAATCAGCGTTCGGTACCTTTCTGGGTTTTATAGCGGGTACGTTGTTCAAGATAATCATTATTCTAGTTATGGCCGGATTCTTCATCGCTTCACTGTTTTGAAGAAGGTGTAGTGTCTTTTGTTTCTTTGTTTTTTATCAGCCAATATTTTAATATCAATCCATCCAGGAGGTAAGGTTCAATGTCAGAAATGCCATATCGCACCTTGGGTCGTACAGGTGAACAGGTTTCTATTTTAGGCTTAGGTGGGGCTCACATAGGCTTTCAGGAAGACGAAAAAGAAAGTATAAAGATAATCCGGACCGCTATTGATAATGGGGTCAATTTCATGGACAACAGTTGGGACTACAACGATGGGGTCAGCGAAATCCGCATGGGCATGGCGCTCCGGGATGGATATCGAAGCAAGGTCTTCTTGATGACAAAGATTGATGGGCAGGTCAAGGAAACAGCTGCAAAGCAGATCGATGAATCTCTTCAGAGGCTTCAAACCGATACCATTGACCTGCTTCAGTTTCATGAGGTGATCCGCATGTCAGATCCGGACCGTATTTTCGCGCCCGGTGGTGGAATGGAAGCAGTACTTGAGGCGCAAGAGGCCGGTAAGGTTCGTTATATCGGCTTCACAGGCCACAAGAGCCCGGATATGCATCTGAAGATGCTGCAAACAGCCCTGGACAAAGGATTCGCATTTGATACCGTGCAGATGCCGCTCAATATCATGGATGCCCACTATGACAGCTTTGAAAAAAGGGTCTTGCCGGTGTTGCTGGAAAATGACATCGGGGTATTGGGGATGAAGCCGATGTGCGCCGGACTAATTTTTAAGAGTGGTGTTGTCACAGCTGCGGAATGTCTTCGTTATGCCATGAGTCTACCAACGAGTGTTGTGATTACCGGTTGCGATTCTGTTCAAGTCCTCCAGCAGGCATTGCAAGTAGCCACTAGTTTCAGCCCCATGAGAGCCGAAGAACGCTCAGCTTTATTAGCCAGAACGGCAGAGGCGGGTGAAACGGGGGAGTATGAACCTTATAAGACTAGCACGGCATTTGATGCAACATCACGCAATCCTCACTGGCTGGGGTAAAGACAATACATTCTGGCGTAGCATTTGGGTGTGTAGTTTGCAGAACGATTCTTTGTCTACCTTAGCTGCCAACTAACCTGTTACAGATATTTGTCAAACCATCCTATACTGAGACTGATTACTTTACCCAAGTGGCCCGTATCAACGAATATATGGCTGCCGCCCTCTACGATTTCCAAACTTTTTGGGTCATTAGCATCGTCGTATAAACTCTGAGCATCGCTAACTGGAATCGTATCTTTGCTACCATGGATGAACAATAGAGGGCGGTTGATTTTCCGCACTGCCTCACCCATATCATATTGCTCAAAGTCTTCATACAGGTCTTTTTTTGTCCTGGACATCCTTGATTGTGTTGCCTCAGGATTCTGGTAATAACCAGTTTTCCGGAAACTTCTGAGCATTTCAGTGGTCGGTTCGAATCTATACGGTGTAGCCATAGCTATGTAAGCCTTTGGCCTGGGGTCATTTGCCGCTATTATGGTGCAACCACCAAAGCTGGAACCAATCACCCCCAACCTATTGAAATCTACTCTGCCACTTCTCTCCAAGAAATTTAAAGCGGCTCTGTAATCCTTGATCCGACCAGTTAGAGTTGTATCTTCAAAATTACCTTCGCTCCACTCATTTCCCCAACCACAACCCCTGAAATTAAACCTTAGAGCTGCGTAACCCCGATATTCGAGGTCACGGGCAAAGGTCAACCATTTCTCGCTATCTTTGCTGCTGGCAAGGCCATGGCATAAAACAATGCAGGGTGCATTTCTTTGCATCGGCAAATGCAAATTTCCAATTAGTCGGTAGTCTTCTGAATTAAACTCTACATTTAACATATTATCTTCACTGACATTGCTGATTATTACATAGCTATCTTGTGTTGTATTTATCTTGTTCATTATAATGCTTTCATAATGTAATTGTTCAAGGGACAAGTGTAACAGATTAAAATAATTATAGTTATACTATATTAGTAAGGAGGTGTAGAAATGGCAGAGGAGTCTATCATGGGAATTGCGAGGGACCTAACGGCGGCAGTCTTGGATAAATTAGCTGCGTCAGGATCAGCGGAGACTTATGGCGAGAGGATCGGACGACTGTATCGGGCTGTGCTGGTACAGGTGGAACAAGCTAGAAGTGAAATAGTAACTATTCGTAGACAGTCCGCCCTGTTTTCAGACCAGGAGCCTACCGAGCTAGAGAAAGACGAAGAATAGATCATGTTGCATTAACTTTCAATGGAGTTGCTTTTTGGTTAGAAGCCTGGGTCGTGGATATAGAACTTTATCTTCTTGATGTAAATATTTTAGACCTGCGGCGGCTATATAGTTGCCAATGTTTGATTGCTGCGAGTTACTGATATAGATACTAAATTCGGTCGATAATAATTTCTGTTCATACCAACAGTCTTTGGCACATTAATAACCCAATTCAGGTTGGGTCATATGTTTGAGGCTTAAGGGATATTTTTGTAATCCCCCCATCTCTTTCCACCTGAAAGCGGTCTTCGTTCAGATGGACAAATTTCATAATATCATTAGATGTAACTCTTCTACCAAGGATGAATGAAACAGACCTTCGCAATTCTTCCAGTATATATGTATCCCTTTCTCCTGACAGCACCTCACTAATGGCTTCCACCAATGCTTCATCTAGGTCCATATTTACCTCCGTTGAGATCTTCCTGCTCTGGTTTTATTTATCTCCTCAATTTGCAGAGCCTTTTTATTAACCGCTCGCAAGAAATAATTATCTCCCAAAAGCATAATTCTAGACAAGCAGATTGTCAATAGTTATATAGTACGCAGTTGCTACAGTTGGGGTAGGATAGAATTTTAAAATAATGATAATCGACGATGATATCATTATTGTGATAAACTCGACAAATCAGACTCCTTTGCTAAAGTGAACAGATAAGGTCGAAAATGTCAGAAAAGGGGAATACCATGGAAATTAATGAGGCAATTCTCACCAGACGGAGCATTCGTAGCTTCAAACCTGACCCTGTGCCTAAGAAAGTCTTGGAGGAGATACTGGATGTTTGCCGGTGGGCACCGTCCGGTGGTAACGCTCAACCTTGGCATTTTGGCGTATTGGGAGGAAAGGTGCTGGACGAAATCAAGAGCCGGCTTGAGGAAAAGGTAAAGACATCTTGGGACGGCAATACCTTCAGGGACATCAATCCTGATCTCCCTCGTACTGTTCGCTACCCAGAATCGCTGATGCCGCGGTTACAGGCTTTAAGAGAGCGGATGAATTCCTACCTATATCCTCCGGGGACAGAGAAGGTGGGGGAGAAGCAACTTGAATACAGGGCGAAGGGGCAGCGCTTCTTTGATGCCCCCAACGCAATCATAATATATTGTGATGACACGAGCCCTACTGTAATGGGAGCTGTTGGTATAGTGAGCCAGACTATCTGCCTGGCTGCCCTAAGCTACGGACTTGGTACTTGCATTATGGGGCAAACTATATTATGGCCTAATATATACAGGGAGCTACTTGAAATCCCCGAAGACAAGCCTATCGCAACATCAATAGCTATTGGCTATCCAGACTTTGAGGTTCCAATTAACAACTATCCACGTATTCGTGAGCCTTTAGAAACACTTGTGGAATGGTACGGAATCTGATTAGGCTAATAAGGTAACATATAGTAAGAGACTATAATGCATCAACTTGATGCTAAGGTTGTTAGCGTTTCTCTTCACACTAGTCCTATCTATTTCACTGCAAAGCCCAATTTTGGGCACGTTCTACAGCACGTTTCCACCCAGCGTAGAGGGTCTCCCTCTGGTCGATGGACATACTCGGCTCATAGGTCTTGGCAGGACGCCAGCGTCGGGCAATGTCGTCAGTATCTCGCCACATTCCCATGGCAAGACCTGCTAAGTAGGCGGCGCCGAGGGCAGTTGTTTCTACCACCGCCGCAACTTGAATGGGAATCCCGAGGATATCGGCCTGGAACTGCATTAGAAAGGCGTTGGCGGTACCGCCGCCATCTACTCGAAGCAGTGGAATCTGAAGGTCTGCTTCAGTCCCCATAGCCTCCACGACATCCCGAGCCTGATAGGCTATAGCCTCTAGAGTAGCCCTGACCAGATGTTCTCTGCTGGTGCCACGCGTCAGTCCGACGATAGTGCCCCTGGCGTACATGTCCCAGTAGGGAGACCCCAGACCCACAAAGGCTGGAACAAAGTAAACCCCACTGCTATCAGGGACGGAACTGGCGAGTGCTTCGCTATCAGCAGCATCCACTATCAAGCCCAGGCCGTCTCGTAACCACTGGACAGCCGCTCCAGTAATAAAGATACTTCCTTCCATAGCATAGTTTACTTCATCAGCTATTTTCCAAGCTAAGGTTGTGACCAGACCTTTCTCGGATGGAACCGGCCTGCTACCAGTATTGAGTAGGATGAATGAACCTGTTCCGTAGGTGTTCTTAGCCATACCGGGGGTGTAGCATGCCTGGCCGAAGAGAGCCGCCTGTTGATCACCAGCCAAGGCACCAAGGGGCACCGTTGAGTTTCCCAGAAGACCAACTGCAGTCTCACCATAAAGTTGACTCGAGGGCATAACCTGGGGCAGAACTACCTCCGGTATATCGAGGGCATTGAGAAGCTCCCTGTCCCATTGGAGGGTATGTATGTTGAACAACATAGTACGACATGCGTTACTGTAGTCGGTGATATGAATAGCACCACCGGTAAGATTCCAGACAAGCCAGCTATCCACGGTTCCGAAGAGGAGGTCGCCCTGCTGAGCACGGTACTGTCCCTGTGGGACGTTATCCAGAATCCAGCGGAGCTTGGTTGCAGAAAAGTATGCGTCTATAATTAACCCTGTTTTCTCCCTAATGGACTGGCTCATACCCTTTTGCTTTAGCTCCTCGCACATGGGAGCTGTACGTCGGCATTGCCATACAATTGCGTTGTTAACCGGTTCCCCAGTGTGGCGGTCCCATACGATTGTGGTCTCGCGCTGGTTGGTAATGCCCACAACTTTAACCTGGGAGACGGTTATCCCCGCCTTCTGCAAAGCCTCTTGGGCAACTGTCAAAGATGAACGGTAAAGCTCCTTTGCGTCCTGCTCCACCCAACCGGGATTAGGGTATATCTGTTGCACTTCCCGATAGGCGGTAGAGACCACCTGGCCTTCATCATCGAAGAGTAGGGCAGTACTTCCCGTGGTTCCCTGGTCTATAGCTAGAATACAACTCCTGCTCAGCATAGAAATCAACGTTTGGAATGGTTAGATATCCTGAGTAGTATAGCAAACAGGAGAATAAACCGACAACCACCAGGATGACTTTTTAATACTGTCACATGTAGAAATCACTGACCGTAGTTACCGAGGAGATGACGTCATTTCATCGGCAGTGGCGAAACGCTTGGCTTTGGGAGGTCGAGCCACTGCCATGAAGAATGCTGATATGGTGAATAGACCAATAATCACCATAAATGCCGGACGATAGGAGCCCAGAATGTCAAAGACTGCGTTCATGGCTATCGGACCAACAGCGCCAAAGCCAAAAGCAACCAAATAAGCCGTTGATCGGACTAGACCCAGGCTCAAGCGGCCGAAATAGTTAGCCCAGATTACTCCCTGCACTACTCCAACGCCCGACATTCCCACGCCATAAACTGCCACTGCCATCCAGAGAAACAATGGCTGTCCAGCCAGGAGAAATAGAAAGGATCCGATACCCTGAATCACAAAGGGTGTGACACGGATGGAAATCCTGTGGGAATGCTCGGCGAGGAGCCCCATGATCGGAAGCGATGTTGCCATTATGACGGCTCGAACGGTCATGACTGATGCCAGTGTGGCCTCTCCGTAGTTTAAATCTTGAATGTAAGGGGCTAGGCTGATGTTTATCCCCTGAAAAGCCATACTGGTGATTCCGAAAGATGCCGCCAGTAGCCAGAAACTTTCGGTAGACAGAACCTCCCGGCGGTTCCATATCGGTTCAGATATTGGAGTTACCTCTTTGGTTGTGTACACCTGTTGTCGACTCCTGGTTTCGGCAATACTGGGACGGATGCCATCGGGATATAGACCCATGTCCTCCGGTCGGCGGCGCATTAACAAGAAAGCTGGTATAAGAACGACCAACCAGGTGATTACGGCGAAGACGACAAACATCGTCCGCCAGCCAGATGTAGCGATGACAAACACGGTGACTGGTACAAAGATTATGTTGCTCAGATTACTGCCGAGGCGACCGATAGCAATAGCTCGACCTCGTTTTTGCACAAACCAGTTGTTGATAGCTACATCGGTCACCAGGGCTCCCATTAAAGAAAAACCAACGGCAACCACAATACCTCGCAACAGGTAAAACTGCCAGATAGCATCGATCTGGGTGACTCCAAGCATGGTAAAGCCGACAATGACTGCTCCAATGGGCATTAGCGCTCGAGGCCCATACCGGTCAACCAATGGGCCAATGACAGGCGCAACCAGTGCCTCACTCACCCGGGCTATCGTCTGTACAGCGGCGATAGCACTCCGGCCCCAGCCGAATTCATCTTGAAGGGGTTTGAAGAAAAACCCGAGCATGGATGAGTGATGCTCTGCGTAGGCAAGATGTGCCATAAAGGAGGCAGCAACAACATTCCAGCCGTAGAAGTAGCGGGGTTGTTTATTTGTTGTAGCCGTCTTTTCTTCTGTAATATCTGTCGATTTCGGCAAAGCTTTTACCTATTCCCTACCGCTAATTACATCACGACAGATCTTTCTCTTTTTAAGGAGCCCTTATAAAATCAGCCGTGTCCTGCACCGCACTATTTCGATGGCTACTTGTCACGGATATCCAACGGTACTACTCTGTCAATTGTAACAGAGTCAATAACAGAAGCGCCACGTGGAGAAATGGGGACAGAAAGTGTAGATTGCAGAGTCCGTTTTGCTTTTATTATAATAGGGCTTTAATATACCATACATGTAGCCAGATTGGTCTTTTTAGTTTTACGACTACTGTTGAAAGTATGCAGGAGGTATGTAGAAATGATAAAAGTGGCTATTGTCGGGTATGGAAACCTAGGGCGGGGTGTTAGAATTGCTCTGGAGAAGAATGACGATATGGAATTCGTTGCCCTCTTTAGCAGAAGGTATGAGCTGTTAAAGAGAGAAATTACGCATGTTCCTGTATTCAGTAGTGAGAAGTTCTCAGTACCCGGAGATATGCGAATAGATGTAGCGATTCTATGTGGTGGTTCCAAAGAGGATACACCCGCTCAGGGTCCATTCTTTGCCGGTCAGTTCAGTACTGTTGACAGTTTTGACACCCATGCGGATATTCCGAGTTACTTCAGCCAAATGGACTCTGTTGCCAAAGAAAGTGGAAATGTCTCTATAATTTCGGCTGGCTGGGATCCAGGGATTTTCTCGTTGGAAAGGGTACTTGGTGATGCTTTCTTGCCGAAAAGCAAGGGATACACTTTCTGGGGTCCCGGGGTTAGCCAGGGCCATTCCGATGCAGCGAGGAGGGTTAAGGGAGTTCTGGATGCCAGACAGTATACTATCCCGCTGGAGGGCGCACTACAGGAAGTCAGGGGTGGTGGAGTGAGGGATTTTTCAAAGAGAGAAATGCACAGACGTGTGGTCTATGTTATTGCTCAGGAGGGGGAAGACCAGGATAGAATAGGAAGAGAAATTGTGGAAATGTCAAACTACTACGCGGATTATGAAACTGAAGTAACATTTATCACCAAGGAAGAGATGGTAAAAAACCACTCCGCTTATCCTCATGGTGGTTTTGTTTTAACATCCGGGACGACTGGTGAGAATAACCGGCAGATACTGGAATATAAGTGTCAATTGGAGAGTAATCCAGAATTCACATCAAGTATTCTAGTTGCCTGTGCCCGTGCAGCCTCCAGATTAAAAGAAAAGGGGCAAAAGGGGGCATTCACAATGCTGGATATTCCGCCGGCGTTGTTTAGTCCTCAGTCAGGTGATGTTCTGCGACGCGAGTTCATGTAAGGGAATGCTCTGACTGGTTTTGTAGGTACATTCAGCTCTCAAATGCCAATACACCAAGTATTACAAAGTTAACAACAGGTATCAGCATTAACAGGCCTAACCAGGAGGGCTGATTACGCATTTCGGCTATATTCATCCAGATATAAATGTAGACTATTATGTTTACAATGGGAATGAAAAAAAGAACAACCCACCACCCGGATTGACCAGCTATTAAACACAGAATGTAAAGATTAACAACTGGAACCCAGGCTAACCATGCATATTGGGTGTCAGTTTTCCTGGCCATGATGTGCAGGCACAGGGAGACCCAGACATATATCGGTAACCACCAGCTTAAAGATATACTAGAGAGCCATATCGAACCCCACATATTTCACCTCTTTGATTGACAATACCGCACTATCACATTCAGCCACTTTATTTTTTGGACTCAGTTTATTTCTTATTGGTGGGATTGTCAATGAGCGCGGATAAGACTATTACGCCGGTTAGATGGATCATTCGAAGCCAGAGGATTCAGTCGGCACTAGTGCTTGGGCAGGTTCAATTTTCCCAAGAAATCGAGGACGGCGCTGTTAAAAGCCTCCGTATTGTCCAAATTAGCAGCATGTCCGGCTTCAGGGATTATTACTCGCTGAGCTCCAGGGATTGCCTTAGACATGTAGTCTGCTGCCTGGAGAAAGGCTGTGTCATTCTCACCAACAAGGACTAAAGTAGGCACACTAATTTTATCCAGATTCTCAATAACCCACGAGTCGTGCTGGGCTACTACCTTTCGCGCCATATTGGCCAATCCTGTGGGATTATGTTCAAGGGAGATTTCTCGGCGCAATTCGCCGGCATCAGCGGCGAGAACCTGCACGCCCTGAGTCTCCAGTAGATTAGCCCGTTCTTCTTGCTGGCGATTCCATTGTTGCATGCGGGTCGGGTTTCGGTAGCCTGGACCAGTGTCCATTGTGATGAGAGCAGTTACCATCTGGGGATGGCTCAGGCAGAACCGTAGTGATTCATATCCACCCATAGATAGACCACCAACGACAGCCTTCTCTACACCAAGGGTTCCCAGGAGTTGAAAAAGGTCTTCCACCACAATGTCAGCAGAGTACTGTTCGGGTGAAGGAGGACTTTCTGATTGGCCGTGGCCTCTGGCATCGTAGATAATAAATCGATAGTCCCTTGAGAGCACTGGCACCTGTGGTTGCCACATAGCGTGTGTGGCAGTGAATCCATGCAGAAAAACAACGGGATAGCCTTGTCCATGAACCTCATAATACAGGTTAATGTCATTAACCCTTGCCTTGGGCATGATTCAATTCCCCTTTCTACTTCAATAATTACTTGTTGGTCAGTCTTCGGTGTTGTTTTGAAAATAATTGATTCAATCAGTGCGCCTATGTTAAAACCCCCGCCTGTCGTCTGTCAAGCTATACGGGTGTCACTTCTTAACGATATTCTTCAATGCAAGTAATAATATGATATAATTAGCCCATGAAAAGAGAGTTGATGGATATTCTTGCCTGTCCGGTGTGCAAGGGAGACCTGGAGCTTACTGTAGATGAGGAAAACGAGAAGGAAATAGTTACCGGTTCACTGCATTGCTCCAAGTGTGATGTCCGCTACCCAATTGTAGATACCATACCCAATTTATTGCCGCCAGAAAAGCAGAGCTAATCAGGGCTATAGGATATACCACTCTGGGGGGATTCCCATACCTCTACTGATGAGACAGAAACAGGCGCTCCTGCCAGTTTCGGCTTTAGTTCATCATAGATAGTGGTAGCAATATTCTCTGAAGATGGATTTATTTTGTCGAATGGTGGTACTTCATTCAGGCAGGTATGATCAAACCTGGATAGAATATCATCCAGGTGCTGCTTTAACACTGTGAAATCATAGGCCATTCCGATATCATCGACCCGGGGTGCTGCTATTCTAGCTACTACCCGGAATCGATGTCCGTGGAGTGATTCGCACTTACCCTGGTAGCCCCTCAGGAAATGTGCGGCGTCAAAGTGACGCTCAACAGACACCTGGTACATTATGATTCCTCAGTTCTCCTCCCACTTGAACATGCCCTGAACCCCTTTCTCCAGTCCCTTTAGTAGCTCTTTTACAGTCTTACCGCTTACTGGATGTACTAGGTCGGGGGCTATCTCGGCGAGAGGAACAAGAACGAAGTCTCTTTCTGCAATTCTTGGGTGAGGGATAACTAGCTTGGGGTTTTCAATGACTTGGTTACCATAGAATAAAATATCTATGTCGAGAGGGCGGGGAGCATTGGATTTGCCCCGCGTCCTGCCAAGCTTTGATTCAATGCCCTTGACCAGAGTTAGAAGCTCCATTGGGGCCAGCCTGGTAAAAATCTGACATGTCAGATTAAGAAATCGAGGTTGTTCAGTGTCACCTTCAGGGGCGGTATCGTAGATGGATGAGACCTGCCCAATTTGTGCTCTATGAGATAGAAACTCAAGACCTTTATCTAGGTTGTCCTTTCGGTTTCCCATGTTTGATCCCAGACCAAGATAAACTGTCACTGCTTCGTAACTCATTTAACTTTACCCCGTAACATTCATAGCCACCGTTTATTATATCATAACAGAGAGACTACTAACATAATATATTACCTCTAATACAATGAGTATAATAATCCGTAAATGGCACCTCAATTATTGTTGATGATTAGTTTATTCATGCAAATCGTGTTGACACTAGTGTAATAGATGTGATAATATATCCATTTGTGCTCTGCAGTTCGTCTGATAGTTAGCAGATTGAAAATGGAGCGTCAATCTGTTATTATTTATGTTGAATGGATGAGCCTTAGCTCATCCATTCAAATTGTGGAGGACAGGAGTAAAAAAATTGCCTACTGTTAATCAACTTGTTCGTAAAGGGCGTAGGCGGAGTAGTGAAAAAATCAAAACGCCAGCCTTGCATTATATTTATAACGCTTTGAAGAACCGGATGGTGTGGGGGCAGGGTTCTCCTCAAAAGCGCGGAGTTTGTGTTCAGGTTAAAACCACTACTCCAAAGAAGCCTAATTCGGCGTTGCGTAAGATAGCCAGGGTGCGGCTGACCAACACGATGGAGGTAACAGCTTATATTCCTGGTGAGGGGCATGAACTGCAGGAACACTCCGTGGTACTTGTTCGTGGGGGGCGAGTTAAGGACTTGCCGGGTGTCCGTTATCATGTTGTACGCGGGGCACTGGATGCTGATGGTGTAACAGGTCGGCGAAAAGGTCGCAGTAAGTATGGTACCAAACGCTCCAGGACTGTAGCCGAAATCGAGTAGGAGGAAAGATGCCAAGGCGCGCTCGTACTATAAAAAGACTAGAAATACCCCCTGATGCCAGGTATCAGAACGTAACTGTAGCCAAGGTAATTAACAAGATAATGGTCTGTGGTAAGAAAAGTAAGGCACAGAGAATCGTTTATGAGGCTTTGGACATTATGGCACAGCAGGGGTCCAAAGCTCCAGTTACTGATTTGGAACACGCAATAAGGAATGTCACTCCTCAGCTTAAGGTGAAATCACGCCGGGTGGGGGGTGCCACTTATCAGGTACCGGTGGAGGTTGAACCTCGTGTGGGGCTGTCACTGGCCATTCGCTGGTTAGTTGAATCAGCCAGAGCGAGGTCGGGTAAATCTATGGCAGAAAAGCTAGCTGCTGAGCTTAGCGATGCCACGAAGGGGCAGGGTGTCACGGTAAAGAAGCGTGACGATACCCATCGAATGGCTGAGGCCAATAGAGCCTTCGCCCACTACAGATGGTGAGAGGTGGTCTACTATTAACTCTAATGTTGCAATAAAGGATAGAACTATGCCTAGAAGCTTCCCGCTGGAGCACATACGAAATATAGGTATTATCGCTCATATTGATGCCGGTAAGACTACCGTCACCGAGAGAATACTGTTTTACACAGGCCGTACGTACAAGATTGGTGAGGTTGATGAAGGCACAGCAGTAATGGACTGGATGGAACAGGAGAGGAAGCGCGGTATAACCATTACGGCAGCGGCTACAACCTGTCATTGGGGTAATCACCGTATCAATATTATTGATACTCCGGGACATGTTGATTTTACAGCAGAGGTAGAGCGCAGCCTTAGAGTACTGGATGGTGGTGTGGTGGTTTTCGATGCAGTGGCCGGGGTTGAGGCTCAATCAGAGACAGTATGGCGACAGGCTGACAAGTATGGGGTGCCCAGGATCTGCTTCATCAATAAGATGGAACGGATTGGTGCTGATTTTGAGCGTACTGTATCTATGATTGGAAAGCGACTTCGAGCTAATGCTTTGCCGATACAACTGCCTCTTGGAAGTGAAACTGCGTTTCGTGGTATCGTTGATTTGATAGAAGAAAAGGTCTGGACTTATAAAGACTACCCTGTTACAGACCCGATAGAGATTGTTATTCCTGAGTCGGAGCGAGCAAAATGTAGCAGATATCGTCAGGTAGTAATCGAGAGGTTGGCGGAGGTTGATGACCAGATGTTGGCCGCTTATCTTGATGGTGTTGACATTAGTGCTTCCGATATAAAGCTAGCATTGAGAAGAGCGACCTTGGCAAATACCGTGGTTCCCGTTGTCTGTGGTAGTGCGCTAACAAATAGAGGCATTCAGTTATTGCTGGATGCCATTGTAAATTACCTTCCATCTCCATCGGATATGCCACCGGTGCGGGCTATTGATACCAAAGCAGGTACTGAAGTATCGCGTCAAGCTAAAGATGAAGAACCTTTTTCGGCATTATCATTTAAGGTGGTTTCGGATCCGTTTATGGGAAGGTTGGTTTACTTTAGAGTATATTCAGGCAGAGTGAAGGCAGGAGCGCAGATTTACAACTCAACCCGGGGAAAGACGGAGCGTATCGGGCGACTACTTCTAATGCACGCCAACCATCGTGAGGAGATAGATATGGCGGATACGGGGGCAATTGTAGCTACCCTGGGTCTGAAGAATACCTTTACCGGCGACACTTTATGCCATTCTTCTCAACCGGTACTTCTTGAGTCTATTCGTTTCCCCGAGCCAGTACTTTCAATCGCTATTGAGCCCAAAACCAGGGCAGACCAGGACAGGATGGGGGAAGCATTACGAAAATTGACCGAGGAAGATCCGACCTTCAAGGTAAACTATAATGAGGAAACGGGGCAAACGGTTATTGCAGGTATGGGTGAGCTTCACCTGGATATTATAGTAAACAGGTTGCTGAGTGATTTCGGAGTAGGGGCGCAGGTCGGCAAACCACGGGTTGCCTACAAAGAGACAGTAACAATACCAGTGCAGGGCGAGGGGAGGTTTATACGACAGACTGGTGGGCGTGGTCAATATGGACACGTACGTATAGAGCTCGAGCCGACGGGCCGTGGAGGTGGCTTTGAGTTTGTGGACCAAATTAAAGGTGCAGCTATACCAAAGCAGTACGTCCCGGCGATTGAAGCTGGAATTAAGGAAGCGATGGAGACCGGAGCATTGGCTGGTTATCCATTGGTGGACATAAAAGTGACGGTTTACGATGGTAGTTATCATGAGGTTGACTCTTCGGAACTTGCTTTTAAGATGGCTGGTTCAATGGCTCTTAAAAATGCCGTAGCCAAGGCTAAACCTGTCCTTCTGGAGCCGATAATGAAGTTGGAAGTGGCTACACCCAAGCAGTTCCTCGGTGATATAATTGCTGACGTCAATTCAAGAAGGGGTCATATCGAGTCTATTGCAACGCAGGGTGAAATATGTGTTATTCAGGCATTTATACCTCTGGTCGAGACCTTCGGCTACGCCACCAGCCTTAGGTCGCAGACTCAGGGTAGAGCCACTCACACTATGGAGTTCTCCAGCTATCAGGAGGTACCAGCTGGGTCTGCAGATGAAATTATGGATAAGGCAGGATACGTGAAATATGCCTAAGCAAAAGATTCGCATTAAGTTGAAGGGTTTTGACCACAGAATAGTAGACCAGTCTGCTCAGCAGATAGTTGAAACGGTAGAGCAGACGGGGGCTGTAGTCGTGGGGCCGATTCCTTTGCCCACTCGCATCCGGAAATTCAGCGTTATTCGGTCTCCTTTCATTGATAAGGACTCTCAAGAGCAATTTGAAATTCGGACGCATAAGCGTCTTATTGATATTGTAGAAACGACTTCAAAGACAATTGACTCCCTGACCAAGTTGAATTTACCTTCGGGAGTTGAGCTGGACATCAAGATATAAAACAGGCAAGCGGGTTTAGGATTAGAGGAAAGATGATATCAGGAATTGTCGGTAAAAAGTTAGGTATGAGCCAGATATTTACGGACAATGGCAAAGCAGAGGCGGTGACTGCCATTGAGGCTGGCCCATGCACGGTGATACAGGTCAAGACGAAAGATAAGGAAAAGTACGATGCTGTTCAACTCGGCTTTGGTGAGGCTAAACGGGTGAACTCACCTCAGCGGGGGCATCTAAGTGAGCTGGGACAGTTCCGGTATTTACGAGAATTCAGGGTGGATGATACTGAAGGTATCCAGGTGGGAGACAAGGTTGACGTTAGTCTGTTTGAGGCAGGTGACCTGGTCGATGTTACCGGGATATCAAAGAGTAAGGGCTTTGCTGGTGTAGTAAAGCGTCATCATTTCGCCGGTGGACCCAAAACGCATGGACAGTCTGACCGTCATCGTCACCCGGGCTCAATAGGAGCTAGTGCCACACCAAGTAGAGTATTAAAAGGAATGAAAATGGCGGGTCATATGGGTAATGACCGTGTGACCGCACGTCATCTGGAAGTATTCCAGGCCGACCCTGAACGCAACTTGTTGCTGGTTAAGGGAGCGGTACCTGGGAGCAAGAATGGTTTATTGTTGATAAAGAAATCGAAGAAGGGGAAGTAAGAAGATGCAGGCACCGGTATATAACCTTGCCGGAGAGGTGGTGGAACATATTGAGGTAAGTGACCAGGTTTTTAATATACCGTTTAACGAGGCGGTGGTGCATCAGGCAATGGTAAGGCAGCGAGCAAATGCCCGCCAGGGGACGGCCAGTACCAAGACTCGTAGTGAGGTATCAGGCAGCAGCCGCAAACTCTATCGTCAGAAAAATACCGGTGCTGCTCGGGCGGGCAGTATAAGATCACCGTTGCGACGGGGAGGAGGCATTGTCTTTGGACCTCAACCGAGGAGCTATCGACAGGCAATGCCCAAGAAAATGCGCCGGCTCGCATTAAGGTGTATGCTGTCAGCCAAGGCAAGGGATGATAACCTAATGATTGTAGAAGCTCTGAAGCTAGACGAACCGAAGACAAAAGAGATGGTGCGGATTCTATCTACACTGAAGGTGGAGCCCTCAGTCCTAATTGTTACGTCGGAATCAGAAACCAATGTGATAAAAGCAGCTCGTAATCTGGTGGGGGTCAAAACCCTACCAGCTAATCTACTTAATGTAGTTGATCTCCTCTCCTCTAAGATGTTATTAATGGAGGTTGCTGCGGTGCGGAAAGCGGAACAGTTCTGGGGAGGAGGACCATACGGGGAAGGGAATAATGAACCTGTACGAGATACTACGACGCCCCTTAATAACTGAGAAGAATGCTACCCTCCAAGCTGCGGGCAAGTATGCCTTCGAAGTAGCCGGGGTGGCGAATAAGGTTCAGATTAAACAAGCTGTGGAAAAGGCGTTTAACGTTAAAGTGACGGCAGTTAATGTAATGACGGTGCCTGGTAAGGAACGAAGAGTGGGCAGGCGAAAGATTTTAACGCCGTCCTGGAAGAAGGCAATTGTTACCCTTGGGCCTGGGGATAAAATAGAATTGTTTGAAGGTGTATAGATTATTAGAAGGGGGCCTGAATGGCACTAAAAGTATATCGGCCAACCTCTCCAGGTAGACGAGCCATGACCGGCTCTACCTTTGAGGAGATAACCAAAGTAAAGCCGGAGAAGTCTCTGCTTCTGCCGCTTAAGAAGAAGGCCGGACGTAACAATCAGGGGAGAATAACAGTTCGTCACCGGGCTGGTGGAGCGAAGCGCAGGCTCCGTATTATCGACTTCAAACGTGACAAGATTGGTGTTCCAGGTAGGGTGGTGGCTATCGAATACGACCCTAATCGGTCAGCCCGTATTGCGCTTATCTACTATGCTGATGGAGATAAACGTTATATCCTTGCCCCCTTGGGACTTACGGTAGGCGATACGATAATGTCGGGGGAAGATGCTGGAATAAGACCCGGGAATACCTTACCTTTAAAATCACTCCCTAGCGGGACTATGATACATAACATCGAGTTAAAAAAGGGAAAAGGTGGGCAGTTAGTACGGAGTGCTGGGGTTGCCGCTCAGCTAGTAGCAAAGGAAGGCCAGTACGCCCATATTCGCCTACCATCAGGTGAGATACGACTTGTTCGGAGCGATTGTATGGCTACTATTGGGCAGGTAGGAAATGTTGACCATCAGGGAATCAGCCTGGGTAAGGCTGGCCGTAAGCGCTGGTTAGGTTGGCGGCCTACGGTAAGAGGTTCAGCTATGAGTCCACGAGACCATCCTCACGGTGGTGGGGAAGGCAGAAGCCCGATAGGCTTACCCGGACCCAAAACACCTTGGGGTAAGCCAGCACTGGGTCATAAGACTCGCAAGAAAAAACCTTCGGATAAAATGATTGTTAGACGGCGAAGGAGCAAGTAAAATGTCAAGGTCAACTAAGAAGGGACCTGCTGTTGATGCCAAACTAATGAAGAAGGTGGAGGCAGCTAGCCGCTCAAGCGAAAAGACGGTAATAAAAACCTGGGCTCGTTGGTCAACCATCCTACCCGAGATGGTGGGACTAACTGTCGGGGTGCATGATGGCAGGAGACACGTACCTATTTTCATCACAGAGAACATGGTCGGGCATAAGTTGGGAGAGTTTGCGTTTACTCGTACCTTCAGGGGACATTCTGCCAAGGCAGAGACAACTGTTCAGGCGAGAAAGAGGAGGTCTAGGTAGGAGAGAAAGTGGAAGTAAGAGCAGTAGCTAAAAACACTGGAGTATCGGTTAGAAAGATGCGCCCACTCGTGGATATGGTACGGGGAAAGGCGGTCGACGAGGCATTGACCTTACTCAGGTTTGCTTCTTCACCTAACTCTAGAATTGTGGCTAAAGTTGTAAAGACAGCGGTAACAAGCGCTGAGTATAATTATCAGATGGCGCCTACAAATTTGAAGATTGTCAGTATCTTTGCTGATGAGGCGCCAACATTAAAAAGATATCGTGCTGGTGCTCGAAGGCGAGTTAAGCCTATTCTTAAGCATTCTAGTCATATCACTGTTGTCGTTGATGAACAGGAGGGCTAATGGGACATAAAGTTCATCCTACGGGTTTTAGGATTGGTGTCATACGCGATTGGGACGCGAAGTGGTACGCTGACAGGCATTACATGGAATTCCTACAAGAAGATTTGAAACTTAGAAAGGCGGTTCAGTCAGCGTATCCCGAAGCCGGAGTTTCTGCGGTTGAGATAGACCGCCAAGCAAATAATGTAACGCTGACTATTCACACTGCCCGGCCGGGTATTCTTATCGGCCGTGGTGGACAGCGAGTCGATGAATTGAGAGCTAACCTTGAGGAGCTTACTGGGAAGAGGATTCAATTGAATATTCGTGAGGTTCAGCAGCCTGAGCTGGACGCCCATCTTGTGGCAAAATCAGTAGCAGAGCAGATTGAACGGCGGGTTGCCTATCGCAGGACTTTAAAACAGGCACTGCTACGCACGATACAAGCTGGTGCCAAAGGAATGAGAATTAGTTGTGCCGGCCGGTTGGATGGTGCCGAAATAGCCCGTCGTGTGACTATGCATGAAGGACAAGTACCCCTGCATACTCTTCGAGCTGATATTGATTATGGTTTTATTGAAGCGCATACCACTATGGGTCGAATCGGGGTGAAAGTCTGGATATACAAAGGTGATATTCTACCAGCAGCTGCGGAAATAGAGGCTGAGGAATTACCTGTTGAAGGATTAGCTGAAACGACCACCGAAGCTGTACCTGCTGCAGAGGTTGAGGAGAGGCTAGTGCCTCCCGTCGCAGGTAGAGTTGTTGAGGTAGAAGAAGCACCTCCGTTGGAAACCGAAGTGAAGGAGGCTGAGGAAGCGCCTGTAAAGGTGTCTGCCGAAGCAGAAGAGGCCCCTGCCGTAGAGGAAGAGAAGCCTGCCAAGCGAGTGGTAAAAAAGCGTGCCAAAGCGTCGGTGCCGAAAGAGGAAGCCGAAGTGAAGGAGGCTGAGGAAGCGCCTGTAGAGGTGTCTGCCGAAGCAGAAGCAGCCCCTGCTGTAGCGGAGGAGAAGCCTGCCAAGCGAGTGGTAAAAAAGCGTGCTAAAGCAGCATCATCAACAAAATCAAAGGGGAAGAAGGTTGAGGAGACACCCCCTGAGATGACAGTCGATACCAGCACCGAAGCTGAAATAACTCAGAACCAGGGAGATAACAATGCTGCAACCTAAGCGAGTGAAATTTCGCAAGAGTCACAAAGGACGCCGACGGGGTAGAGCCCATTCAGGTGACACTATTGTCTTTGGTGATTTTGGTTTGGAGGCAGAGGAAGCCGCTTGGGTTACTGCCCGTCAGATTGAGGCTACACGGCGCGCGATGACGCATTATCTCCGACGTGGCGGAAAAATCTGGATACGCATCTTCCCAGATAAGTCGGTCACCAAGAAGGCAGCAGAGACTCGTATGGGTTCGGGTAAAGGTGCACCTGACCATTGGGTAGCAGTGGTAAAGCCCGGGAGGATTCTATTTGAAATGAGTGGCGTCGCCGAGGAAGTAGCCAAAGAGGCGATGCGACTTGGTTCACATAAACTTCCCATAAGGACAAGGTTTGTAACACGAGAAGCCATTGGTGTTGGTAGTAGTGCTAAAACCAGGGAGTTAGTGCAAGTTGAAAGCTGATGAAGTCCGGGCCCTAAATCCCGAAGAGTTATCAAAACAACTGGAAGCAGCTCATCGAGAGCTATTTGACCTTCGCTTTCGTGCTGCTACCAAACAACTCGTTAACCATCGAGAAATTGTGAGGGTGAAAAAGAGGATTGCCACGATAAAAACGGTAATTGCTGAGAGAGAGCTGGGTATAAAGTGATATTGCCGTTATGGGTAACACAGCCAGTTCAGTAATCTGTGGATGCTGAGCTTGTTTAAAAAGGTTGGACATATGGAGAAAAAGCGTAAAATCAGGCTTGGTCGTGTAGTGAGCAGAAAGATGGATAAGACTGCAGTTGTAGTCGTGGAAACATCCAGACATCATCCGATGTATAAAAAGACCATTAAAAAACTGACTAGATATAAAGTTCACGATGAAAAGAACGAATGTGCTCCAGGGGATGTAGTAAGGTTAGTTGAGACTCGACCTCTCTCAAAAGAAAAGCATTGGAGAGTAGCGGAGATAGTAACCAAAGCCGAAGTAATAGAAATCAGACCTGAAGAACTGGAGATTGAACCTGAGATAGTAGGTGCCAGACTTGAGGAAGTAGAGGTTGAGCCGGAAGTGGAGGTTAAACCTGAAGCAGAGACTACATCTAATGAAAAAGATATTGAGGTAGAGGGAAAAGAGGTCGATACAGAGGAAAAAACCTGAAATCGGTTCTAGGATAGAATAACGTGATTCAATCTTATACTAGACTAAAAATTGCAGACAATACTGGTGGACGACAGCTTATGTGTATTGGTGTACTGGGTGGCACTAGGAAAAAATATGCTCGGATAGGCGATGTTATTGTAGGTTCAGTCAAGCGGGCAATCCCAGGTGGAGCCGTAAAGGGTGGCGATGTGGTCAGGGCGGTGATTATTCGCACCGCTCAGCCTTATCGACGTCAGGATGGCTCTTATATAAGGTTCGATGAGAATGCTGCTGTTATCCTCACTGACAAGAATAACCCCAGAGGCACCCGAATATTTGGTCCGGTAGCTAGGGAATTGAGGGAGAAGAACTTTACCAAGATCATATCTCTGGCGCCTGAAGTTCTGTGAGGTACATGGAACTATGAAAATCAGAAAGAATGATACCGTGCTGGTTGTCGCTGGCAAGGATAAGGGTAAAAGGGGCAAGGTTCGCTTTGCTTATCCCAAGGATGAGCGCATACTGGTTGAAGGTATTAATTTCATCAAGATGCATAGCAGAGCGAGAGCCGGAGCTAGACAGGCAGGTATTATTGAACGGGAAGCACCAATTCACGTGTCCAACGTGATGTTGCTCTGCGGCAGGTGTAACCAAGCGGTGCGGGTTGGTTACCGTCTGCTAGCGACTGGAAGGAAGGTTCGCTATTGTCACTCATGTGGTGAGGTAGTTGATTAAATGTCGGGAATGAAGGAAAGGTATAGAAAAGAGATTACCCCCAAGCTGATGGAGTTAAGGGGATACAATAATATAATGGAGGTTCCACGCCTGGAAAAGGTTGTGGTTAGTATTGGTTTGGGCGAAGCAGTTCAGAACGCCAAGGCTCTGGAATCGGCTGAGAATGAATTACCAATAATTACTGGGCAACGCCCAGTAATAACCAGGGCTAAGAAGTCCATTGCTGCCTTCAGGTTAAGGACAGGAATGCCTATCGGATTGAAGGTAACTCTGCGTAAGGATCGCATGTATGATTTTATAGATAGACTAGTAAACACCGTACTACCTCGTATCCGTGAGTTCCGTGGAGTACCTAGGGAGTCTTTTGATGGTCGCGGTAACTATACATTGGGACTCAGGGAGCAGACCGTTTTCCCTGAGATAGACTATGATAAAATAGATAAGGTGCGGGGGTTGGAGGTGTCGATTATAACTACAGCTAAAACGGATGAAGAAGGCAGGCAGTTGTTGGAATTGCTCGGTATGCCTTTTAGTAGAGATTGAGTAGAGTTGGATGGCTAAGAAGTCGGAAATTGCAAAGTGGAGGCGAACTCCCAAGTACAAAGTACAGCAACATAATAGGTGTCACGTATGTGGGCGGCCTCGCGCTTATATGCGTAAATTTGGTTTATGTCGGATTTGCTTCCGGGAACTGGCACTTGCCGGTAAGATTCCGGGCGTAAGAAAATCAAGCTGGTAACGAGGGTATTATGGCTAAAGGGGGCAACGTTGACTGTTACTGACCCAATAGCAGATATGTTAACACGAATACGCAACGCCATTATGGTGAGGCACGATTCGGTATTAATACCGGCCTCGAAGATGAAGCTGGCTATTAGCAGAATTCTTAAAGAGGAAGGTTATATCAGTGATTATGAGGTGGTCAGGGGTAAACCGCAACGGTTGATTAAGATTCACCTCAGGTATGATGACAAGAATCAGCCAGTTCTTACTGGATTGGAGAGGATAAGCAAACCCGGACTACGAGTATACGTTCAGAAGAAAGAGATACCTCGTGTTTATGGCGGCTTAGGAATCGCAATACTTTCTACACCCAAGGGAGTAATGACTGGGCAGAAAGCTTGGAGACAGACAGTTGGTGGTGAGCTATTATGCTACATATGGTAAATAAATCTGGGAGCAGGGTATATGTCTAGAGTGGGGCAGATGCCGATAACTGTGCCTCAGGGTGTATCAGTGACTATTGATAAGGATGAAGTGACCGTGAGCGGTCCTAAGGGTGAGCTTCGTCGTCACTTCAATCCAGATATATCTATTACGCAGGAAAATGATTGCCTGATATTGTCGCGGCCTAGCGACGATAGAGAACATCGCTCCATGCACGGATTAATGCGGAGTCTTTTAGCCAATATGGTAGAAGGAGTAACCAAAGGCTTCGAAAAGACTCTTGAAATAGTAGGAGTAGGTTACAGGGCTCAGAAAACAGGAGACAAACTGGTACTTAATGTCGGATTCTCACATGCTATAGAAGTAACACCATTGCTAGGTATAACTCTGGATGTTGAAGGAAACAATAGAATAAGTGTTACTGGTATTGATAAGGAAGTGGTCGGTGAGATGGCGGCCAGAATTCGGGCTATACGGCCACCTGATGCCTACAAAGGTAAAGGCATCAGATACAGCGGGGAGATGGTTCGTTTGAAAGCTGGTAAGGCAGGTAAGGCTATCGGGGGAGTATGAATGGTGATAAAGAATCGAAGGATTGCTCGTTATAGGAGACACGCGCGAGTTAGGAATAAAGTGCAAGGCACGAGTTCGAAACCCCGCCTGTGTGTGTTTCGTAGCCTGAACCATATTTATGTACAGGTCGTTGATGATGCGCTGGGTAATACACTAACCTCGGCTTCAACTCTCGACCCTGAAATAAGAAACCAAACAAATAGTAAAACAAAGACTGGTAAATCCAGCCTTGTTGGGGAGCTGATAGCGAAGCGTGCTATAAGCAAAAAAATAAATGAGGTATGCTTTGACCGTGGTGGTTATAAATATCACGGCAGGATTAAAGCACTGGGTGACGCAGCTCGTAAACAAGGTTTGAAGTTCTAGGAGAGATGGGTATTAGATAGATGAAGGAACAGCTGAGTAATATAGACCCAACAGACCTGGAATTAACTGACAAGTTGGTATATGTCAATCGTGTAGCCAAGGTGATGCAAGGAGGGAAACGCCTTAGTTTCAGTGCCCTGGCGGTAACCGGAGATGGCGAGGGACACGTTGGCATAGGTCTAGGTAAAGCGAATGAGGTACCACTGGCAATCAATAAAGCCAATGCCACTGCCCGAAAGAGTTTAATTAAAATACCCCTAGTTGGGACAACCATTCCTCATGAGATAAGGGTCAAGTTGGGTGCGGCTAAGGTCTTGCTGAAGCCGGCGGCACCAGGTACAGGTGTTATTGCTGGTGGTAGTGTTAGGGCTGTACTTGAAGCAGCTGGTATAAAGGACATATTAACTAAATCGCTGGGTACCGCTAATCGTATCAATGTGGCCAGAGCAACAATTTTTGCTCTCAGCAAGCTTAAGGACCCAAAGGAGGAAATGGCTCGACGAAAACCAGCCACTAAGGTTGAGGAGGCAGAAACCAGTGGCTAAACTACGCATCACCTGGGTCAAGAGCGGTATCGGATACAGTGAAGATCAGAAAAAGACTTTGAAAGCATTAGGCTTTCATAGACTAAATCAGAGTGTTGTTCACGATGATTCCAGGTCAATAAAGGGTATGATTAATAAATTAAGGCATCTTGTCAGGGTGGAGGAAGAGGGTTGATGAGACAGGATAGACTTTCACCGGCTGCTGGCTCCAAGATAGGCAGGAAGCGGGTTGGTCGCGGCGATGGTAGCGGACATGGTACCTATTCGGGACGCGGCTGCAAAGGGCAGAAGTCTCGTTCTGGTAATAGTATGAGGCCTGGCTTTGAAGGCGGTCAGTTACCCTTGATTAAGCGTCTACCGGAGAAGCGTGGCTTTGTTAATATTTTCAGAACAGAGTATAACGTCGTTAACGTGGGTGATCTTGATATATTCGAGGCGGGGAGTGAGGTAGACCCAGAAAGATTGGCGGCAGCTGGGGTGGTGAAGTCTCTGCGGCGGCCAATTAAGATTCTGGCTGATGGTGATATTGCTCAGCCACTTATAGTTAAGGCACACAAGTTCTCTACTGCTGCCAAAGCGAAGATTGAGGCAGTAGGGGGTAAAGTGGAGGAGGTGGGGCATGCGGCCAAGGCAGACTAGACCACGACTTATTCAGGCGATGATTGACGCCTTCCGTCTGCCTGATTTGAGGCGCCGCATTCTATTTACCTTTGGCATGCTGGTGGTCTTCCGCCTCATTGCTCACGTGCCGCTACCAGGAGTTGACGCTCAACAGCTGAGTCAGATGTTTGAGCAAAATGCATTACTGGGCATGTTAGATATGTTCAGTGGCGGTGCTATGAGGAATTTCAGTATAGCCGCTATGGGGGTCTATCCTTATATAACAGCCTCCATTATTATGACGCTAATGGTGCCTGTTATTCCTCGTTTGCAGATGATCTCCCAGGAGGGAGAAGCCGGGAGGAATAAGATTAACCGGATTACCCACTGGTTGACGGTGCCTCTAGCAGGCATTGCTGGCTACGGGCAGTTAGTGTTGCTCCAACGTCAGGGTGTTGTGGCACTTTCTGGACCATTAGCCACGGGAGCAATGGTTCTTACTATGATAGCCGGTACCATATTCCTGGTCTGGTTGGGTGAGCTTATTACTGAATACGGCATTGGCAACGGGATCTCGATCATAATTTTTGCCGGTATTGTCACTGGCTATCCGCAGATGATAGGTAGTGGTATATTGGTCGCGGGGCAGCAGTTCTGGGGTCTGGCTGTTTATGGATTAATAGTACTGGCCACTATTGTGCTAATAGTAATCTTTACTGAGGCACATCGACGGATACCGGTTCAGTATGCTCGTACAGCCTTCCGTGGTGGTCGTATGTATCGGCAAACAGGGTCGACCCATATTCCACTGCGTGTGAATACAGCCGGGATGATACCCCTTATTTTCGCCATGTCGTTAGTTATCTTCCCTGGCATGATAGCAAGTTACTTTGCCAATCCAGCTACAGTCGAACCGAACATGGCTAATCACATCCAGAACATATTTAATCCTAATGCACCGCTACCTCTAGGCTTATTCTACTGGGGATTTTATTTTGTGCTGGTGATTGCCTTTGCCTTTTTCTATACTATGGTAATGTTTCAGCAGCAAGATTTACCAGGTACTCTGCAGCGGCAGGGGGGATTTGTACCGGGAATTCGACCGGGGAAGAATACGTCCAACTATCTTAACCAAGTTATCACTCGTATAACAACGGCGGGTGCCCTTTTTCTGGCTCTGGTAGCAATAGTTCCGTTTTTAGCACGGAGTGTTACTAACGTTCAGGTAATACAGTTATCTAGCATGGGTCTTCTAATTATGGTTGGTGTTGTGCTGGATACTATGAAGCAAATGGAAGCGCAGTTGACGATGCGGCGCTATGAAGGTTTTATTAAATAGGAGTAGAAGGTGTATATTGTTTTTCTGGGAGCTCCCGGAGCAGGCAAGGGAACGCAGGCAAGTAGAGTGGCTGATGAGTTGAAATTAGCCCATATTGCGTCTGGTGATATGTTTCGGGAGGCACTTGAAAAAGGGGACGAACTAGCTAAAGAAGCCAGGTCTTATATGGAGAAGGGAGTTTTGGTTCCTGACGATGTAACTATTCGGATGGTCCTAGAGAGGATATCAGCGTCGGATTGTGAAAACGGGGCAATCTTTGATGGCTTCCCCAGAAATCTGGCGCAGGCTGAGGCGTTGGACCAGGCATTGGCTAAACAGGATAAGGTTATTGATAAAGTAGTTTATATAAAGGTTTCTGAGGAGGAATTGCTGGCGAGGCTTAGTGGGCGATGGATTTGCCGTAAGTGCCAAGCCCCGTATCATATTTCTAATTCTCCTCCGAAAGTGCGGGGTAAATGTGACCAATGTGGTGGGGAGTTATATCAACGCACTGATGATGCTGTGGAAACAGTAAAAGAGCGATTACAGGTTTACTTTGCTCAGACGGCTCCACTTATTAATTATTATGCTAAAGATGGTAAGTTATTAGAGGTGGATGGAGAGGGGGGTGTCGATAGAGTAAGTGAATTAATACTGCAGGCCATTAACCGGGAGCTTGTCTATCGGAGAGGAGGATGAGCATAATCATTAAGTCAGACCAGGAGATTGCGATTATGCGACAGGCTGGTAGGATAGTAGCAAGTGTACTGGATATTTTGAAATCGCGAGTGAGGCCAGGGATGCGTACCGAAGAGCTAGATGTCATTGCCGCTGAAGAGACAAGAAAAAGGGGTGGTAAACCCTCGTTTAAAGGATATCGGGGATTTCCAGCAAACCTTTGCGTTTCGGTGAATGATGAGATAGTACATGGAATTCCAGGAGAAAAAATTTTACATGATGGCGATATAGTATCCCTTGACTTTGGGGTGATTTTTAATGGATTTCAAGGTGACGCCGCATTGACAGTAGGTGTTGGTAGTGTCAGCCAGGAGGCTATACGGCTTATGGAGACTACCGCAAGTGCTTTGAAAACTGGTATCACTGCTGCTCGTCCCGGTGCGAAATTGGGAGATATTTCAGCGGCTATTGAAACCTATGCTGAGTCAATGGGGTACTCTGTAGTGCGTGAGTATACGGGCCACGGCATTGGTCGTGACATGCACGAGGATCCTCGGGTGCCTAATTGCACTCAGCCATCGTTTGGGCTTATGCCAGGGACGGGTCCCGAGTTGCAGAAGGGCATGACCCTTGCCCTTGAACCGATGTTAAATATTGGCGACTGGGGAACAAAGGTTGATGACAATCACTGGACAGTGCGCACCCGAGATAGCAGTCTTTCAGCGCACTTTGAACATACTATTGCCATCACTAATGGTGAGCCTGAGGTGCTTACCACTTTATAATCAGGGGGTTTATGGCTAAAAAAGAGGCTATTGAGGTTGAGGGAGAAGTAGTTGAGGCTCTACCGAATGCAATGTTTCGTGTAGAATTGCCCAATGGGCATAAGGTGCTGGCACATATTTCAGGTAGGTTAAGAGTGCATTATATTAGAGTCCTGCCTGGTGATAAAGTATTAATAGAGCTTTCTCCCTATGACCTGAGTCGAGGTAGGATCACCTATCGGTTGAAGTAAAAAGGGGTAATAATGAAAGTTAGAGCTTCTGTGAAGGCTAGATGTGAAAACTGTAAAATTATTAGGCGACGTGGCGTGGTTAGGGTAATTTGTACCAAGCCTAGGCACAAGCAGAGACAGGGTTAATATTCTGCTGAATAAGGAGGAAATCTGATGCCGCGTATAGCTGGAGTAGACATACCTAGAGATAAACAAATTTGGGTCTCATTGCAATATATTCACGGGATTGGCGCCAGTTCTAGTAAGAGACTTTTAGCTCAGACTGGTATTAACTCAGATGTGAAGGCAGATGACCTAACCGAAGAAGAAGTCAGCCGTATCCGCGAGATTGTTGACCGAGAGTTTGCAGTTGAAGGCGAGTTAAGGAAGGAGACAACTTCCAATATCAAACGCCTTACTGAAATCGGCAGCTACCGGGGTTACAGGCATCGTCATGGCTTACCGGTTAGAGGGCAGCAAACACGAACCAATGCTCGTACCCACCGTGGCGCCCGGAGAACGGTGGCTGGTAGAGGAAAGAAACGCGGTACGGCTAAGAAGTAAATAATACAAACAAACAGGAGGCTAGGATGCCAGGGAAGCGAACTAGGGCGAGAAGACGAGAACGCAAGTCTGTTCCCGCGGGGAGAGCCTATATCCAGTCTACTTTTAATAATACATTAGTGACACTCACTGACCCTGAAGGGAACGTCATCGCCTGGGGGAGTTCAGGAACGGCTGGATTTAAGGGCTCGAGGAAAGGTACACCCTATGCTGCTCAGTTAGCAGCTCAAGACGCAGCTCGAAAAGGTATGGGGCATGGTTTACGTCAGGTAGATGTCTATGTCAAGGGTCCGGGTAGTGGACGTGAGGCGGCTATCCGTGCTCTGCAGAGTTCTGGACTGCATATTACCAGTATCAAGGATGTAACTCCCATCCCACACAATGGTTGTAGGCCTCCCAAGAGAAGAAGGGTATAGGATTTTAAAATGGCGAGATATACGGGAGCAGTTTGCCGATTATGTCGGCGTTGTGGCGACAAGTTAATGCTTAAAGGCAGCAGGTGTCTGACGCCTAAATGTGCTATGGAGAGACGAAGGAGACCCACTGGCCAGAGATTTCGTAGGCGTAGAGTTTCTGACCGCGGGCTTCAACTGGCTGAGAAACAAAAAGCCCGACATACCTATGGTATCTTGGAACGGCAGTTCAGGCGGTTTTTTATTGAAGCTGGTAGGCAATCAGGTATCACTGGAGAGAACCTGATAGTGCTGCTGGAGAGACGACTTGATAATGTAGTCTATCGTTTGGGTTTCGCTGAATCTCGTGCTCAAGCTCGTCAACTGGTGCTACACGGACATATCATGCTTAACGGGCAAAAGACTAATATACCATCTTGTCTGGTCAAAGAGGGTGACACCATTAGCTGGAGGGAAGCAAGTACCAAGACTGAATACTATAAACAATTGACTCAGGATATCATGTCTAGGTCTATCTTGGATTGGTTAAGCCTGGATAGAGAAAATCTTGTTGGACAAGTCCTATCCCTACCTTTGGCTGAAGACGCTGGTGCCAAGTTTGAAGGGCAGAGTATTGTTGAGTACTACTCGCGATAAGGAGGTAACACTTTGACTCAACAGGTAGTACCTAAAATAGAGTGTGTTGAAACTAGAGATAATTATGGTCGATTCGTTGCTGAGCCACTAGAGGTGGGCTTTGGTATTACGCTAGGAAATGCCCTGCGGCGAGTCCTACTTGGTCATCTACCGGGAGCAGCAGTAACTCGGGTTAAGATTGAAGGAATTCAACACGAATTCTCCTCCATTCCTCACGTAAAGGAAGATGCTATAGAGTTTCTGTTAAATATCAAAGCTATAAGGCTGAAGTCTCTTTCTGGTCGACCCGGCAAACTAATTTTGGATGTGGAGGGAGAGGGGCAAATATGTGCTGCCGATATTAGACCTTCATCTGACTTTGAAATTGCCAACCCCGAGCTTTATCTGGCAACTGTGGATTCACCAGATGGGAGGCTCTATGTGGAGTTTGATGTAGAACTAGGTAGGGGCTATATGGAGGCCGAATCTGGTGATAGCCTACCCGTAGGTATGATTCCACTGGATGCAATCTTTACACCAACACGCAAGGTTAATTTCAGCATCGAACCAGTTCATATAGGTCAGGAGACTAATCGCGAGCGATTATGCCTGGAAGTATGGACTGACGGTACCATATCGCCCGGCGATGCGATGAGCCGAAGCGCTGAAATTTTGATAGAATCACTGGAGGCGTTCGTCAATTACAGTCGGGTTTCTCCGGTGGAGGCAGAAAAAGACCTCGCGGCTCTAGCTATTACCGAGGAGCAATACAATATCCCTGTGGAACAATTGACCCTTTCCGTGCGTACTATGAATTGCCTGAGGCGGGGTAACATAAATACCGTTGGTGAAATTATAAGCAAGGGAGAGAAAGGGTTAATGGCGCTGAGGAACTTCGGGTTGAAGTCGAAGCAAGAAATTGAGGAACGCCTCAATGAGCTAGGGTTGTCTCTTACTCCTCCGGCTACAGAAGAAGAGGAACAGGAAGAGGGTGAGCAGCAGGAGGATGAGACCGTAGATATGGCAGTAACCGGTACGATGCCCGAGGTGGAAGTAGATGAGAGCAAGGGTGAAGAATAATATTGAGGATTAGCAGATAATATGGGGCGTAAAATAGCTGGTAGAAGATTAAACAGGTCTTCGGGTTATCGGAGGGCGATGTATCGTAACCTAGTGACCGATCTTTTGAATTATGAGAAGATTACTACGACTGAAGCTAAGGCTAAACAAGTCCGTAGTTTGGCAGAGAAGATGATTACCCTAGGTAAAGAGGGTGGACTTCATTCTCGACGTCAGGCACTTTCATTTATTTTCAGTAAGAGGGTGACTGATAAGGTGTTTGCTGACCTTTCTTCAAGATATGCTGAGCGGTCGGGCGGTTATACTCGGATCATTAAATTGGGACCTAGGCTGGGTGACGGTGCCGGTATGGTCAAGATTGAGTTGGTGTAGTAATGGTATTCACGACAACCACTACAAAAATAGAAAAGATGAGTAGCTTATCAACAGCTAATAAGATTGCGTTGGTTATAGAATACGACGGCACACGTTACTATGGCTTTCAGCTGCAGAGTAACCAACCTTCTATCCAGGCTGAGATAGAGAAGGCACTATGGCGACTTACTGGTGAAAAGAGGCGAGTTATGGCATCTAGTCGGACTGATGCTGGTGTTCATGCAAAGGGGCAGGTAGTTAGCTTCAGGACAGGGTCAAGGCTATCGCCTCAAACATTTGTTAATGGTTTGAACTACTATTTATCCAAAGATATTGCCGTAAAAGCAGCTCATAATGTAGCCGATTCATTTAATGTCAGACGTGAAGCTGTCAGTCGTGAGTATAGCTATCACATACTTAACAGCTCGACACGGTCTCCAATTAGGGAAAGCTTTTCTTATCATGTTCCTGGTTATCTGGATATTGAATCTATAAATATGACTTGCCAGACTCTTGTTGGCGAGCATGATTTTGTATCGTTTGCCAGCAAAATCGGAGGGGAAGAAAAGAGTACGGTGCGGAGAGTTTTTCGGGCTGGAGTTGAGAAGAGTGGGGATTTGATAGTCTTTAGTATGGTGGCTAATGCCTTCTTACGCCATCAGGTACGCAGTACAGCAGGCGCTCTGGTTAGAGTTGGTTTAGGTAAAATGAAAGTTGAAGAATTTCAGGAAATAATGGAGGCAAGAAAACCTGGCCTAGCCGGTCCAACACTTCCTGCGCGTGGGCTTTGCCTTATGCGTGTTAACTATCCGCATCCTTTTGAGGAACAGTTATGATGAAAACCTATAGTATTAAAACATCTGATATTGAACGAGAATGGCATGTTATTGATGCCTCGGATGAAGTGTTAGGCAGACTGGCAACGAGGATTGCCAATCTGCTTATGGGTAAACACAAACCATTATTCTGCCGTAATCTAGATGTAGGCGATTTTGTAGTTGTTATAAATGCCGATAAGATACGGGTAACCGGGAATAAAATTAAGCAGAAGATGTATTACAGGCACTCAGGATATCCCGGGGGACTAAAGATTGTAAGCCTGGAGAAAATGATGCAGACTCATCCTACGCGGGTAATTGAGCATGCCGTTAAAGGCATGTTGCCACGTAACAAGCTTAATGCTAGGATGATGAAAAGGCTTAAAATATATGCTGGTGATACTCATCCTCATCAGGGGCAGGTAACAGCTACCCCTGTAAAGGAAACAGTTGAAAACACGTGATGAGTTTTTGGAATAGCTTTCAGACATAGAAGATTTGAAGCGCGAAATGGAGGTTCCTTTGAACGAACAGGCTTATTTCTACGGGACAGGCAGACGTAAGACAGCCGTTGCGCGCGTAAGGTTGTCGCCGGGTAGCGGTGCCATTATTATAAACGGTGTACCTTACGAGGAACTGCTGCCTCGTCCCGAGCAGCA
>Ga0209427_10000601_pt1 | contig 38954 bp, 31 predicted proteins | sample DeeMarSWOR136_30_FD_187465 | JGI IMG/M metagenome (GOLD analysis project Ga0209427, IMG submission 187465) | Marine sediment microbial communities from White Oak River estuary, North Carolina - WOR-1-36_30 (SPAdes) (version 2) | ecosystem: Environmental > Aquatic > Marine > Intertidal zone >...
AAAAAGAAATGTATGATCATTTAAATTATGAATTCTTTAAACCATTTATTACAGAACTGAAATCAAAGGGATTGTTAGCTGGAGTCCATTGTATGGCAGTGCATTATACAAGAATCTTTCCCAAACTAATCGAAGTAATTAAGGCTTAAATCTCTTTTTCTTAAATTTTATTTATCTTTTATTAAACTTCTCTAAATACAATTTTTGACTATATTTTTGATGATTTTCCAGAATCCCTCTGGATTATCATCCCGCATTGCATGTCCTGCTTTAGGAATGTATATAACGGGTAGATTTGCTTCTTCGACTAAGGATTCTGACGAAAATCTTCCCTTATTTCTTTCCCCGAAAACAAAATACATAGGAAAATCACTTAATTCTTGTAATCGAGGGAGTAGCTGATTGCTTTCTGATAAAATTACTATATCATATGCAGATCCCCAGATTGGATAAGGACCCATTGAACGGAAACCCTCCCAAAATCCCGCATTTTCTGGTTTTGACCTACTGATAAAATCATTGATCCATGAGTCGAATTGTTCCTTAAACTGTTTAAAAGGATATTTAGCTATCCTTGAAGAAAAAAATGTATCATTTTTATCGAGATTGCCTTCGAGGTAAATTAGTCCTTTTACTTCTATTTTTTCATTTTTTTCATTTCTAATTTTATCGATAAGGGAAATAGCTACTGGTCCTCCCATAGACATGGCTATTATGATCACTTTATGAATGTCTTCTGAGAGTAGAAGATCGTATAAATATTGTCCTTGATTTTCCATGATATAAATATCCAAATTATCTGGTTTTTCTGAGTCACCGAATCCTATTAAATTAGGGATAATAAATGAATATTCAGAAAGGGAAAAGTCATGATATTGATCTATAAACCTTTTAATAAAGAGAGAAGATATAGGAGCTAAACCATGTATATATAAAATAACCACTTCTTTATTTAGGCCTATCAAAATATGATAAACTAACTTACCTCCCTTAGATTGAAATGTTTTATGCTTAATTTCAGTCATTCTGATTCCCTTATATTAATATGAGATTTTAAAAATGATTATTTAACCGAAAGTAATCCCTCCCGATTTCATAATCAAACTCCAATCTTCCCACACATAACTTGTATCAATCATAGTAGGGGAATTGCAGCTATCGCAGTTTTCTGTATCTTTTAAAAATTGTTGAAATCGTGGTAAATTCATAGCTTCTTTAACAGATATACCACGTAAATTTGCTATTGGTTTATCTAATCTTAGGCAATCTTCTATATCACCGTTAGAATTAACATACATAAAGACTTTTCTGGCATGACATCGATAAGGTTTTTTCCCTCCAATAAAATGTTTCAAGTACATTTCTGAATTTAATATATGGGAGCCATTCCTTTTAGATTCCAATATTCTTGAGAATGCATCACTTATTTCTTGGTCGGTAGCAGAAAGTTGTCCTTTTTCATCTACATCCCCCGTTGAATAATGACGTACTGTATTTATCACATTAAATGCTATGGGAACCTCCAATTTATCCCCGAGCGCAATCATTTCATCTACACGATTAATGTTATATTTGCTAATAGAAAAACTGAATTGTAAAGAGATATGAGGATACTCATTTTTAATTATCTCGACAGAGTCCATTATCTTCTCATACAATCCAGGCAAAACCCTAATTTGATCATGCTCTTCTTGTAAAGGGGAATCAAGAGACATAAGAATAAGGTCGAGGTCATTCCCAAATTCGGAGATACGTTTAGGAATAAGATAACCATTGGTAACCATTCCTATAAAGGCAAAATCAGCTTCATATTTAGCGAATTTCATTATATCTGTAATATCTCTACGTAGGGTAGGTTCGCCTCCCCAAAGAATGGTTATAAAAAATCCCGCCTCTCTAGCTTCTAAATAAATACGCTTGATTTCTTCTAGTGATAACTCGTTTTTAGCTGAATTATCTTTCCAAAGACAAGACTCACAATCACAATTACATCGTAATGTAGTTAGGAAATGGAAAACAAATGGTTTCCCTCCACTATCCTTTGCTTGTTTTGCCGCTAAAACTAATTTAGAAAAAAGCTTATTTTTCTGTTTTATTATTTCTTTTTCACTTGTTTTGTATTTCATAGAGGTCATCGATGTTAATATTATATATTAATAATCTTACCAACCTTTATTTCAGTATAAGCTTCTTTGAAAGTATCCCTAAAAGCAAGAATACTCTCCATACTGCTATCATGGGGAGATAATGATACAAGTTTAAGATTTCTAGCTTTAAGGTAATCCAATGTAAAATCTACATCATCTTTTTGCCATGGTTCCCATGGAGGTCTACTTGTCATAATAAACTTATAAATTGGCAGTCCTGACCAAGTGATATCCTCGCCTGGAAATTCTGGGATTGGTAAATGTAACCCACCAATAATTCCATAAATGGGAACATCAAAAAGAGCTTCAACGCGGTCAATTATTTTTTGGATTCCTTGGTGTCCACAGCCGACAACAATTATTATACCTTTTCCTTCCACGTTTATTGCCAAAGCTTGTTCAAAAGTTGCTCCAAAGAAAAACATAGGGTTCTGGATCGAACCTATTGAAACGATACCATTGGCAATAACAGTAGGATCCTTCACTTGGTTAATAGTAGCAGTTGGATGGTTCATTGAAACGGGGGTGAACGCATTCACATGACTTAAATTTTGCTGTTCTCCTGAAAGTGAGAAAGTTCTATTTCCAGCCCATTTAGCACCCCCTACATGATCACGATGTAAATGGGAAATGAAAACATACTTGAAGTCTTCTGGTGAGATTCCTAAAGCTTCCATGTTCCTAAGGAGTGGAGAAGGGTGTTCATCTTTAGAATTTAAGCCTGTATCAAATAATAAACCAATTTTATCAGCTCTGATAAAATAAGAAACACCTTTTTCTGTGAAAAAATTGCTTTCTGCATGAAAATCGATTAATGGTAGAATTTTTAACTTTTTAACTGTTCCCACATTATCTAATTTCTGTATATTAGCTCTAGACCACTCATTTTTGGCGATTTCTTTATTCATTTTAAATCTTTTATTCAATATAACAAGAGTGAAAAGTGGAAATGAAATATGAAAAGCACGTATAATTTCTCTATGAGAGAGTTTTTCCCTTGCTAAAAATTTTGAAATAATCTCTTTATCTTGATTTAATGGAAATTCTTCCAGTAATTCTTTAATCTCTTTTATATCTAAATTACTCATTTTAAAGACTAGAATTTTTTATTATTTTTATTGGTTTAAATATAATCTAAAGTAATTAAGTAATTTTTTTCAAATATAGATTTTTTAGATAGCTTATTACTATTACCTTTTTTATGATGTGATGATATGAAATGAGTTCTAGACAAGAGGAACATATTACTGGCGGTGGAAAGATTCGTAGCATTATTTTAGGGTTAAATGATGGCTTAATTTCAACATTTACGTTATTAGTTGGAGTTGCAGCAGCCACTTTAAGATCAACAGGTAATAATGCTATTGTTTTATTAACAGGATTTGCGGCAATGGTTTCTGGGGCAATTAGCATGGGCCTTGGTGAATATATATCAAGTAAATCAGAGTATAATTATATTAAAAATGAATTGAAAAAAGAAAAAGCCGAAATTGAGCTTTTTCCCGATGAAGAGAGAGAGGAAGTAAGAGAGATTTTTGAAAAAATGGGTATGAAAGGACATACTCTTGATGCCTGTGTAGAATCAATAACCTCAAATAAACAGGTTTGGATAGATTTCTTAACTAAAAGTGAATTAGGATTAGAAGAACCTGAGAATCCTATTTTTGGAGCAATATTAACTTTCCTTTCATTTGTGTTTGGATCATTTTTGACATTATTTGCTTATATATTCGAACTAGGAGTATTTTCTTTGGTTTTATCTTCAATTATCTCGTTTTCGATGCTATTTATCGTAGGAACTTTAAAGACTAAAATTACAGGAGAAAATAAAATTAGAAGTGGTTTAGAGATGGTATTGATCGGTATTATAGCTTTTATAGCATCGTTTGGTATAGGAACAGTACTAGAACAATTGATAGCTACTGCTTAAACTTCACTAAAAAATTTCTGAGAATGATCGCAGAGTGGACATATAGTTGGAGGAGTATCAAATTCAACATTACCACAAATTTGACACACAAATACTCTCCTTTTCTCAAAACTATCATTTTTCTCAAGTTTTTTTAGGTATTTACTAAAAATTCCCGCATGAACTTTTTCTGCTTTCCTTGCTAATGAAAAGGATAGCTCAGCAACATCATTTCCTGTCTTTTTCGTGTTTTTTAGGAATAATTTATACATTTGTTTAGTTTCATAAGTTTCTCCCTCTATTGCATCAAGTAAATTCGATCTTGTATCTTTAACATTATTTTTTAAAGCTTCTTCATTCAGATCGACGAAATCTTTAGCCTCTACATCACTGTTAGTTAGAACTTGGAGTGCTCTTATGTGATTTTTGATATGAATTGCTTCTGCCATCGATACAGCTTTAAACAAATGGGCAATCTCAGGAAGATTTTCTTCTTTCGCTTTTTCAGCATATAATTCATATTTTTTTTTAGCATTAATCTCTCCATTAATCGCTTCTTTTAAGTTCTCAATTACTATTGACATTTTATTGACTCCAATTTGTAGTTTTGCTTGGGATTTAAAAATATTATCTCTTATTTTATTTTCACTTTTTTAAGAAAAATTGAATAGAGTTTTTATTATATTGATGAATAACTTTTATTTGGTGAAATATATAAAACTCTTAAACAATATTGTAAATATTTGAAAAATAAAATTTTAAGAGGTGTAATAATAATTCAAGAGCCAACAGAGAAATCTAAAGATAGGTTGAAAAATTATTTAGATTTAGCTGGGGTTATTCTTGTTGTATTAAATAGAGAAGGGAACATTACTCTATTAAATAAAAAGGGCTATGAAATTCTTTATTATGAAGAGGGAGAATTAATAGGAAAGAATTGGTTTGACGTATGCATCCCTGAAGAGGACCGGAAAGAGCTTAAAAATGTATTTAAAGCGCTTATCAACGGAGATGTAGAACCCTTTGAATATTATAATAATCCCATAATTACTAAAAGAGGTGATATAAGGATGATCTCCTGGCATAATGCTCTTTTATATGACGATGATGGAAATATTATTGCTACTTTGAGTTCAGGTGAAGATGTCACAGATCTTAAGGAAACAGAAGAAAAATTAAGAGAATCGCAAGAGCATTTACTAAATCTCTTTAATTCAATTCCGATTGGTATTCATATGTATCATTTATTCGAAGATGGAAGACTAGTTTTTATTGGTGCGAATCCTGCTGCTGACGAAATTCTTAAGGTTGATAATATGCAATTTATCGGTAAAACTATAGAAGAAGCGTTTCCTCCATTGGTAAAGTCAGAAATTCCAGAAAGATACCGTGAAGCTGCTGCTGAGGGAAAAGATTGGAAGACAAAAAGATTTGATTATGAACATGAAAAAATTAAAGGAGCTTTTGAAGTTCATGCCTTTCAAATCTCTCCTATGTATATGGTTGCTACTTTTACAGACATTTATGATAGAATAAAAACTGAAGAAGAATTGAGAAATACGATTAAGATGTTGGAAAAAAAGGTAGAATAACAAACAAATCAATTAAAAGAATCAAAAGAAAAATAACTCATTGAACTAATCTCTATAATGACATTTTTAATAAAACATCTTTTCTAATTGTTCTTTCAATTTCCCAGGCGGAAATTTTGGTTTTCTATTCATTGTTAATAATCCATTTACCTCCTGGAATTGGTCATAAAGCTCAGTATAGCAAAATCCTTGAATCCAACTTTTTCTCTTCTCAAATTCTTTAAGTAAATTTAAAACTTTATTAAATAAATCCTCACTGCTTTCAATTAAATCTCCATATCCCCATTTGTCTCCAACTTTTTCATCAATTAAATATCCAAATCCCCCCATTTCACTATAAATTATAGGTTCCTCTTTGTATTCGAATGGTTTTAAATAAATTTTAGGTAATGCTCGTTTATGGCTTTTTATTTCATCTTCAAAAAGCTTAGGTAGATGTTTAATATCTGCATAGAAATGACGTGAGCAAATATCTGTTTTCGTATGCCACCATCCATCATCATCAACAACTAATCTCGTTGGATCAATGGATTTTATTAAATAATAGAGAGAAACTGTGTAAGATGCTCTTTTCGAATCTCTGATTGTCCCTCGAAGCCCCCAGGATTCATTTATTGGTACCCAAGTAATTATTGAAGGATGATTAAAATCTCTTTCAATTTCGGTAATAAACTCATTTAGAAGCCGTAATTGTGAATCCATAGTAAATATGAAGGAATTTCCAATTTCACCCCACACTAAAACACCTATTTTGTCACACCAATATAAAAATCGAGGATCAAATGCTTTTTGATGCGTTCTTAACCCATTAAAACCGAAATCCTTTATATATTGTATATCTTTTACTATATCTTCTTCAGAAGGAGCTGTATATAACCCTTCTGGCCAATAACCTTGTACTAAAAATAATTTTTGATAAATTGGAGTATTATTAAGTAAAATTTGTTTATTATAATCCGATTTTAAATCTGAAATTGAGATTTTCCTCATACCAAAATAGCTTTTAACACTATCATAAATTTCTTTAGTTTTTTTATTATAAATCGAAAGGTGAAAATCATATAAATTTGGATTATCGACATCCCATAGGTATAACATGTTCTCTGGGATTTTGATCTTATATTTGAACCGATCAGGAGTTTTAGGAAATAATCTTCCGTTAAGTTGTGGAGTTATTTTTTGTTCCAATTTCCCTAAAAATTCTAAACTAATTTCCTCTTTAACAATTTCTTGCTCATTAAATAATGTCTCTATGAGCAGAACAATATTTGAGAATTCAGTACCATAAATGTTGAACTCAATAATTAATTCGGACTTGTCGATATCAGGAATGAATTTCAACCTTTTTAAATAATATTCTGGAGAAACGAATTCTAACCACACTGTCTGCCAAATACCAGAAACTCTAGGATAAAAAATTCTTTCTATTTCTTCTTGCCAATATTGCTTACCCCTCGGGATCTCAAGATTCTGGCTAGGATCTTCTACTCTTACAACTAAAATATTTTTTTGATCTACATAATCAGTAATATCTAATGAAAATCCAATATAACCTCCTTCATGAGAATCAATATGATCCCCATTTAAATAAACTCTACATCTATAATCAACAGCACCAAAATGAAGTATTGTTTTTTTATCCTGAAATTCTTGCGGAATTTCAAATTCTCTTCTATACCATATAAAATCATGAAAAGAAGTGTCCTCTATTCCACTTAATTTACTTTGAAAACAAAAGGGTACTAGAATCTTTTTAGTAAATTTCGTGGAAGAGTCATTCTTATACCATTTTTCTTTCAATCCTATATTGGTATCATCAAAAGCAAATTCCCATTCTCCATTGAGATTTATCCAATTATTCTCTCTTATAAATTGAGGTCGAGGATATTCTGGTCGTGGTATAATATTTTGGTCTCTCTCTTTCATGTGAAAAATAACGTGAAAAACAATAAAAATTTATTTATGGAATTATGTTTCATAAAGAGCTTAAATTATTCAACGCTTAAGGTTAAATTCGACAAAATTTATATATACAATTAGATAAATTTTGATTAACAAATCGAAATACAATAAATAATTTAAATATTGAAAAATATTAGAAAAGGGATTAAATCATGATTACAGATCGAATTTTGTTAACAACTCCATGTTATCCTTATCCCTCACTGCCTGCAAATGATAGCCTTACAGATGCTACGGGACAACGATTCACTCATGGAGATGACATTTTTTCACTTGTTTCTCACACTCACTGTTATGCAAATCACATTTTAGCTCAAAATATTAATATTCCAGCAACTTTACTTGAATATCCGCGCTGGAATAATTTTACTGAAGAGGTAGATAAAGAATATGCATATATTGGTATAAGTTCTTTTCCTGTACACCTTGATATGGTTATGAAAATGTGCAAATATATACGCGAAAAATCTCCTGAGACACAAATTCTTCTAGGAAGTTATGGCGCTCAAGCTTTTGCTGCACAATATGATGAGGAAACTAAAAAGAAATATGTAGATCATGTAGTTCTGGGTGAGGGAGTAGAATTTCTTCGTAATTTGCTAGGTGAGGATACAAACCGACCTATTCAACAAAAATTAATGCCTAAATGCGGTGGTGCTCCTCCCTTTCTCAATAAATACCCTAGAGGAGGTATAGGATTTCTTGTAACAGGATTGGGATGTCCAGGTGGATGTGATTTTTGTTCAACAACTGAAATGTTTGGTAAGAAACGGATTGAATTGCTTTCACCTGAAGATTTTGTTGATCATGTTGAGTTGTATCGTAAACACTTTAAACAACTGTCATCAATCTTTGTGATCGAAGAAGACCATTTTCGTCACCCACGATGGATGGTGAAAACCAAGGAAAGATGGATGAATAATTTAGATCTCGTGGAAAATGTTGATTGGACAGGTTTTGGGTCAGTTGATTTTATCTGGCATTTCGCTAGTAATTATGGATGGGATGCCATTCCTGAAACGGGAATTGGCGCTGTTTTTATCGGAGTAGAATCTAAATTTGCAGGGGAACATGGCTACCGGAAAGTAAAAGAAGCTGATGCCAGAGATGTTTTTCATAAACTTCATTCAATGGGAATTCGTACTCTTGGAGCATGGATATGTGGTTGGGATTATCATAATCACGCTAATATGTATGAAGATCTTAACTATTTTATTGCATGTAAACCTACTTATCAACAATTAACTCGTTTGTCTCCATTCCCCGGAACTGAATTATGGCGTAAGCTTAGGGAACAAGGAAGAGTATGTGAAGTGCCATGGGAGGATGTTCACTTTTGGAGTGGAGCGCAGAAAAATATTTCTTTGGAAACCCATGAGACACTGAATCTTACGGAGTATGGGTATGATTTGATGTATAAGACGTGGGGCCCATCAATGTTAAGGAGACTTGAAGTATCACTCAACGGCTATGAATATTGTTTGAATTCTGACATTCCTTTAATGCAGGAGCATAGATCTAAATTATTTAAACGAAGTTCAGTTTCATCCTGGAGTATGTTAGGAGCAATGGATCGTTTTGCTCCCAATGGTGTAGTGAGGAGGAGAGTTCAAAAAGCAGACGAAAGATTTAGGGATCTTATTGGTGAACCTACTCCAATGATGGAAATGATTAGTAGAACTATTGAACAAGCTGCTGTGAAATTTAAGATGGAACACCTATTTGATCCATTTGGTCGAAGACCTAGGGAAGAACCAGCTAAGCGATATCTTTATAATAAGGACGACTCCATAAAAGATGATGATATCCCCTATATTACTGAATATCCTAATGAAATTCCGAGGAAAATCAAAAAACAATTGAAAGGGAGTAATTTTAAATATAAACTCATAAACAAGTATTTGAACTATAAGTACAGAGTCAAATCCACTAAGAAGCTAGGTGAATTAGATGAGATCATTCTAAACAATATAAGAGGACAAAGCTACGGGGGATTCTAACTTTTTTTTAATTAACCTAAAATTATAAATGGTGATTTTAATAGTCCTAAAATCAAATTCAAAATCTATCCCTAGTAATACACCAGTCACCAGTGTTCCACCTGATTATTATCCAAAAGATTGTGGATACTGGTTTGAAATTTCAGATGGACTTGATGCTGGGAAAAAAATGTTTTTCAGAGACAGCAGTCATGGAGTTGGTGATCCGGAAGAAGTAATCGTTTTCGTTCATGGAAATCCTGAATCTTCCTATACTTATAGAAATGTTATTGATCATCTAATAAACACTGCCAAAAAACCTTTCAGAATTATCGCAATGGATCATATTGGATTTGGCTTATCTGATCAAGCTTCATTTGAAATGGTTTGTATGGATCATGCAGATAATTTATCCCAACTTATAAGACATCTTGATTTAAAGAAAGTTACCCTTATTATACATGATTGGGGTGGTCCAATTGGGATTGGAGCCTTTTTAAGAGATCCTAAACGTGTATCTAATCTTGTCATTTTAAATAGTACAGTTTTTCCATTTCCGAAATTAGGGATGACCTATGAAAATTATCCTTTAAAACAATTTCCATGGGCTAATACACCAAATGTAATTCCAAATAATTTATGGGGTGCATTTGCCTCTTTTGCTATTTTTTATAATCCTGATGATCCACAAGAATTAATTTCTGATCTGCCGAAAATGCTTGCAACTTCGAGAGAAACTGGTAGTTTCTCAGAAAATGAGAGCATCGCTCAAAAATTCTTTCGAGAACAATTTTTATCAGAAAAAAATGTAATGAGTTCTAAACGTTTAGTACTCCAGACACCAGTATGGGGACATGGGAATCTATATAAAGAACTCACCCTTGGTGAACGCGATACATCTCCTTTTTATCGCTTTATACAAGACAATATTAGTATGTATTGGGGACCTGATGGCCAAAATATAGGTGTTCAAGCTGTTATTGGAAAATGGGATCCCTCAGCAAAAGACGAAGTCATGAAACAATGGGTTGATAATCTCCCTCAGCTTGAAGGATATATTAATATTTTTGAAAATGCAGGACATTTTATTGAAGAAATTGAACCAATAACTATAGCGAATGCAATAATTGAGGTTGCTAATCTAAAATAGAGTATATTAATTTTTTACCTTTATTTACCCTCAACGAGGAAATTAACTATAAAGTTTATTTAAAAGCCACCTAATATTATTACCCAAAATTCTCATATCAGATTTTCCTTCAGTATCATTTTGAACTTCACCTGGATATGTCCCAATTCCTATAGCATAACCTACAATAATCATCCCGCTTATATAAAAAAAGAAATTCATTGTATTCAAAGCTTGTATTCCGCCTTGCCTTCTTTTTGCTATTACTATTGCTCCTATTTTTCTTGTTAATGGTCTTTTATTTGCCAAAGCGATAAATCCTGCTCTCTCAATAAAACATCTCATTTTTCCAGTAGCATCCCCAAAATATACAGGAGTTCCTAGGATAATTGCATCTGCATTTATCATTTTCGCATACAGCGTATTAAGATCATCTTTTTGAATACATTTATTATCTTGATTCTTAAAACATTTATAACAAGATAAGCATGAATTAATTGTTTTTCCAGCTAGTTGTATTACTTCAGTCTTTATCTCATTACCTTCTTCTTTTATCCCGTCAAAAACCATTTCAATTAACTGAAAAGTATTACCTTTTGGATTGGGACTACCATTTATACCAATTATCTTCATTTTAAGTCAATTAGCTTTATAACTGCCTATTCTTATTAATATTTAATTTCTTATTATTTAATAGGATCTGTCTAATTATTGGATTTTTATTGATTGAAAAAATTTAATAATATAGAATATTATTAGGTTTATTCGATAGCACTAAATCTTACAATGGTATGGCTTTAAATCCTAAAAAAATATATGAAGATCTAGAGAGAGGAGAGATTGATAAATTAACAGCCGTAGACTCATTAATCTATTTAATAGGAAATAATGATCTACTTGAACTCAGGCAAGAATGCCTTGAAACTCTTCTAAAAATTGGGGTCAAGAATGATAAAGTCTTCTCTGTTTTAGAAGACTTATTAGTATCCGATCATAATCTGGAAATAAGAGAACTTAGTGCTCAAAGTTTGAAAAAATTATTCCAGGAGAAGGCTTTACCTCCTTTAGAATGGGCATTGGACCATGAAATATCGTGGCAATTATTGTTTTCTATAGTTTCAATTATACAGGAACTAGATGATGCTAAAGCTAAATCAATCTTATTCGAAAAGATAAAAAGAATAGATGACCTTAAATTTATAAAGAGCTTGAGAATATTACTTAAAACTAAAGAAATTCAGAGTCTCCAAATCAAAAATCTTGTTGAAATTATTAAAAATTATATCATTATCAATCATTTAAAAGAAACTGTAAAAGAGCCTAATTACAATATCGATGATGGTTTAGTGGTAGAGTTAGATCTATCATTTGCTATTAATGATACTTTTGGATGGAAGGTTGTGAAGTATCTCACTGAATTTATTGGCGTTATGGATCATCTTAAGAAGTTAGTATTAAAAAGTAACAAACTTGGAAAATTTCCTGATACTATTTTTTCTTTAAATTCTCTTACTTTTTTGGATTTGAGCCACAACAATTTAAATAAATTACCAGATCAGTTTAAGGACTTACACACTTTAGAACATTTAAATTTAAGATACAATCAATTAACAGAAATCCCTCCTTCTATTGGTACATTAAAAAATTTGAAGTCATTAGATTTAAAAAACAATATATTAATAGATCTCCCGTCTTCAATAGGTAATTTATCCTCTCTTGAAGTTTTAAATTTACATGGGAATCAATTAAATACTCTACCATCATCATTAAAAGACCTCTCCTTCCTTAAAAAATTAAAATTAGGTCTAAATAATTTGAAATGTGTTCCAAAATGGTTAAAAAATTTGAGTTCTTTAAATAAATTGAGTCTGGGGGGAAATAAATCCTTATCTAATATAGAAGAGTGGTTTGATTATTTACCACCAATTTCCAAATTGAATTTGTATAACAATGATATTAAACTATTACCTGAATCAATTGGTTCATTAGATTCTTTAGAAATTTTAATTATGCCTAATAATCATATATCAAGCTTACCTGAATCATTCAAGAACTTAACATCTCTTAAAAAACTTGATTTAAGTTGGAATGATATCTCAAACCTTCCTGAATGGATTGATTCACTCACATCATTAGAAGAACTTAATTTAAGAGGAAATAAATTATCAAAACTCCCTGAATCCTTAAGTTCACTCCATTCTCTCAAAATGCTAAACATAACCTTAAACAATGAGAGTCTAAAACTTCCTGAGAATTTAATTAGGAAAAATATCCAAATTTTAAAATAGCTTACTTCAAAATATAACAATATTAAGAAAAAAAAGAAAATTACTTAAAAATTAAAGACTTGCCCCGATTGTTTTTAAGGCGTCTCTCATTGATAAAATTGGTTCAACTTTCATCGCAAAACCTTCAATTTTCCAAAATGGAGCAAGTAATTTAGAAATTTCAATCAAAGCCTCATCAGCGTTTCCTTTTTCAACCATAATGAGATTATATCCTTTAATGCCTTTCTCTTCATCAGGGGCAGCAAAGGTTTGCCACTTTTTTATGAACGATGGAATTTTCCCTTGTACCTTTCTAAATATATCAAGCCATTCATTTGTTTTATTGTATGGTGTCCATTGGGTTACCATAAAGATCATATTTTGTTCTACCCTCTTTTTTTTAATTAATTTAATAATTGGAGTTTCGGTAATTAAAATAACTTACATAATATGTTTTAAATCTTTACAAAAATGTTTGAGGAAAAATCTTTATGACTTTTAACTTAAAAAATGGTCTATTTAAAATTTATATCTAATGTTCTTTATTTGAAGTTTAAATTAAAATTAAACGAAATTATAGTGATATAAAGATGAAAAAAATAGTAATAATTGGTGGAGGGATAGCGGGGCTATCTGCTGGTTGTTATGCTAAAATGAATGGATATGATGCACATATATTCGAGATGCATAATCTTCCTGGAGGTCTTTGCACTGCATGGAAAAGAAAGGGCTATACATTTGATATTTGTATTCATTGGTTGGAAGGCACTTCCCCCAATTCACCATTCCATAGTATATGGCAAGAATTAGGTGTTATTCAAGAAAAAAAAATCTATTATAAGGATGTTTCTGTAAGATTAATCTCAAATGGGGAGATCATTAATTTCTATTGTGATCCTGATAAATTAGCTAAACATTTAAAAGAGATTGCTCCGGAAGATAGTGAAACGATAGATGAATTGGTCTATACTATAAGAAAAGCATATAAGTTATTTAATATGCCCTTAACAAAAGCTAAAGAACTATTTAGTGTAATTGATAAGCTTAAAAATATAAAAAGTTTCATACCTTTTATGAAATTCTTTATTAAATATGCAAGAATGAATATAGATGATTTTGCAGCAAAATTTAAAAATCCTGTCCTACAGCAAGCTATACAAGGTCTAATGGCAGATACTGAGTTTACTCAATTTTTCGGTGTTCCTTTTATAATTGCAACCCAAGGTTGTGGTTTTCCAGAAGGGGGTTCTCTGAATTTCGCCAAGAGTATAGAACAGAGATATCTTAAATTAGGTGGTAAAATTCATTATAATTCAAAAGTTGAAAAGATTTTAGTTAAGAATAATGAAGCTGTTGGTATAAAACTAGAGGATGGTAAAGAGGTTAAAGCAGACATGGTTATTTCTGCTGCAGACGGTTATAGCACTATCTTCAAAATGTTAGATGGTAAATTTATAAATAAAAAAATCAGGAATTGCTATGAAACTCAACCTACTTTCCCCACCTATTTACAAGTATCAATTGGTGTAGATATGGATTTGTCAAGCAATTCTAATCTAACTAACTCAATTTATAATTTTTATAAACTTGAAAAACCAATTGAAATAGCTGGAAAAGAGCATAAATTCCTCAGCTTTAAAAATTATGCTTTTGATCCGACACTTTCCCCCAAAGATAAAACTACTCTCGCTATTGGTTTTAGTTGCAAATTTGAAAATTGGGAAAAATTATCTCAGAATAGAGAGAAATATCAACAGGAAAAAAAAAAAGTGGAAAGAGCTGTTATCACTTTTCTGAAAAAAATTATACCTAACATTGAAGATAAAATCGAAGCTATCGATGTAGCAACCCCTTTGACTATTGTTCGCTATACTAATAACTGGAAAGGTTCCTATATGGGTTGGGCTAATCCCTTTTCTGCGAAAATGTCCAGAACATTGCCTAAGTTAAAAAGCTTCTTTATGATTGGTCAATGGGTAGGGGATACAGGTGTATCTGGTGCGGCAAAAGGAGGAAGAGATAGTATAGAATATATGTGTAAAAAAGACAAAAAGAAGTTTATAACCACGTAATAGATTATTGAGTGATGAAAGACGAAAAACCTAAAGTATGTTGGTTATTTTGAATCAGGAATGACATGAGTAAGAATAAGAGAAATTCTCTCTTTGTAAATTATTCATTTTTTTTTGATTTCATGAATGTACTGTAACGCCTTTTTCACTCATATCATCTAAAATTTTCAATGAGTTAGGACTTATAAGATTCCCAAAGATATGCAGAGTTTTTAGGTTAACCAAATTATCAATCCCTTCAACTTCTTTTATCTTATTAATTGCTAAATCTAAAAACTCTAATTTTTCCAATTTTTCAAGATTTTGAATTTTTGGGATAATATTCGCTCCAAGATCAAGCGTTTTCAAGTGGATTAATGTATCTAATCCCTCAATATCGTAAATTTTATTCCCACCGAGATATAATTCTCTGAGATTGATTAGTCTATCCAACCCTATAATCTCTTTGATGTTGTTCGAATTAAGATTTAAAATTTCTAATCCATTAAGATTCTCTAAATTCTCTATTTTTGTGATTTTATTCGTGCTTAAGCTTAAAACCTTCAGATTGGCAAGATTCTCTAACCCTTCAATCTCGCTAATTCTGTTTTCATTGAGATATATTCTCTCCAGATTCATCAAATTGTCTAGACCCTCAATTTTAGTTATGCAATTATCACTAAGATCCAAAAGCTTTAAGTTTGTAAGATGATCAAGATTCTCGATTTTATTAAGATACTCACTTTTATTAATTACCAGAAATTCAAGGTTTTTCAAGTTCTCAAGATTATCTATTCGTCTAAGGTAAAGACCATTAATAGTTAAAGACTTTAAATTTATAAGATCCTTAAGTCCTTGGACTTCAGCTAAACTTTCAATTTCACACAGAGTTAAATTATTGTTTGAACTGAAAATTTTTTTTCCATTAACGGTTACATAACCCTCGGATAATTTATTTGTCATTTTTAAGAAAAAAAAATGATTTTACGGTATATAAATTTAAGCACACCTATCCTTTGTCTTTTTTCCTTTTGTTTTTATTAATTTTTTAGCTAGTAAAACAACTAATTAGAACTATATTCCTCGACGGCATTTAACATTTTTTTTAAATATTTTTAGATTTATAATAAGAATATATCACTTTATCGATTTAGATTAAATAGGGATCAGTATGATTACCTTAATTTTACAATATGCAAAATGATCAGTAATAATTCCTATAATTCGCAATATAATTATTAATTAGTTACATTAAATTATGGATTCTGATATATTAAATAAACTTTTTCATGAATTTTTTTTGATTTAAAATAATTGTTAAGATCTTTTTCATGCATCTTGCTTTTTGTTTTAAAGCGTATTACTGATCATTTTCCGAAACATTTATATATTATTTTCAATATTATATTATTGGAAAAGAAAAGTTTTTCCGAATTACATTGGTCATTTGTATTCCGAGTGTCTATTAGGTTTAAATTAGGCATTCGAAATGACGGGGGATGCATAATTAAAATAAGATGGATAGTTCAAAAACTGATCTTTTCAGAATAAAAATAATGAAAAAGTCAAACAAAAATAAAAAAAAGGGGATTAAAAAAAATGAATAGTATAATGTTTGAAACTTTAATGGATAATAATTTTTCCGTGTATCTCTTAAGAGATATGGATGGAGATATAACCGAAAGTGATGTTGAAATTTTGATAGAAAAATTCAAGGAAATTCCAGTTAAATTCGCTACAATCGATTTAGGGTATACAAGTTTGAGAGAATTTAATGAGACACATCTAGCGAGAGTATTAAAAGAGTTTGAAATTCCATATTTTACAGTTGAATTACCACACTTCGTAAAAGGACATTTTTCAAGTCAAATTAGTGAAATTCAAAATAAATATAATGAATTAAAGTCATCTTATGATTTATTGAAAGATAAAAATACTCCTGGTGCTCAAGAGTTAAGCTATTTAATTGATTATTATTCAAACGAGTTAAAAGAATTAAACCATTACATTAATCAGAAAATTCGAGTTGATTCAATTACTCAGAAAATCCTTAGTGTTATAAAAGATCGAGACAGCAGAGATTTAACCTTTGTACATATCGGTGAGGAAAATACTTTAGTTGAGATTATGAGACAATTAAAAGAACACGACGTAAAATCTAATATTTTATTCATCCAAAAATCAAAATTTTTGGTATAAAATTAATTCAAAATCTATATTAACAAATCGCGGAGATAAAAATGCTTAAACAAGAAACAGTAGAAAAGCAATATGATTTAGTAATTATAGGGGCAGGCCCAGGGGGCTATCATTCTGCCGTTAGAGCGGCTCAATATGGTGCTAAAGTTGCATTAATTGAGAAAAACAAATTAGGTGGCACATGTCTAAACAGAGGGTGTATTCCAACTAAAGCATTACTAGCCTCTGCTCATTTTATTGAAAAACTAAAAAATGCAGAAGAATTTGGGGTTGAGCTCAAAGGATATAATACCGATTTTAATAAAGTGGTTGATCGGAAGAATAATATAGTAAATGAGCTTGGAATAGGCATAGCTAATCTCCAAAAATCTTGGAAGAATGATGTTTATATCGGACATGGTAAAATACTTGGAGGAGACGCAAAAAATGGTTTTAAAATTCTTATTCAAGGAGAAACTAATGAAGAAATCATTCTTGGTAAAAGAGTTATAATTGCTACAGGTTCAACTCCTGCTTTAATTCCAAACTTTAATGTTGATCATAAGAGAATATTAACTAGTGATGATATCTTAGATCCAAATTTCAAGACTATCCCTAAACGTTTATTAATTATAGGCGCGGGTGTAATTGGATGTGAATTTGCCGATATTTTTGCGACCTTTGGGAGTGAAGTGACTCTTTTAGAATATCTTCCATCTCCCATTGCCACTGAGGAACCAATAATAATAAAACAGTTACAAAAGAAATTTGATTCAATGGGTATTAAAATATTTACATCTCAGAATGTCTTATCTGTTGAAAATACGGGTTCAGGCGTAAAAGCAATAACTTGTTCTGCTTCAGTTTCGAGAGATGAAATTGAAAATGCAGAAACATCTGTTTATGAAGGTGATTTATGTTTAGTTTCAATTGGTAGAAATAAAGTGTCACAAAATTTAGGTTTAGAAGAGTTAGGAGTGGGAACAAACAGGGGAGCAATTGAAGTTGATCCTGGAACATTAGAAACTTCTGTAAAGGGAATATATGCAATAGGAGATGTTACAGGAGGAATAATGCTTGCCCACGTAGCTAGCTATGAAGGAGATATAGCAGTAGCAAATGCTCTTTCGAGTCTTGGAATATATAAAAACCACTCTAAAAGAGCAAATTATCGAGTAGTTCCCTCAACAATTTTTACGAGTCCAAATATCGGCTCAGTTGGTTTAAAGATTAAACAAGCTAAAGATCTTGGTATAGATGTTTTGGTTGGACAATTTTCATATAGTAGTTTAGGAAAGGCAAAATGTATGGGAGAGGAAGGAATTTTGATAATCTTAGCAGATAAACATACAACTCAAATTGTAGGAGCATCCTGTATTGGAGAAGGTGCTCCAGAATTAATTGCTGAGATTACATTAGCAATGCAAAATGGATTAAGCATTGAAGATATTACCGAAACCATACACAGTCACCCTACACTTTCAGAAATGGTGTTAGAAGCAGCAGAAGCTATTGTAGGACGGGCTATTCACAAAAAAGGTCGTCCAATTACACCTAGGTTAAGAGATATTTTAATGGAACAATTTTCATATGAAATTGAATATGAATCTGAATAATAAACTTTATTTTCTTTCTCTTTTTTTCAAAATAATTTAATTAAAGAATTAGTGATTTTCTTCATTTTTCTTCTTTCTTTGTGGAAAAAACATCCCTGTTCGAGCTTTATAATATATGTAGGGTTCTCCGTATCTTATTATTAAGTCCTTTTCTTCTGCTTTACAAAACCAATAAAATAATGGAAACCAAACAATAGAATATAAAAATAGAAATGGAGAATTTAGAATTAACGCCACACTCCACCATAAAAATGCTTCTCCTAGCGATTGTGGGTGTCGTATTTTTTCATAAATCCCCTCATAAAGAGTATGCTCTTTATCTGGGAAAAGTGCTTCCCTTCCAGCATCTTTAAGCCCTTTTAGCATAATATATGAACTAGGGATTAAAATAGCAATACTAAAAATAATAGAAATCCAATAATCCCAAATAAAGAACCGAGGTATAGGGAGGGGGAGTGGAAGAAAAAAATAAATAAGATAATTGATAATTACAATTATTTCAAAAACACTGGCGGTGATTCTATAATAAGCGCATCTAGCATAAGCGACTAGACCAATTTTTTGTTCTAATGCCGCGGGACCTACACTTTTAATATAAAAAATCACCATTAATGAGGTCGAAATAACTAATATAAAGAAATTGGTCCAACTTAGCATATTATATTTATATTCAACCCAACCTAAAAGGCTTATTGCCGTCTAACTTGAATACAAAATCTTACCATTTTTTTCAATTGGAGTTACAAGTCCCTGTTCTTCAAGATAGAAAAGATGACCCAGTACTTCAGAAAGTGCTAAAAATGAATTCATGTCATCCAAATCTCCAAAATGTAGTTCAGAGATTCTTGAAGGAGGTAAAGGATTGTCTTTTATTACCCTTGATATTTCTGCTAACCTATTTTTATGGTGCTCCTTAATTTCTGTGATGCGTTCATGAGGATTATATATAATCTCTTGATGGGCAGGGAATATAATTTTAGGATTTAACTTATCAATTCGATCTAAAGAATTTAAGTAGTGTTTTAAGATATTATTAAAATTGTAATCCTTGTATTCTTCTAAAAGAATTTTAGGGATGATATAATTACCAATATGAGGTGTTATTCTTGACAATATGTGATCTCCTGAGAATAGATATTTATCTTTTGAATTAAAAAGGCAAATATGACCAAAACTATGCCCTGGAGTCCAAATAACTTCTAAATCTTCTAGAATTTTATCACCATCATTTAAAAATATATCTGGTTCTTGATATTTTCGGAATTGTGGCCAATAGCTAAAAAATTGTACTACTCTTTCGGCCTGCTTTTCAGTAAATCCATATTTTATCATTTGAAACGCGACTTCTTGGGCTTGTTGTTCCATCTCGCCCATATTTTCCTCTTGATTTTCCCATTTAAGGGTCTTGGCAGTTATATCGTGCATTAAAATTGTTAGGTTTGGATTCTTTTGTTTTAAGGTTCCTGCTAATCCTACATGGTCAGAATGATTGTGTGATATAAAACAATAATCAATATCTTGGACTGTAAGGTTAATATCTTTTAATGCTAAGAAAAATAGTTTGCTCCAATTGCCTATGTCCAGTCCTGAGTCGAAAAGTACGGTTTTTCCTTGAACTTCGAAAAGGTAAAGGGAAACATCTTTTACATTCCACGGTACATCAATTTTTATTCTTGTTACCGCTTCGATTTTACTAACTTCAGAATTAAACTTAACAGAATACAAGATACTAATGAAAATTCTTCTTAAAATTTGTAGTTTATTATTTTAGACAATAAAGCTAAAAAAGAAAAAATTAAGTTAATTAGAATTTTGTCTTTTTCTGGAAAACAATTATACCTATGATAATAAACACAATTGTATAACCAAACACAATTAATAGTCCAATCCCTAAAGTAATAGGAATAGTTTCAGAGCTGACACCTATTAATGAACCGCTGTACAAAAGATCACCAAATCCATCTCCTAAAACAGTTAGTTGCAGGAATAATTGTTTAGCCCAGAAAGGTGGTGTAAAAAATACAATTGGACTTTCGAAGGGTACCATACTCCCTGAAAGAAAAATTAATACCATAAATACTAATAATGAAGCTGCGTTAGCTATTTCTACATTTTTTGAGACAGATGCAATCATGATTCCTAAGCCTACGGCAGAAATTCCGAACACCACCGCTATTAAGAATCCAATAAATAACTCTAATGGACCTTCAAAATAAAGACCTAGCACCACATAACCAATAAAAAACATAATTAATATCTGAAGCATCAAGAAAAGTGATTCAGAAATTAAAGCTCCTAAAAACATATTCTTTCGACCAGTTGGCATTGTATCTAATCGATCCAACATCCCTGAACCTTTATCCTGTGCAAACATTATCGCAGCATTCATAGTTCCCATGCCTATCGCATACATAATCATACCTGGAAACCCATAATCAAAATCAGTACGCCCAGTTGGATCCTCTTCATTACCAAACATGAAAAAGAACATAATAGTGAACATAATAGGAAGTAATAGTGAAAAAAAGACATATTGCCAATGCCTTATTTTATCCTTTAGATTTTTTATAGATATCTGAATTGCTTTATTATCTAATAGGTTCATTTTAATCTCTCAACCTCCTTCCTGTTAGGTTTAGAAATACATCCTCAAGTGAATTTTGTCTAAATTTGATATTTTCAACCTCATCTATATTTTCAATAATCCCTTGCTGAAGGATTTTTACTAAATTTTTTAATCCCCCTTGGAATGGAATAAAAAGTGTTTTTTTTCCCTTTTTATTAATTTCTTTCCAATTTGCTACGAAACTAATGTTTTCTAAATTTTTTTTAGCTATTTCCACATCTTCCGGTTCTAAAAATGATATTTCTAGCACGTTATCACTTCCATATTTCTCTTTTAACTCACTTGGAGTGCCTTGAGCAATGATCTTTCCTTGATCGATAATAGCAATATGATCTGAAAGAATATCTGCTTCTGCCATATCGTGAGTCATGAGAATGATTGTTATATCCTCTTTCTTTAGATCTCGAATAAAATCCCACACAAGGCGTCGTGCTTGAGGATCAAGACCAGCTGAGGGCTCATCGAGAAAAAGTATTTTAGGGTTAAACACTAAAGCCATTGCAAGATTTAAACGACGCTGCATACCTCCTGAGAAGTTTTTAGACCAGTCCCTCCTTCCAGCTATGCCAAATTTGTCTAATAATGCTTTTGTTTCTTCTTTTGCTTCCTTACGAGGGATGTCATGCATAGAGGCTACAAATTCCACATTTTCTTCAGCTCTAAGAACTTCATAAATAGTAATATCTTGGGGACATACTCCAATTATTTTCACAATGTCTTTCTTTCCTGTTAAAATACTATATCCGTCAATAAAGGCATCTCCAGAGGTTGGTGTAAGAACAGTAGTTAGCATCCTTACTAAAGTAGTCTTACCTGCTCCATTTGGGCCAAGTATGCTAAATAATTCCCCTTTCTTAATTTGTAAAGATATTCCATTAACAGCTTTAACTTCCTTAAAATATTTTTTGAGATCTTTTATATCTATGATAATAGAATCCTTAATTTCCCTCATATTGTCAAAATCACACTAATTCCTTATTAAGTGTTAAGAGTTAAGCAATAATAATTAACATTATTATATTTAGAAAATTTTTTCAATCAATTTATTATGCAGAAATATTATAAATATCGAGTTCTATTATTCTAATTACACAATTTTAAAAAATAATTCTAATTAAAGAGATGTTGAAACATATGAAAAAGGATTTAGAACATGATTTATCAAAAATTATCAAAAAAGAAAGATTTCAGGGTAAGATGATAAGATACATTTCAAAGGTGGGGAAACTTTTACTCTTTGTATTACCTATAGTCTTTTTAATTATTACGTTACTAGCTTTTATTCAAGCACTTGATTTTACACTAAAAATTGTTTACTTAGTAGTCTTGGTCATCTATGCCTTTAATTCAGTTATGTTATTATTAGGTGCAAGCTCTACTGAAAGCTCACTTAAAATGAGATTAAAATTCGAAAGACAACGGGGGAGACCAATCGATAGCCTTGACGGATTTGATTTACTTGCAAGTAGTGTTAAAAGAGTTACGAATTTGCTAAAATTTATTGCGTTAATATGTTTTATCGCTATTATATTATTTGTAATTATGATCGTGATTGATTTCCTTGACATAGGGTTTGCCGCTGCTGGTTTCGCATTAGTAGGTCTAGGTTTGTCAATACTAATCCGGAGTTTAAACCTTAATATTCATGACGTAAACGGGTTGCAAGACTTTTACAAACCGACGACGCATCAAATATTTTTAGATAATTTCTTCGCAGAAATTTTGTCAAATCACTTAGATCCAGTCACATTTCTCAAATGGGACGAGTATTTAGCGGAGTTAAATAGCATTTTAACAATAACATTTATACACAAAATAAAAGAACAAGAAGAAGATGAATTACCTATTACCTTTGCAATAGAAAGAATACTTTTCTTATATTATCTGAAATTCCAAGATGTACTAACTGAAGAGCAATTCATTCAAGAATTAAAAGAAGTAATTGATGTAAGTTCAGATAAATTTGACATTGAGAAAGGTATATTCATGGAAGGTGCTTGGTATTTCTCAGCGAAAGATATCTATAAACTATTTAACTATATCAAAAAATTCAATCCAGGTTTTTTCAATATAATCGACCGATTACAATTAGAGTTAGCCGACAATATCGAGAGAGTATCGAAAGATCCAATTTATATGGACACTACAGCACAAGAAGTTGTATATCTTAATTCAGAATTAAATATATTTTGCTTTTTGTTTAATAACTCTCCCGAAGCGAAAAAGTATGCGATTAAAGTCAATGCTCCTGGATTTGAACCCGCTAAGTTAAAACTTGATATTGAAGTAGAAGGGCGGGGGACTTTTACCATCCCAAATTCACCGATTCCATTAATTTCCTCTGAAGGGAGAGATATTGCAGGAGTTTTATCTACAATGCTTGAAAATGGGGATACAACTTGGTTAACCTTAGAACCAAGGGAAGTTGGAGAACAAACAGTCCAAATTTTCTTACTCTCTGAGGATGGGACAATAATAGAGGGAAAGACTAGAGCTGTAAAGGTAACTAAAAATATCAAAGATTATCTTAAAAAATTAAGCTCAATTGGTTCATTGCTTGGCGGGTTAGCAGTTCCTTTAGCAAGAATACTGCCTTCAATGCTAGGTTAAATTTTTTCTTTTTTTTTTCTTATTAAAAATCAATCTAGAGGATTGAATCACCTGTAAATAATACCATCTTAAACAAAAAACACATTTTAAAATAATAAACAAAACTATTTCAACTCTCAATAATTTTAGAAATCATCATTATATTGAAGGTACGATTTTGAATTCATCTCGGGTTTTAAGGGAATTAAAGGGGAAACGTTTATTAGGATATACTTTAGGAAATTTTGGGATCTCTCTATTAAATGTATTTACGGGTTCTTTTACGTTTCAATTTTATGTCTATACTATTAATTTGGATCCTGCTCTTGCTTCAATTGGGGGCTCCTTTAACATATTTATCTCAGCATTCTTCTCAATTGTTTTTGGGGTCATAATTGACAATAAAAAACCCGGAAAGCGTGGGAAGCGACGTCCATTTTTGTTATATGCATTACCATTCTGGATTATTACGAGTATAATAATTTGGTTTCCTCCGTGGTACTCTCCTGCAAATAATTCTTTATATTTACCGACAGCAGTTTATTTTTGGATCGTATCCGTTATAAGAGCTTTAAGTGGGACCTTAATTCTTAATACATATCTTTCAATGTTGCCAGAACAATCTCAAACCCTTGAAAATAGACATTCGGTTGCATCCCTTCGAGCTTTTTTCATGATAGTTGCCTCTGTTGTATCTCTTCTACTCCCTCTTTTAATTCAAAGTCTACTCCCTGACCCTCAAAATGTTAAACATTATGATGAATCAGGAAAAATCATACTTTTTTATATTCCCTTGATAGGGATAATTTTCGCTTGTATAGGTTTAATTGCTGTATTAACAATATATTTTTCAGTAGATGAAAGCTTTCATGTGTATAATTCGAATTTTGATAAAAAAAAAGTGACTCTAAGAGAGACATTTAAACAAATGGCACAACCAGCTAAAGATTATAAATTCAGAAATCTAGTATTTGTAGGATTTTTTATGGGTATATCTGGAAGTATTTTTGGGTTCTTAATATTTCCATTTCAAATTTACTTACTCAAATTTACAAAAGCAGAATTCCTAATTTATGTAATAATCTCATTATCTGGAAAATTAGGGTGGTATTTTATCTGGAGAGTAGTTAAGAGGAAAAAATCCTTAACAAGTTCATACTCTTTAGCACTGACATTTGCAGCTGTAGTTGCGTTCACAGATTTATTATTTCTGTTAAGTAATCTCCCTTATATATTAAAAATATTGTTATATGTTGTTTCTTTTGGCACAATATTAGGAACTAACTATTCAGTCCCATTATTTGGAATTCCTCTCAGCGCAACTTTAATACAAGAAGCAGCAATTGAACAGGATGCTTCTAATGTTGATGAAACAATATCCAATATTTCTGGCTCATACAATGGTTACTCTATGTTTATAGGATCACTAGGAGGTGCGTTTTCTTCAATACTTATTGGTTTGCTTCTCACAGGGGCTAATCAAAGGAATCCAATAATTATTACGTTATTATTTAGTTCACAATGTATTTTTTACCTAATTGCAGTATTCTTTTTAAGAAAAGTAAAAATTGAAACTCCTATCATTCCTGATGAAACTCTTCTTTTTAAAAGCCAATGATAAAAATCACATATTTTATTCGAGATATATATATTTACTACAAGCGATATTCATCAAAAATTAAGTAGATAAGTTTAAATATAATTAGTCGACTATTTATGTGGTTTAATACCATTATTGATTTTGATCATAAATGTAATTATTTTTAGCTATAAAGAATATTTTAGTATAATTTTTTATTAAAAACGTGAGTGAGAGGAGTATTGGTTGAATCAGAACTTTATGAATCCGAAATAATATTCAAGGAACTTATTGACAATATAAGTAGCGGAGTTGCTATTTATGAAACAACTGATAAAGGAGAATCTTTTATAATCAGAGAAATGAATAAAGCAGGATTACGTATTTGTGAAATCGCCCGAGAAGAGATCATAGGAAAAGATTTGTCCGTTGCATTTCCTAATGTAGAAGATTTTGGGTTTATAGGTGCTTTAAGAAGAGTATGGAAATCTGGAAACCCGGAACATTCTTCAACTGTCTTTTATCAAGATGATAGAATTGATGGGTGGGCAAAAATGTATATTTATAAATTACCATCTGGTAAGTTAGTAACGATTTTTAATAGACAGTCAGAACTCATTGAAGTTCAAGAAATTATCAATCATAAGAAAATAGAAGATGAATTACAGAAGTCTGAAAATGAAAAATTAGTAATCTTAGAAAGTTTACTAGAGCACATTATATATCAAACCACAGATAACACTATAATTTGGGCTAATAAAGCTGCTGCTGATTCTGTAAATAAATCTCCTCAAGATTTAATTGGTCAGAAATGTTATAAAATTTGGAACACTCGAGAAGAACCATGTGATGGGTGTCCTGTACAACAATCATTAAAATCTCAAAAACCAGAAACAAGAGAAATGCATACCCCAGATGGGAAGATATGGCGTGTAGCAGGTTACCCTGTATGGGATAAAGATAAAAATATTATTGGCGTAGTAGAATCGACTTTAGATATTACAGAAAAGAAATTAGCAGAGCAGAAAGTGGAGGAAAGAAGTGAAGTTTTATCGGTTTTAAATAAGATTATCACTCTTGGAAACGAATCAACTAATCTTCAAGAGTTTCTAGAAAAATCTTACGATCAGGTTTTAGACATTGTAGGCTTCGACCGAGGTGGAGTTTATCTTTACAATCCTGAAACTCATCATAATAATCTAGTGCTTCATAAAAATGTACATCCTGATTTTATAACTGCTGTAGAAGATGTTGATATATCAGAAGGTATTTTTAGCAAAGTATTTGATAAGAATAATTTGTTTTACATTGAAGACTTCTCGCAGTTCATGGAAAGATCAAAAGAATTAGGTGTTTATTCCGCTGCAATCGTTCCACTCCGTTCAAAGGATGAATATGTAGGAAGTTTAAATGTAGGTTCTCCTTCTTATCAAGGTCTTTCTCAAAATGAAATAGATTTATTGCTGTCAATAGGGAAACAGATGGGGATCATTATTCAGAAATTTGAATCTGAAAAATTGCTTAAAGAATCAGAAGAAAAATACCGAAAAGCCTATTCTCAAGCAAATCTTTATAGGGATATTTTTGCTCACGATATAAATAATATGCTCCAGAATATTCAATCTTCAGCTGAACTTAGTTCTCTTTATCTAAATAATCCTGAAAAATTACACACACTAAAAGAATTATATGATATAATAACTGAACAAATTGAGAGAGGTAAAAAACTAATTAACAATGTTAGAAAAATAACCAAACTTGATGAGTCTGAAATTGTTTTAGAAAAAATTGAAGCTGTTCGATTGTTAGGAAAAGCAATTGAATATCTTAAAAATAGTTTTCAGGCAAGAAACATTAATATTCATATTAACAGTTCAGAAAAAAAATTTTACGTAATGGCAAATAATCTCTTATTAGATGTATTTGAAAATATATTGATAAATGCTGTAAGACATAACAATCAGCCCATAATAAAAATAAATGTAGATATCAGTAAGTATTGCTCCAAGAATATAAATTATATTAAACTGGAATTTAAGGATAATGGCATAGGTATCTCTGACTATCGTAAAAGAAGTATATTTGAGAAAGGAAAGCGTAAGAGCATGAATGGTAAGGGAATGGGTTTAGGGTTATCTCTTGTCAAAAAAATAACTGAGAGTTACAATGGCGCCATTTGGGTTGAAGATAGAGTTAAAGGAGATTTTAAACAAGGTAGTAATTTTATAATATTACTTCAAGAAGCTAAGTAAAAAATTTAATTTTTTTTAGTTCTTTCTGATTTTGATTATAAGTTTGTTAAAAATGTCTAATATCATAACCATACACACTTTTTTCATTTAAATTATTAATATAAACTTTAAAAATAATATAAACAAGATTGAAATTATGGAAACTTATGACTTGGTAGTTATAGGAAGTGGCGCAGGATTAAATGTTTTAAATGTGGGACTTCAGGTAGGAATGAAATGTGCTCTTATTGAAGATACAAAATTGGGAGCAACCTGCTTAACCAGAGGTTGTATTCCATCAAAAGTTTTAGTCCATCCTGCAGATTTAATTCGAGAAGCTCAACATGCTTATAAAGTTGGAATCCAGTTTAATGTCGAAAAAATAGATTGGGAATTAATCTCTAAAAGAATGTGGTCACAGATTAACGAAAGCAAAGAAATTGAGGATGGTTTATCCCAAGTAGAAAATCTTACTTTATATAAAGGAATTGGCGAATTTATTGGAGATTATGAGATGGAAGTCAAATCTGTTAATGGAAGGGAAAACCTGGGTTGCTTTAAAGGGGAGAGATTTGTAATTGCATCAGGAGCCCGTTCCTTTATACCGCCTATTGATGGTCTAGAAGACGTGGGTTATATAACCAATAGGAGTTTTTTTGGGGATAAATTTCCAAAGCAACCTTGGAAAAGTTTGATAATAATTGGAGGTGGAGTCATAGCAGCAGAATTTGCTCATATTTTCTCAGCATTGGGAACTGAAGTAACAATAATAGAGATGCTCCCTCGTTTGATAACAACCGAAGAACCTGAAATTAGTCGATTTATAGAACAAAATTTTAAGAAGTTTATGACAGTTTATACAAATCATAAGGCGATTAAGGCAAGAGAAAAAAAGAAATTGAAAACAATTATAGCTCAAAATATGGATAATGGTGAAGAAATAGAAGTATCGGCAGAAGAAATTTTAATTGCTACAGGTCGTCGCTCAAATGCAGATTTATTGAAGGTTGAAAAAACTGGTGTTGAGACAGATCAAAAAGGATGGATAAAAACAAATCAATACTTAGAGACGAGTAAAAAAAACATTTGGTGTATAGGGGATGCCAATGGTCTTTATCAATTCCGTCATAAGGCAAATTATGAAGCCGAAATCTGTGTTAATAATATATATGGACCAGAAGAACAAAAAAGATTTGTAGACTATTCTGCAGTACCATGGGCAATCTTTACATATCCTCAAGTCGGGCACGTTGGTATGACTCAAGCAGAAGCAATTGAAAAAGGTTATGAGATCTATGTCGCTATTAAAAATTATTCCACGGTTGCGAAGGGTTTTGCCATGGGTTTTGAGAATAATGATGAAGATAATGGATTTTTTAAATTAATTGTTGATAAATCATATAAAATATTAGGAGCTCATATTGTAGGTCCACATGCTGCTATTCTAGTACAACCATTTGTGTATTTAATGAATTCTGGATTTACTTGTTCACTACCAGAATCTCACGGCGAAAGAAACATTCCCAAACTAGAAAGAGTTTGTCCAGAAGCAGGTTCATTCATGCCTATTTATAACTCTATGGTTATTCATCCTTCTCTGAATGAAGTTACAGGGTGGGCAATAGGGAACTTAAGACCAATTAATATAAAAATGGAGCATCATGAGCATCATCATGACTGACATTGGTTATCAGTAAAATAATACTATTTTTTCTTCATTTTAACAATTTTCCTTATAAAATTCTGATAATTCTTACCCTTAAATAAAAAATCTACGTCTTCACCATCAATTTTATAGAGTCTTAAACCAATATTATAATTAGATGGTTACTGAAAATATAAAAATCCATAGAAATAATATCATAGGTCAAATTTTTACTCCAGAATATGTAGCAGAATTTATGGTTAAAAATGTTATTAAAGTTTTCAAAGATAATAACTCAGACTCTCAAGATTTAAAAGTTCTAGAACCCGCAGTAGGAGAAGGTGTTTTTTTACATCAACTTCAACAAAAAGGATTCTCGAATATTGACGCTTATGAAATGGATTTATCTCTCAAAGAATATCTTTTAAATTTTTTTCCAAAAGTAAATTTTCAGTTTGAGAATTTCTTAGGTTCAAATAAAAATGAGAAATTTGATATAATAATTGGCAATCCCCCTTACTTAGGTCAAAACTATAATGCTGAAGTTTTTCAAGATTATATATCAAAATACCCAATTTGTGCTGAATTTTTCGTAGGAAATATGGATCTATTTTATTACTTCATTCATATGGGTATTGAAAAATTAAAAGCAGGAGGAATCCTATCTTATATTACAACAAATTATTGGATTACAAAATCTCAGAAAACTGGGATAAAATTATTAAAACCTCATATACTAGATGAATGCTTCTTACTTCAATATATTGATTTAAGATGTTTACAAATATTTGAAGGAGCAAAAGGACAACACAACTGTATTTTTGTGTTACAGAAGAAAACTGAAGAAGAAAAATTAAAAAAAAAGGACAAAAGCATACATGTAATACAAATAGTAGGAGATAATAAGTCTAAAAAAACACATGAGTTACTTAAAAAAAGAATCTTTAAAGATCTAGTAGAAGATAATACTTCACCATATATCAGAAGATATATCTCTGCATTAACTAATAATGATTTAGACTATGATAAAAGCTGGAATCTTACCTATCCTGAAGAAGTTAAAATTGTTGTAGAGAAAGTTGAGAAATATTGTAAATCTAATGGACAAATCTTGAAATTAAAAGATCTATTCATAATGCGTAATGGATTAATCTTAATTAATGATAACATCTTTATCCTGAAAAAAGGAAATCAATTAAGAATTGAAAGTAACGATTGGTATCTTAAAATTAACGGAGAATATGCTAAACTCAGTGAAGTTGAACAATTACGCCTCAAAAAAGTATATAAAAGCAAGTCGATTAAACAATATGGGCACAATTCTGAAGATATTTCTAGTTACATTATATATTTTAATAAGAATGAATTTATAAATCAAAACCATATTAAGCGTAACAAGTCTCTTGAGAAGAAATATCCAACTCTTACAAAATATTTGAAACAATATGAAACGAAATTGCGAGAAATTCTAATCAATGCTAAAGAAAATCCTGAAGATTATTATTACCCCAGGCGTGGATCCTTCATTCGAAGATTAGATGAAAATGGAAGAGAAGAATTAGTAGATCTCGAACCTTTCTATGATGAAAGCCCAAAGATCTTTTTAAGATATATTTTAAACGACAATATATTCGGTTATTCGATTGATCCTTATTATGCAACATCAGATACATATTTCCTATGGCCATTAATCAATAAAGAAGTTGATTATTTATTCATGATTGCTTATTTAAATTCTAAGCTTGTATCTTTTTTATTTAAAGCAAAAAATATAATTATCAAAAGAAGTAAGACTAAACTTGAAGATGGATTACCAATCCCACAAATAAACAATTTTAAAGCTGAAGACAAAAGAAAAATTATGGATTTAATAAAATGTTTGGCTTGTTTGATGATATACAACGAAAATAAGGATCAAATTAAGAAAGTAGAAGAACTAATAGATGAAATAATCTCTTTTGGCTATTGTTCTTCTATAATAAATTATAAATTTAAAGAAGACATTATCAAAGCATTTGAAGAAAAGAATATAAGCAACATTCAAATGAAAGTTGATTCCCTATTTTATTGGTTATTTAACTTAGATAAAAATGAAATAGATTATTTATTAAACTCATATTACCCGCATTAGTAATTATAATCTTTTATGCTTACTTTCTTTATTTTCCAGAATCGATAAGTTTTTATAGATCAAATACAATATTTTATTGACAACTAAAGATTGACAAAAACTTCAAAACTTAAAATTAAGGTGGGAAATTATGAGGGATGATTTTGAAGATTTTATAGAAAGAATAAAGAAATATTTTAAATTAGATTCTGATATATTTGATGTAGACTTTTTATTTATCCCCGAATCAGAATTAAATTTAGGAAAGGAACCCAATGATAAGAAAATAAAGGGTTTTAAAATATCATACCATTTTGAGTCAGGAATGGACAAACCAGAAATAAAGATTGAAGGTGATCTTGAAAATAAAAATATTCATGAATATTTAAAGAAGATCGATTTATCCAAGGCACCTAAATTACAAGATTTATATAAATCACAATCTAAGACAGAAATTGATGCTAGAAATTTATCTTTGGAGACATCACAGATAAATAAGGGAGAGTTTGAGTCTTCGATCATAGAACCTTATACTGAAATATGCGATAAAGAAGGATCATCTGAAATTTTAATTGAAATTCCAGGGATGGCTAGAGATAATGTCAATATCAAATTTGATGATGAAGGAGGAAAATTAATATTTACTGCGGAAAATCGAACACGTTCTTATGTTAAATCTATATCTTTACCTTTTAAGTCTTCAGAAATGAACTGTGAGGTAGAAGTAAATAATGGAATAGCAATAATAAGGGTAGACGAAGCAGATAAATAAAATAATTTATAAAATTATATTAGAAATACAGATAAAATCAAAGTGAAGATGTAAAAATGAGTGAAATAACTCGAGAATATAGGGGAAATGGGAGGAAAGTAAGAATAAAGGATGCATACAAAATGGATGCTGGAAGAGGTAGAATAAGAATTGATCCTGATGTAATTACTGATATGAATCTAAAAAATGGAGATGTGATTGAAATTGCTCATCCTGTAGCAGGAAAAAAAACAGCGGCGTTATTATTCCCCGGGAAGGATGAAGATAAAGGTACTAATTCAATTAGAATAGATTCTTCATTAAGAAGGAATTTAAGTGCATCATTAGATGATATCGTTGAAATACAGAAAATTGATGCCAGTTTAGCTGATAGAATAACCTTTGCGGGAGTTGAAGAATCTGTCATTTTAAGGAAATCTGAACAATTAGTACGAATGCTAGAAAATCGTGTTATTACTAAGGGTGATATATTGAGTTTTAATGCGATGGGGCGAAGGATTGATTTTATAGTTGTTGATTTCTCTCCTAAAGCTGCAGCAGTAAGGATTCATTTAGATACTAAAATTACAATATCTGAAAAAACCCACAAAGAATTAGAAGAATTAGAAAGTAGAAGAGTAACTTATGAAGATATTGGTGGCTTAGAAGAAGAAATTCAAAAAATTCGTGAAATGATTGAATTACCTATTAGACATCCTGAGTTATTTAAACGTATAGGAATTGATCCCCCAAAGGGCGTTTTACTTCATGGTCCGCCTGGTACAGGAAAAACTTTACTTGCGAGAGCTGTAGCATATGAAACTGAAGCACATTTCATAACTATAAGTGGACCCGAAATTATGAGTAAATTTTATGGACAAAGTGAAGAGAATCTAAGAAAACTGTTTGAAGAAGCAAAAGATATGGCTCCCTCAATAATCTTTATCGATGAGCTTGATTCAATCGCGCCTAAAAGAGGAGAGGTGACCGGAGAAGTAGAACGAAGAGTTGTTGCTCAATTACTTTCATTATTAGATGGTTTAGAAGGAAGAGGGGAAATCATTGTTATTGGAGCAACAAATCGAGTAAACGATATTGACCCTGCACTGAGACGTCCTGGTAGATTTGATCGAGAAATTGAAATAGGAGTTCCAGATACAGATGGTAGATATGAAATCTTATTAATTCATACTCGAGGTATGCCCTTGCATGGTGATGTTGATCTACGTCTAATAGCAGAAAAAACACACGGTTTTGTTGGTGCAGATGTTGAAGCGCTAGCAAAAGAAGCGGCAATGTTAGCTATAAGAGAGCTACTTCCAAAAATTGATTTAGACAAACAAATTCCACCTGAAATACTAATGGATCTTCAAATTTATATGAAAAACTTTCAAACTGCATTAAATAGTATCGAGCCTTCAGCTTTAAGAGAAGTATTAATAAGTCAACCTACTGAGACTTGGGAAGATATTGGGGGTCTAGAAGATGCTAAACAGCAGTTAAGAGAGATAATTGAATGGCCGTTGAAATATCCTAATTTATATAATCATCTAAATTCAAAACCTCCTAATGGGATCCTGTTATTTGGTCCTCCTGGAACAGGAAAAACCTTATTGGCAAAAGCATTAGCTCATGAAAGTGAAGTAAATTTCATTTCTGTTAAAGGTCCTGAGTTTTTATCAAAATGGGTTGGTGAAAGTGAAAAAGCTGTTAGAGAAACTTTTCGAAAAGCGAGGGCGGCATCACCTTGTATCATATTTTTTGATGAAATTGATGCTATAGCTGGAATGCGTGGAAGATTTGCCAGTTCTCAAGTAACCGAGCAAGTTGTTTCACAATTGCTAACAGAAATGGATGGTTTAGAAGGATTAAAAGATGTTATATTACTTGCTGCAACTAATAGACCTGATATGCTTGATCCTGCTCTGTTACGTTCAGGAAGGTTTGGAAGACATATAGATATACCGATGCCAGATAAAGATACAAGAGTGGAGATATTTAAAATTCATCTTCAAAAAAAACCACTGGCTTCTGATGTTGATATTAATCAGATGGCACAAGATCTAGAGGGTTATACTGGTGCTGACATTCAAGCTATAAGTGAAGAAGCAACACTTCTGACCATTCGTAAGGCTATATCAGATTTGCAAATCAATACTCAAGATGCAGATTCTGTAAAAAAAGTAAAGATATCTCGTGAAGAGTTTGATGAGGCTATCGCAAAAGTATTGAAATCTGCTGATAAAGCGAAAAAATCTCACGAGATGTATTCAAAAGAACCTTCAGAAGAATTATATAGATAAAAAAGCAATAAAAACTGAAAAAATTAAGATAAAAAAGAGGTGTAAACCTGTTGGAATTAGAAGAACAAAGAGGAGGGGATTTATTTCTTAGTCTAGATAATCTACTTGAAATATTAGGTAATCCTACACGTCGGATTATTCTATCAAAATTGGCAAAAGTCCCTCTTGGTGCTTCAGAGTTAGCTGCTTCATTTGGAAAAAAAATTTCAAGACAAGCAATTCACTCCCAACTAAAAATGCTCTCAGATTATGGTATAATAGAGAGTTATGGTGAGGATCCAAGAAATATTAAATATCGAATTAAGAGTAATCTCTCTCTACGTATTAATGTCACCCCAGATTATTATAAAATAGATTATAATGTATTTGAAGTTGATGATAATAGAGAAAATTTAGAACTCAGAAATACAGGATGTCATATTGATTATCAAAAGATAAAAAATACAAATCAAAAATTCAGATTTATCGGGGAAAAACTAAAAGAAATTGAGCATAAAACAAGTTTATTAGAAAAAGAAAGAAATGTATTACTTCATAATAAAGAATGCTTTATTATTGAGCTAAAAAACTTAATGGCTGAACAATATGATGAGAATCTTAAGACTAAAGAACAACCCAATCTAGAAAAGGAGATTTTTTATACGTTGTTTTACAATCCTACTAGATATTTTAAAAGAATAAACATCGATAAATTATTAGATGATATGTTTTTCTCAGAGATGGGACCTATCAGGAGGGATACGACCAAAGTAACTATTCGCCATTTACTTAAAGATTTAACCAATATGATGGATTTTCTAAAAGAAGATGAAGATGATTGGTTTTTTGATATATAATAAAAGAAAATAGATATTGTGAGGTATTTATAATAATTTTTGAAGATTTAAAGAGAGAAATGCCAGAGATTTTCGAACAAGTGAAGAACGATGTTCGAAATCTTACAGGGAGACAAAGAGCAGGTCTGACTTTAGGACTTGTCGAAATGGGCATGTATAGAGGAGCATTTATTGGTGGTATGCATTTCTCTCCAGGAACAGATATAGTAATGAATAAAACACCTTTAAAGATACTTCTCAAACAACAACCTTATGAAATTGTTTGGGCGTATACTTATCATATTCTTTTACATGAATATATACATTCATTAGGAGTATTAAATGAACAACAGTGTAGGGAGATTACGTTGAGAATAAGTGAGGATGTATTTAAGGATGCGGATCATCCTGCAGTTCTACTCGCGAGAAAAGGAATCGGAGCATTCTTTCCTGATTTAAGATTGATTTATGCTCCTCCAGACCTTAAACCTGATGGTATACCAATTGAATATATTTATGATTTTGATCGAGCAAGTTACGATTATTATTCATAATGAAGCTAAAAATTTGTATAATGAATCTGTATTTTAATAAGGATTAGAATAATCTTTATTATCCATCTTCTTTTTATATTTAATAGTTAAGATTATTAGATATGGTTTAGTTGAAATAATTAAAATTCAGCTATTATAAGATATAAGAACACAATTTCAAATATGATTTCTAAGGAAGAAACTAAAGATGAAGAAATAGAAAAAGATCTTGAGATCAACCCAGATCAATTAATTCTTAAATGGAAATATCAAAACGTTGATAAAAAACTAACGTATGACATAAAAAAATGTATAGGATGTTCTTTATGTAAATTAATATGCCCTACTGCGGCTATCGAACTTGGACCGATTCCTGAGATTGCTCAAGAAATTTTAGATGATAGCAATCCAAAAATCTTAATTGATTACGAAAAGTGTTGTTATTGCATGCTTTGTGCCGTTGTTTGCCCTAATGATGCATTTCATGAGAATATAGAGCCTGAGGGACAAATCGATTTGAATCAGTATCCAAGAATCGGTAAATTCTACAAAATCGATATGGATAAATGTATTGAGGATAAAAAAAATGACATTTGTCTCTTGTGTTTAGAAGTAAGAGAGAGGAATCATATAGAGAGTTACTTCAAAATCGAAAAAGAATGTCCTACTCACTGTTTCTCTATAGATTCACCTTTAAAGGGAGAAGTTATTATTAAAAAAAATATGCTACATAAGTGTGATCCTCAGGGATGTAAAGCATGTGTAAATATTTGCCCAACAGAATCCTTTTTTATTCCTGAAAAAGCAGAAGATGTTAAAAAGTTTGGAAAAATAGCCTGTAACGAAGATGAGTGCTTTTATTGTGGTGCGTGTGAAAACTCTTGTCCCGATGACTTGATAATCGTTGAAAGAAAAGAAATATTAATTGAAGATCCGGTACATAAAGGAAATTATCCATGGATAAAAGGCTGGACAAAAAGTATTAAGGAAATTTTCCGCAAAAGATTAATTCTTGGAAAAGAACAAATCTCAATCCCGCTTATCGAAGAGGAAGTTAAAAAGATAAAAGAAAAGATCCAAGAAGATATTCCTCAGTTATCAAATGAAGATCGGAAAAAATTAATGGAATTAAACGAAAAAGTACAAACACTCCTTAAATCTTCAAAAATTCGATATTGGATTAAGGATAAAAAAACTGAAAAAATCAGAAAAGAATTAAATAAAATCTTAAATAGTTGACTTTTATTATTTTTTCATTTTAAAAACCACAATAGCAAGCACTAGAAATATTAAAGTTAATATAATCATCGTTAGGAAATCCATTAAAAACATATCTAAACCAAACCCATTAATCATAATAGCTCTGCTAATTCTTATTGAATATGTCATAGGAATGAAATATGAAACATATTGAAAAACCACAGGAAATGAATTTATAGGAAAAAGAAATCCTGAGAAAAACATTGAAGGAATTAGAAGCAATGGGATGAATTGAAATGCTTGTAACTCGTTACGTGCAAAAGTAGAAGCAAAAATACCAAGTCCAACGCAGGACATTGCATAGATAAACAGGATAAAAAACAACAAGAAAATATTACCCATAATATGAATTTGGAAGAATAATATTGAAATTGCCAATAGAAGTGCGCTTTGGACTAATGCTATTAATGAATTTCCCAATAAATACCCTATCATCATTTCTGATTTGGAAGTGGATGTTACCTTAACTCTATACAAAGTTTCCGTTAATCTTTCCCTAGTAAAGCCTCCAGTAACAGTTAAAATCATAAATAACAAGAGTGCAAAACTAAGAATTCCTGGTCCGAGAGAATCAATTGGTCTTAGGTCTGGATCTCCCGCAATATAGACAAGGTTTAATTCTATATGAGATTCTCCTCCCGAAATCTCATTTATCACTGAACCAATACCTTCTGAGATTGCCCCTATTACAGAACTTATAGTCTGAGGATCACTTCCATCAATATATGACGCTATTTGGATATGATTTGAAAAATTCAGCATATCCTCAGTAAAGTTTATAGGAATTACGATTAATGCATAATAATCATTACCTCCATAGATTTGTGAAATCTCTCTGGTAACATTAAATGTACTTGAATTTAATAATTCGATATCCACTCGTTCATCTTCCTCAAGGAATTCTATGAATAATTCAGAAAATTTAGTGTCATTTATCCCCATATATGGTATACCTTCTCCACCTTCATCAAAATTTACAATTTTGATGGGTACATTTCTAACAGGTTGTCCGAAGGCATAACCAAAAAGAAACATTAAAATGATTGGCATCATAATGAGTAATCCTAATGACCGTTTATCATGTAATAACGCTTGTAGATTCTTTCGTGTAATTGCTACAATCCTCTTTAGACTAATATTCATTTCCTTATCTCTCCTAATTTTTCTTCTTCTTTTTCTTGATTAGTATAATGGATAAAAACCTCCTCCATGTCTGGTAATTCTTTAAGATTTTTTAGTCTTCTAACATTTTCCATTAACTCTAAAGGAGTTCCGGAGATTAATATTCTCTTATTCATTAATCCAATGCGATCACAATTTATTGATTCTGCCAAATAATGAGTTGTAATGAGAATAGTAACCCCATCTTCGTTTGAAATTTGCTTAAAATAATTCCAGAATTCGATTCTAAGTTCAGGGTCAATCCCTACAGTAGGTTCATCTAAAATTAGAATTTCTGGTTCATGTAATAATGCAACCGCAAGTGAACATCTTCTTTGCATCCCTCCTGAACATTTGGAGACTAACCTCTTCTTATATTCTGTAAGTTCAATCAATTCAAGAACTTCTTGGATACGAGAATTAATTAAAGGTTTTGGAATTTTATATAATTTTCCAAAAAATTTTAGATTTTGCTCAACTGTTAGATCTAAATATAGAGAGAGCTCTTGTGGCATATAACC
>Ga0209427_10000602_pt1 | contig 38951 bp, 28 predicted proteins | sample DeeMarSWOR136_30_FD_187465 | JGI IMG/M metagenome (GOLD analysis project Ga0209427, IMG submission 187465) | Marine sediment microbial communities from White Oak River estuary, North Carolina - WOR-1-36_30 (SPAdes) (version 2) | ecosystem: Environmental > Aquatic > Marine > Intertidal zone >...
ATTCTTTACTTTAATCTCACAATTTAGATATATTTTTCCCTTAATCAATTTAATTACTTCTTGAATCGTTGGAATTTTTTCTCCCATACCAAAGTTAAGGGATTTTAATTGTTTAAGAGTGAAATTTTTAATAAGCCCAGTTTTTCCCGTTATTCGATGGAGATCTTCATCATGAGTAATTACAAGCGCTCCATCTTTGGTTTCATGAAGATCTAGTTCAATATAATCCGCCTCTAGTTCAATAGCCTTTTTAAATGCTTTGAGGGTATTTTCGGGAGCATTACTGCTTGCACCTCTGTGAGCAATTATTACAGTTTTTTCTAGATTATAGCTTTTCATTCTAAGAATCATTTTATCTTAATTATTTTATGAAAGTAAAATATTAGAGTGTTTTTTTATATAATTCTTTGACACGTTTGTTTTCTTAATTTTTTATCTATTTAAATAGGTAAAAATTTGAAAATTTTTTTGTAGATTCAAAATCATTTTTACATCAATTTCCTAGTGATTTTATGGTGTAAGAAAGTTTCGTGAAAGTTCTAGCATAATATCAAATTAATAACTGAAACTGAAGATTTATTAGTATGAAATGTTAAGACTTATATGAAATTAATTTGAAACGTCAACACATATAATCAACGAAAAGATAAATTTATAAGTAGTATTTATTTTTTTAATTCTGTTAAGAAAAAATAAACCGTAAAATAGCGTTGTAAATAGAAAAATTTAATAGCTCAAAAAAAAGCGAAAACATCAAAAAAGGTGAAGTATAAAAATTAAATTCTGCGATACCTGTGGAAACATGCTCATTCCAAAAGACGGAAAACTATATTGTAAAGCCTGTGAAGAGGAATTTGATTTAGGTTCAAGTCAAGGGGAATATAGGATTCAAAAAAAAATCCGCCATGATGAAAAGGAGTCGGCACCGATCATAATAAAAGAAGGATTGAGAGGAGAAAGAATTTCTAGCGACGATCGAAAAGCTTATGAAGATCTATTCTCGGGAGCAGATGGCGATGCGTACTAGTATAGGCTTTCTTTAAGGATCTAGGATTAGATCACCTATTCTTCATTAATTTAAGTAAAAATTTCGTATTCTTTAAAGATGTTTTAATATTTCTTACACTTAACATATGAATTTTTACACCCATAATTGGGAATATTTTAAATCTTTAAATTAGTTGAGATTGAATCTAATTATATAAAACCTGAAATAACGTAAATTATTGTTTATAATGATTGAAGAAAAAAAGAAGAAAGCCCGTGGTTTTGCGGGTATTGTGTCTAAACTGGTTGTACCTCTTAATGAGAATGAAAAATTTAAAGAAAAATTTAAAGATACTGAAGTCAAAGTACTATTAAACGCAAAAGACGGAAAATATGCTGCTTTACTCATTATAGATAAAGGTAATATTTATGTTGAGGGAATTAAGAATAAACCCAAAGCAAACTTAAAAAAAAAGGTTGTTGGTTGGGATGGTCTATTACAGACAAAAACTTCAGTTTTTCTAGAGATCCTTGAAGGTGACGATATATCAATAGGTAAAGTTATATGGAAAATTCTTACTTTTAGGATAAAAATAAGAGGTATAAAACATATACGTGTTTTACTTGATTTATTTAACTTATAGATATATTATATAATAATTTTATAGGAAGATATTAACTAAGGAATTCATTTTTTCTCTTAGTTTTTCTTTATTTTTTTCATCTTTTAATGAGTTTATGATAACATCCTTATCGTTATTCGATATTAATGGAAAAATTTCTAAGAACTCTCTCAAGTAAATAATTTTTTTTGTAGGCGTTTCTTGAATTTTAGAAATATAATTTTCGACTAAATTCTGCAGCGTATTTACCGGTTCTTTGACTTCTTTGTGTAGACGTTCTCCTTTAGACTGTTGAATTTCTTGTAAAATGCTATTTGATTTAATAATATTATTCATTATATTCTTAAGAGTCTCATTTCTAGATAAAATTGATAATTTAGAGAGATATTCCTCAATTTCCGATTTTTTTTTCTCAATTTCTTGTATCATATTGAGAATTTCATCCTTATTTCCTCTTTCCATATATAAATTAAGTTTTCTCTAAATTTTTAAATTTAACTGAAAATATTTGTTAAATAGAAATGCTCGACAATATGAAAGAAAAAGTAAGAAAATTCCAAGAATTTATTAGTTATAATTTTAAGGATGAACAACTTATAGCTGAAGCCTTAACTACTCCTAGATTAGGCAATGAATTAGGGAAACCAGATTATCAATTTTTGGAGACTTTGGGCGATGCCGTTATCAAAATTGTTTTTATATTGAAATTATATCATCAGGGAATAAAAGATCCTGGTAATATCACAAAAATAAAAGCTTCCTTAGAAAGCGATAAAACTTTAAGAAAAGTTGCTAACAGAATGAATTTACAGAATTTTATATTCAAAACAGAGAAGCAACCAATTAAGAGAACGAGAATTTTAGCTGATGTATTTGAAGCAATATGTGGGGCGATTTTTTTTGATTCCAACTATAATTTTAATTTAGTTGAAGAAAAAATGATTAATCCTTTCTATGAGGACTTCGAAGAAATAATTGAGAATTCGATTCTAAATGAAAAAAATATATTATTAGAGTTCCTTCAGGAAAAATTCAAAACTAGTATAATGATCAAACTTGATTATAAAAAAAGTGGTTATGAACATGAACCAAATTGGATCGCGAAAAATCCACAAATCTTGGAAAGAGAAACAAAAAAAAAATTAGTTAAACTTCCTAAGGATATAATTTCAAATACATTTGGAAATAAAAAAGACGCTGAAAGAGATATCTACGTAAGAATTTTAAATTTCTTAAAGAAGAAAGAAGAATAAAAAACAGTACAACTTCCCGATATTATATTTCAGTAAAGATTTCAATTAGATTTTTGAATATTCTACTGAAATAGAACCCTAACTTTTAAAAAAAGTATTAAATTCACAAATCCGTAGTAGAATGATAATCTGAAAAAGTTTATTTTCGCACTATGATATAATAAAGTTAAAATACACCTTAATAATCTAATAGGCGTTATTAAATGATAAATTTAAAATAAAGAAGAGCAGATTTTATATGCCTAAAACTCCACTTATAAAGAAAACTCCTTTAATGGAAAAATACGAAGAAGAAACTGGAAAGTTAGCTATTTGGAAGGGTGAAGTTTCAAAACAGTTTACAAAATGGAAACAAAAACAGGAGAGGGAGGAAATTAAGAAAGAGAAATTTAATATTATATCTCAGTCTCGGATTGAAAAAAAAAAGATGAAAAGGGAAGCAAAGGAGGATAAAGTCCCTGGAAAAGATTATGAGCACTTAATTGTTGTCGAGAACCTACATAAAACGTATTTATTAGGAACTACTGCTGTAGCTGCATTAAGAGGAGTGGATTTGACGATTGATACAGGAGATTTCGTTGATATAATGGGGCCGAGTGGGAGTGGTAAAACGACTCTTCTAAATTTAATTGGAGGTCTAGATACTCCAACTCGTGGAAAAATCTTTCTAGAAGGTCGTAACATTTCAATGCTTAATGACAATGATTTAGCAGAGATCCGTAGAGAACGTATCGGATTTGTGTTTCAATTCTATAACCTTCTACCCCAAATGACGGCTCTAGAGAACGTAATGGTTCCTCTTCATTTTTCGGGTAATTTAAGTCGTCGAGGAAAAAGAAAAAGAGCTATGGATCTCTTAAGATTAGTAGGTTTGGATGAAAGAGCACACCATACTCCCTCAGAGCTGAGTGGTGGGGAACAACAGAGAGTTGCGATAGCAAGAGCTTTTGCTAATGATCCAGGTGTTGTAATCCTTGATGAGGTCACTGGAGATCTCGATAGTAAGACAGGAATAATGATCCTGAATCTTCTCAGGGATTTAAATAAAAGAGGGGCTACATTTGTAGCGGTAAGTCATGATGCAGCTGTTTCTGAGTTTGCAAATAAAGTACTTCATATGAGAGATGGGAAATTGACGACAGAGGGTGAAATTGGTGGAATGAAAGAGACTAGTATAATGGAATTAAAAAGGAAACAAGAAACCGAGATTAATAAAGAGAAGTGTAAAAGCAAAATATTTCAATTTCTCTTTGCAAACCAAGGTAAAACTAAAATAAAAGTCATGGAAATTAAAAGTAGTATACCAAGCTCCATTATTATGAATTTACCACAACATTTTGAGGATATATTACAAGAAATGATAGAAGAGAACAATCTTGTTGCTAAGATTGATGGAGAATTATTAATATTACAGTAAAGGGTAAGAATAAATTTTTCAAATAAAATCTTAAATAAAAAAGTATCCTATGACGCATTTTAAATTAGTTTTAAAATATGCATTTTTGGATTTAAAAAAACAGAAGATAAGATCTCTACTAGCTATAATCGGAATGCTTATATCGATAGGTTTGCTTACAGTGGTACTTTTTTTAAATGATTCTATATCTTCTAGTTATGTAGATTATCTAACTATTGAGGCAGGGAATCAAGATGCTATAATATCAATAAGACATTATACTGGAGAACCAGAGAACCGATCCTCCTATTTTGAGTTTGAACCACTAATAAATACAATTAAAAACACTACAAATGTAATTGATAGCTTTATTCCAAGAATGGTATTATCTGGAACTTTAAAGGTTTCAAAAGGATTTAACACTACAGAGTTAACTGATGAGGATGAGTGGTGTGTAATATCAGCAATAAACCTTACTTTTGAAAAAGAAATAGGATTTGGTTCATTTGTTAATCCTGATACCAACAGAGTAATGAACCTGGATGAACTACCCATAAATCATTGTGCAATTTACTATGGTTTTAATGATATAATTAGGTATTCAGAAAATGATATCGTTGAAATCAACATGCGATTAATGCATGGAAATATTACCTATATGGTAACTAAAAATTTAACTATTGACGCGATTTTTGATTTCAATTTGAAGTGGCCTAATGAGTATCGAGATAGACATCTTATTGTTGTCGATATAAATACAATATATGAATATTTTGGGGGTGAAGAGTTTAATGGAAGGTGCAGTGAATTAATTCTCACCCTAAAAGAAAGCAACAGTATTTATGATATTAGGAACTTGGAAGGAACTAAGGTTAAGGTAAAAAACATTGCAAGTAATATTCAATTAGCAATTGGAATAAGGGAATATAATATTGACTTACCGAAATTAAGAGTATTAGGTAATGCTGAATTTGTAACAATACTAATTGTTATCGTTTTCATTTTTGTATCAATTATCGCCATGCTTATTTCTGGAGTTTTAATTAATGGGGTATTAAAGACTTCAGTAGAAGAAAGAATCAGAGAATTTGGAATTTTTAGAACTTTAGGTGCAAATAAAAGGCATAATCTTGCCATAGTGTTAATGCAAGGATTTTTGTTATGCAATTTAGGGGCAATATCGGGGATTATTACGGCAAATCTAGTAACTAGGTTTATTATAATACCATTTGCGAATAGAGTAATAGCAGAGTCTATGATAGGTTTCACAAAATTGAGTTTTTCTTTTAGTTTATGGTCAATTTTAATATCCTATATTATGGGGATTGGTGTTGGGATGATTGTTAGTATAGCACCTGCTATAAAAGTGATGCGTCTTCAATTAATTGAATCCATACATCCATATCGTCATGAGGATACATTGTATCGACTTCAAAAGAAATCTACAGTTAATTATAAAATAATCCTAGTAGGTGTTATTTTAGCTTTTAATGGGGGTTTTATTTTTTACATTATTCCTAGAATTTTAATTTCTAATGATTCAACATTATTTGCTGGTGTACTTATAGCAATCTTACTGATATTTAATATTGGTTTAACGTTAGCTGGTTTAGGTCTCATACCTCTAGCGTTAAGGTTTGTAATAGAATTATTCAGACCACTTGCTAGACGTCTGCATAATGTAATCAAAATCTTTGTATTTCGATACCAGAGAAGAAATTCAAGTACTGTAATGATATTTGCATTGTCCTTTTCATTCGTAATTTTTACTTCTACTATAATCAACACATTATCAGCACAATCCACTGCAATGACTCAATTGGAATATGGATCAGATATAGTTATTGAAACTTCTGGGTGGGAAGAACCAGAAGAATTTTTTAGTGGAGATTATGGTGGAGGTGGTCCTTTTTTTCCAACTTCTGATGGAACGCTAACAATCCAAGATTGTAATATCCAACAAGCATCTATTAACATAAATAAAATTATAACAATAGACCTTGAAGAAGAATTACTTTCTATTAATGGGATTGAGAAAGTATCATCAGTAATAGCAAAACCTTATCAAATAACTCAAATCTATTCTGAAGCAGATAAAGAGTTTAGTGTTGAAATAGGAGATTATACTGGATTGAATACTCAAAAGGTAACCTTAATTGGAATTGATCAAGAGTATTTGTATACCGTAAAGAAGAAATATATAGAAATGACTTCAGGAGGTGTAGAAAATGCATTTAACAATCTATTCAATTATGATGATGATTATACATGTATAATTTCTGAATCTATTGCAGTAGATCTTAATTTGAGAGTAGGTGATTCCATTAGAACTTCAATACATAGAGGAGATGAATTAGAAGTTTATAAATTTAAGCTAGTTGGAACTGCAAAAAGTATGCCAGGATTTCTCGCTGAATTTGGTGCTTCAAGGATGCAAGCGGAAAGAGGAGGAGTTTTAATATCCCAAGATACCTATTTAAAAATAATGGATGTTCCTCTTGTACCCTATGTTGATAGGATATTCATTAAATTGCGAGAAGACAAAATAACTTCTGCTTATAATATTGAAAATATTATTAATGAGTTTTATAGAACTGATTATAATTATAACTTGTATAATCTAGAAAGATTAATTACCCAGCAGCAATCTGCATTTTTTGTGTTAGACACGTTATTTACTTTAATAGCATTAACAACTGTATTTATTTGTATTTTTGGGCTACTTTCTTCATCTTACTCAACAATAATAGAACGAAAGAAGGAAATTGGAATTGTTAGAACACTTGGTTTGAAGGGAAGAGAGATTAATCGATTGTTTATCATTGAATCCCTGATAATTATGATAAGTAGTGGAACGATAGGAATTATTGTTGGTTGGCTTTCTGCTTGGATAGTTACTTCTAATTTAAGTGTATTAACTGGTATGCCAGATGTAATTTTTGTACCATGGTTCAATATTGGTTTGATTTATTCATTATCAGTTATTTTAATTTTAATTGGTATGAAAATTCTTTTGCGTAAAGCTCGAAAAATGAAAATTGTTGATATTTATAGGGAGACAATGTAGGAGGCAAAAAATGAAATGAAAAAAACAAGATCAACAATTAGGTTTGTTATTATTATCATTACCTTAATCTCTCCCCTTTATCTAAATCTTCATAAAAATTACCAAAATTTCAGTTTTGAAGAATTTGAAATAGAGAATGAGGAATTAGGGAATATTAGAGTTTCTGATATCGCTGGGACAGATCTTTATGCTGAACAGATCAAAGCTTTCGTTGCGGGTAATAAATCTATAATAAAACAATCTCTATTTACAAATGATACAAATATATTTACTCAATTTGATATAAATGATCCTGCTTTCTATAAATGCAACATATTAATTAGTGCTTCAAATACCATTAATCCAGATATATTTCCAATTCCGCTAACAGAAAGTTTAATTGCAGATCAATTTGCTTCGGGTTTCAATAGATTTATAGGCTTTTTGTATTATGATAAGGAAGTATCTCCGAGCGATGCGAATTCAAGAGCAGAAAGAGCACTTGAGATCATTAAACGAAAATTTCAAATTGACCTTATTCTTGTCGATGTGGAAGAGTATAACTTTTTCCCTTTTGTTGGCGATTATCCTGATTGGAAAATCCTCCTAAATGAGCTTACAACCAACCTTCCAATGGACGGATATTGGAAAGCATTAGATATTTCCCGTTTAACCAGTGATATGTATCTAAATAATCATCATTTCTCAACTACATTTATAATATTAAATTCTTTAGATTTTTTTGAAGGAGATTACGAGATTACTACAACCCAATTAGATTTTAATATTAATACACTTGACTTGTCATTCTTAGAGCAATTGGAAACTGAAGAACTTGTTGATCAACTTAATACTATAATTGAAAATTATGGTGATATTATTAATTCTACGGTCTCTACAGAGGAATTAGAGCAATTTATTGAAGTTTTAGGTTCATTTACTTTATTAAATGATTCCCATTATACTAACTTGGTGATTCAATATGAAGGTATGTCTGAAGGGATATCAAAGACAGGTACAAATCAATGGAAATTTGATTTATGGAAATCTATGGGTTATGAAGGTGAACCTTTAGCACCTAGTGAAAAAATCTATATTGCTCTTATAGGCGCTTTATTAACAGACATTGAAATTAATATTCTATGTACTGAAATTATAGATACTACACAGGTGAATTTTGAATTTTATGATTATCTTTTAGAACAAATAGGGTTAATTTTTTATCTTACTGGTATCGAATTTGACGTCCAAGCCCTTGAAGAATATTCTTTTGAATTATTTTGGGTAAATGAAGAAGGATTTAAACGATCTTTTGTTAAACCCGTAAATCTAAATGAACCCTCAGATATAGTGAACCTTTTCCAGCAATTAGGGTTCAAAGGTTTTTCTTTTATACCTACGGGAATAGTAAATCCTATTGAAAATTTTATTGTTACTTATAATATATCTAATTCAGAACCTAATTTACTTCTTAAAAAAGAACTTATTGGGAAGAATGCTTCTTTTGGAGCATTTCGAGATTTCTCTTATAATATTTCTGCAGAAAATGTTGGGATAAATGCTGCGTGGGGCATATCCACTCCAATTCCTTTAGATCTCAATGATTTCCTTCTATTGTTAACTTTTGGGAGTCAAACTTTAGCAGATCAAATCAAAAATACTATCTGGGATGTAGTAAGAATTGAATATCCAAATCAATATGATTCATTAGAGGATTTTTTTAATTTTGATGAAGATCCTCTTATTTTTTATTTTGATTCATTAGGCACTGGAATTTATGATACCTTTTTTCCAGATTTCCTGAATTTTTCTAATTTATGGCCATTTAATGATGCGATGGATTACGTGATTGACGTAATTGAAATAGGATATCCTCAATTGATAAACACATTAGCACTTTTGGGTTGGACTACTGATGAAATTAAAGATCTATTTACTAACGAGAATAGCGTCTGGAATGATGAGAATTGGAGATTGGAGCCAGGAGAAATCATTTCTTACGAAATTCAAGATATTTCAATTATTAATATTGATTCTTTTTCTCCTTTTTATAGTAATAATTTTACTACTGATACTGATCCTCAGACACCTGAATTAATCTATGGATCTTCGATTGATGGAACTCTCCCAGAAATGGCATTAAGTAATGATAATGAAAGTTGGATTATTGAATCAGAAGGTATTTTTTTACAACAAAGAATTGAAGCTAATTTTATTTTTAGAAATGATACTTATGTTGATTTTAATAAAAATTCTCTTGAAAAAGTCTCAATTATAATAAATTTTAGTACTTCAGATAATTTAGACGATTTAACTTTTGAAATTTATAATTTTGATGATGAGATATTTCAGGATATGAATGTATATTTAGATTCCATTGATAATAATAGTTGGACATTCTCATTTACTAATAATAATAATAGTTTAGATTGGTTATTTTATCCTTTAGAAATAGAAAATCATACTATGCTCTTCAAAATTAGAGGAATTAATTCAGAAAATTTCACAATATCTATTAATGATCTTGATATGGAATTTTCTACAAGAGATATAAATATAAATGAAGATACGGGTTCCCGAGTTATTTTTGGATCTGCTACAGGTAACGTACAATTTGAAAGACGTTCAAATTCAATAGCTTTAAGCACATTTAATATGGCCTCAATCATCGCTACATCTCAAGTTAATAATTACAGTGTCAGAGAAGGAGATGTTAATACATATATATTACATCTCAAAAATATCGGTTCAGATATTGCGGAGAATATTAGTATCTCTTTGGATATTCCTGGAATAATTAAGAATTCCAACGAATTTTCTCTTGAAAATAGTAATTTAACTTATACTTTTTCAAAACTTGCTCCAAATGAAGAAAAAACATTAAATTTCTCCTTTTACGTACCTAATACTAGATTGATAAGTGACATTTCAATTGTATACAATAATCCTAAAAATGTACAAGGAGGGAATTCCTCCAAAATTGTTTCACTAACAAACGAGGTCTATTTATCAGCACCTTTAGATTATGAAGATAAATTTCCCTTTGTTAGATTAATAAGAATCCTTTCATTCATGAGCGATATAGACACTGATCCGTCAATGTTCAATTTAACATATTTTCTCATTTCTAATAATCCATTAGGAATTAACATTCCTGATTTAAAGATATCTATCATAGATCAAATCGGAGATCTTGAAAGGGTAGATTCAAATGAGTTATATTTTGAAAATATTAGCTCCTTTGAAATAATTACATTTAATATAACATTAAATAAAGTTGGTTGGAAAAGTTATTATTATCCACCAATAAATTACCTTGAAAGCTCTGAAGATAAAACAATCCAAATCGTACGATCTGCCTCAAGTATATTAGGCGTAATTAATTTTACATTATCTAAATACGTAAGTAAGGAACAAATAAAAATAGGAAATGAGATTACAGTATTTATTGAAGTAAAAAATACAGGTACTATTTCAGTAGGGGACATTGTAATTAATGATGTAATTAGTTTTTCCCAATCTGAATTCTCATTAATAAAGGGAAAATTAGTAAATTCTATTACTAATTTAGGGCCAGGAGAAGTTATAACTATAAATTATACGATCAAAGCAAAAAAACAGGGATATATAAATTTGAATCCTGCATATATTAACTTCTATTATTTACATAAATTGGTAGAAACTTCAAATGTAGTTTTAATCAAAATTATCAAATCCCAATTTGATCAATTACTATATGTTTTAATTCCAGGAATTGCGGGAATTTGTATCTTATTGACGTATTTTTTACAAATTTCAAAATATAATAAGAAAAAAAACAAACTAAAAAGAATTGAAAAGTCTCTCTTTGAAATGAGTTCAAGGGAGTCAATTTTAAATGTAGAAAGCACATTAAGAGCTCGATTAAGAACCTTATCAAAACTTGCTAAAGAAAAAAGTGAAGAATAGAGTAGATACTGATGATTGAGAAAAAAAATAAAGCTACATTTGTCTTATTATTCCTATTAGTCACATTTTTCTTTAGTAGTTTGTCTTATTTTAAAATATCTCTTGATTCATCTAATAAGTTTGACTTTGATTCTAATAAAAATGATGTTTTATCTGCAAATAACTTTCAAAAAAATGTTATTATATATTTTAATGAATCTACATACAATACTTCTGTTGTTTCAAGATTCGAATATTTCGGGGGAATAGTTAAAGATCGATGGAATAATTTATTTTCTTCATTTTCTGGCTTTTCTGGAACCTTATCTACAGAACAAAATAAAACTCTATTCCTAAATGAATTTCCTGATGCTCAAATAGAAAATAATGAAATTTTGGAGACTCAAATGAATTACGCTTCTATTCAAGCAGGTGCAATCAATTCAAGTTGGGCTTTAAATGGATATAAAGGAGAAACGAACTGTTCAGTAGTAGTAGTAGATACGGGTATTAATCCAGCGCATGAATTTTTCCCCAATGGTTATAATCCTTCAGATTTAAATGGAGATATTGTTGGTTGGGAGAATTTTGTTAATAATAATCCTATTTCTGATGATAATGGTCATGGAACATACATTTCGTCAATTATTTCTGGAACCGGTAATTATTCATACAACTCATCTAGTCCCATTACAGTGAATATTAAAGGAAATTATTCGCATATTGAATTATTCGAAGAATTTTCCCCTTCAAAAAATTACAGTTTAAAAATATTCTCATTTAATGCTTCGAAACCTTCTTCGGCAATCTTTATTAATTCTTCATGGAGTTGGGAAGTTAGTGGAATAGATGATTTTTGGATTGAATTACATTATGATAATACATTGGTTAGATATTCTCACAATATAAACACAGATTTTGGTTATATTATAAATTATACGCTTCCTCAGGATCAAGTCGGAATTTACGATTTATATATTAAATACCATAAACAACTGCAAAGTAAACCAATTTTCTCACTAAATTCTTCAATTAGATATTATCCTGAATATTACACTGAAGATTACAAATATTTCACGGGAATAGCAAATGGCACAAAATTAGTTTCTTATAAAATACTCAATCAATCTGGAATTGGATACTCTTCTGACTTAATTTCTGCCTTAGCCCATGTTATTAATAACAGAAGTAAATTTCATATAATTAGCGTTTGTTTGAGTATAGGCACATTTGGGGAAGATGTTGGAGCAATTAATAAAGTAATAGATGAAGTTATTAAAAACGGAGTAATTGTAGTTATTGCTGCAGGAAATTCAGGGATTGAGAATTCAGATGCGTTAAATAAATTAGCTACAAATAAAAATGCAATAGTTGTAGGAGCAATTAATGATAAAGATCAGATTACTTCTTATAGTAGTATGGGAAAAACTATTGGAAGTAGCCCTAAACCAGATATCGTTGCCCCGGGTGGTAGTAAATTAGCTGGACATCGTACAATAATTTCAGCTGGGGGAGAATCAGAAGAAATAACAACAAATTATGGTACTTCAATTGCGACTGCAATAGTTTCAGCAGCTATTAATCTATTGATTGAAGCCAAATGGAATAATTGGAATGAGTGGATCCAATTGAATATTACTACAATAGTTAAATATATTAAAGCAATATTATTAATGACTGCTTCAGAAACTAATATGCAAAGGGAAGATGATCCATCAACAATAGAAGATGAGAGTAATTATTCACCCCCATTCTCGTTTTCTCCCCTAACTAATGGATTGAAAGATGTTCATGAAGGATATGGGAGAATTAACATTCAAGCTGCTATTGACGCTCTAACAAAATCTTTTGTCGTTAATACATCAGTAAATGAAAATTTGATTAGTTCTCAAGAGAATCCAAAAGGAACTCACGTATTTGCTCGTCAAATAGAATTATTAGAGGATCAACAATATTTGTTCAATTTATCTATTGCAGATACAGATGCTGATTTTGATATATATTTATTTGCGAATACATCAGATCAATATGGAGAACCAATTTTATTGGGATCTTCAAGGAAATGGTTTACTGATTTTGATTACTTTTACTTTATTCCTAAAGAAAATCAAACTAGTTGCATCCTTACGGTTAAAGCAATTGAAGGTGCTTCAGAATTCACATTAAATGTTTCTGTTGTTGAAAATCTATTCGAGCCAGTACTAAGAGTTCCAGAAATAAATTATTTTGGGGGATCTAGAAACACTACAATAATGGGCTTTCAAGAGTTTATAGGTAGTAATCCAAATAAAAATTACAGCATTGATAGTTATCGATTTTATATTGAATATTATGATAATGATATTTCTAGTGTACCTCCTCAGGAAGTATTTGTATCTATCATGGATATTTCTAAAAATTATACTTTATCACAGTTTAATCCACTAGATACTAATTATAGTAATGGAGCTTTATATATGAGTGATTATATTACATTTCCCAATTCTGGTGTTTTTCAATATTTCTTTATAGCTAGTGATGGGAAATTTACTACAAGATATCCAGAAATTGGCACCCTCAACATTACTATAGAATTTCCTACAGATAGTATTCAGTTTCCTTCTGAACATGATTTCAATGAAGGAATTGGAAACTGGACATATACTGGAACTGGATGGAATTTATTACAACAAACCAATACTAAGGATAATCGATCAAGAGTTTATCAGAATTCATGGAATTCTGTATATTTTGGAACATATCACAGTTTTCCACACAACTACACTTATCAACCAGTTAGATTAAATGAAGATCCTTATCCGAATGGATCTTTAATTAGTCCTTTATATAATTTAACACAACTTAATGAGAATAATACCTTCCCATATGCTAAATTTGGGGTAAGAGTAAGTATCAACTCAGGAGATTTTATTTATTTGCAAATAAATTTAAATTGGACTGGATGGACGACGATAAAAACTTATAATAATGAGGAAAGTGATTGGTTTATAGAAGAAATTAACCTTACAGAATATATAGGAAATTTTATCCAATTCAGATTTGAAACTTATTTAGACGATTATTTTGACCCAATTAATTATAAAGGATTTATCCTAGATTATTTCTCTATAAAAAATTATACTAACATTCACTCACCCATAATCATATTCAATTTAGATGGAAATATCCCAATAACTCATGAATTAAAATTCCATCAGTTTACATTTACGTGTGAATATTATGATTTAGATGATAATTATCCTAAATTTGTATTTATAGAAATGGATAAAAATAATTATACCATGTATAATATTTACGGGGATTGGAATGCAAGTTCTTTCATACCTGGAGATTTTGGTATTCTTTTCAAAAGAACATTAATTCTTGAAGATATTTTGAACCAATCCTTTCGTTTTCATGTTTCAGATGGTAAATTTATCTTCACTTCTATGTGGTATAACGAAAATAATTCACTTTTTCAATTTATTCCGCCTAATCCTTTACAATTCAATATATATCAAGACCAAAAATTTATTGGATATAAATTTTCAAATGATAATTTATCTGATTATTATATCTCTGGATATCCTACACCAAAAGAGTTCAATGCTTGGTTAGGTGGGGATAATACATGGCACCCAATAGTTCGGTTAGGAAAAAATTTAATATATGGAGGTATTGGTCAGAGTTTTGGGAGTATTTTTCAGGGTTATGGAACAGATTGGGATGCAAACTTGATTACTAAACCTTTAAGTTTACAGAGTGAATACAATGTATATCTTGAATATAATTACGAAATTGCTTTACAAAATGAATTTTTTCAACCAGAAGATCAATTAGATAGATGTGTTGTATCAATTTCAAAAGATTTTGGGGAAACATGGTCAATTCTTAAAGAATATACTTATGAAAGTGAATCTCTTTCAGGAAGTGAAAAGATTGATATTACTCAATATTCTGAAAATGATGTAATGATTAAATTTGCGTTAAGTTCAAATAATGTTATTATGGGATTAGGATATGGTTGGTTATTAAGTGATATTTATATTGGTTATGATAATACTACGGATTTTATAGCACCAAAAATTGAAATACTCAGCCCTCTAAATGAAGCAACAATTAAGGCAGTAATTTTGATTAAGGCAAATATATCAGACAATGTTGAATTAGACGAATCAAGAATTTATGTGTTTCTAAATGAAAAAAGTGTTGATAGAACGAAATTGGAATTTAATAGTACCACAAATATTTTAGAGTTCACATGGAATACGAAGAAGTATAATGATGGAACATATGAAATTAAAGTTGTGGCTTATGATAAATCAGGAAATTTCGCAGAAAGCGTAATCCATGTTAAAGTAAATAATTTTAAATGGTGGAATACATGGGCACCATATATTATTTTAATTACTTGTGTTGTAATTCTAGGGATAATGTTATATTTATTTGCTGAGAAGAAAGGAAAATATTTGATTAGAAAGATAATAGATACTCGAGCAGAAAAGATTAGGTTGAGCGAAATTGATAAAGATCAGACTATTAAGAGAATAGAACTTATTGAGAAAGAAGAAGAAAGAAGAAGACCATTAACAGTGTATTGTAAATTTTGTCATTCTTGGTTTTTTACTGAAAAATTTGACATTTTTTGTCCAAATTGTGATCATGACCAAATTTTCGCTGCATATTCCTGCGAAAATTGTGGAAAATGGTATCTAAAGGGAGAGCCAAGTGAAAATTATTATTGTAAGAGAAAAACATGTGAAGGAGTTAGATTGATTAGAAGAGAAAGAGATGAAATTCAAGATATTCTAGCTCAAAAAGGTAGAGTTCTAAGAAAATTTGAAAAAAAAAGAAAAAAATTCAGTATTTTGGATATTGAATAAATTAATAAATCTAAATATAATAACTGTGAAAATTGCATGGACATAAGAACCTTCTTATATAGATTGCAAAAGCGCCTAAATCTACAATTTTTCAAGCATTCATGGCTTGATTTAAAGCGCGATAAAGCAAAAGCAATATTTGGAGTATCTGGAATTGCAATTTCATTATTTTTATTAACTGTTATAGGAATGCTAAATGATACAGTTAATTATAACTATCTATTATATGTAACTTCAACTACAGGTAAAACTGATATTATGATCACGAAAACTATTAAGACAGATTTAACCTTTAATCCTTTTTACGATGAAAAAATAATTGAAAATGATCTTAATGATATTGAAGACGTGGAGGATTTTTTCCCCCGCATTATGATGTTAGTTAAAACTTCTTCTGATCATATTAATACAAGTGGATATCTTCAGTTATATGGGATCGATTTTGAAAAAGAAACTACTAGCGGCAATATAGGAAATTTAATAATTGCCGATTCTGATGGCGAAGAAACAGGTGAAATTTATGATGATGAACCAAACATGGGTGAATGTGTCATTTTATGGAATGTAGCAGAGATTTTGAACATCACACGTGGAGATTATCTTTATCTTGAATATCAAGGAGAACAATTAAATTTAACCGTTGTTGAGATTTGTCTTCAAGATTTAAAATTTATGCAGTTTGAAAATGCCTTAATCTTGGTTAATTTACAACAAGCACAATCTTTTTTAAATAAACATAATCAAATTAATTTCATTGTGGGAACTATCAAGAATCCAAAAAGGATTTATGATGCAAGTAATATAGATCGAACTACTCGTAGATTACGTAAAATAGCTGCTAGAATTCAAGATATTCTGGATATTAATGAATATACTATAACTCTTCCTAAGTTAGAAGAACTTCAGGGGGGAGAATTTCTTCTAATGACTGTTACAATAATTTTTTGGTTTATCATACTCCTTTCAATGCTTATTACCGCAATTTTAATCCATAGTATTCTTTCCACTTCTGTAGAAGAAAGAGTTCGGGAGTTTGGGATTATACGGGTTGTGGGTGGTAAAAAATGGTATACACTAAAAATGGTTTTATTTGAAGGATTGATGTTAGGTTTTATAGGTTCAGTAATAGGTATGATTTTGGGTGTTTCTTTAATCATTCCAATAGCAAAAAGCTTTTTTAAGCTTTATAATTTTCAATTTACTTTTTCTGAAGTAGATTGGGTAATAAAACCACAAACTATTTATATGACTTTCGGAATTGGAACTTTGGTTTCATTAGGGGTTGCTTTATTACCTGCTATAAAAACTGCAAAGATAGATTTGATAAAATCAATAACTCCTTTTAGACAAGAGGAAGAGGGGTGGGAAATCAAAAAAGAAGGGAGTGTTAATATAAAGAGTTTTCTGGTAGGAATTGCAATAGCTACAATTGGAATGATCGTTTTTATTTTGATTCCTAATATCTTTGTTACGGGTGATTTTATGCTAACCTCGTCATTATTCGTTGGTTTATTAGCTGCAATCCTAATAGGACTAGTTTTTGCTTCTATAGGAATAATCCCTTTAATTCAAAAAATCTTTCTAGGAACTATTTCTCCCTTTATTAAAAAATATAAAAATATTATTGGAATCTCTTTAAAAAGATATAGAAGGCGTAATACAAGTACTGTTCTTATGTTTGCTATTAGCTTTTCATTTATTTTTTTCATCACAAGTGTAACAGAGATGGAATCTGAAAATCTTGCATTAAATTTAAAATTTCAATATGGTTCCGATTTAGTATTATTAAATCAGGAATTATATGATGAACAGAGCGCCTTAACTCTAGAAATGGTCGATGAAATTAAGACTTTATCTGGAGTTGATAAAGTTGCTATGTCGCTTCATAATACATTTGATCTTCAGGCTACCTTAGCAGCATTCTTCGAAATCAGTGAAGGTCAAGTTGGTTTTAGCGGAGGAGGTTCAGAAGAGGTCTTGATGGACCTTTTTGAATTTTATACTGCCCAAGAAGAAATAAAAATTAGAACGACAGCCGGAGATCTTATGGATTTTGATGTTGTAGATGCAGGTTTTATCGGTATTGATGAAGATTTTATTGATTTAATTAATAAAGACTTACTAATTTGGAAGAGTGATGGAAGTAGTACCGGGTATTCCTTTAATAATTTATTTACAAACAATGATACATGTATTATCGCGAAATCAATTGCAAGTGTAATTGGAATTAGAGAGGTTGGTGAAAAAATTCGAATAACTTTCTATGATCCTAGTGATCCTAATGATAGTGGAATACCCTTTAATCTTACAGTAGTTGGGATTTCAGGGGGAATTCCTGGTTTTTTTAACTTTAGAAGCAATGAAGCCTCTGCTGAGGGAGGAGGTGTGATGGTTTCTTTAGATAATTACATGCGGTTGATGAAAATTGATAATCCTGGAGAAAGTAATATGGTTGTAGACAAAGTTTTTATAAATTTAATTGAAAAAACCGAAGAAAATATTGAAGAAACAAAAGAAGATATCAGGTTAATGTATCAAGATAAGGATATAATAATTGATGACGCAATTTCAAAAATTAATTTTATAGAGGATATGACAGAAAGACAAAGTTTTTTGATGGAACTAATTCTATCATTTACGATTATGATTAGCATCTTTGGATTAGTTAGTAATATGTATGCCATTATGTTAGAACGAAAATTTGAGATTGGAATATTACGTTCTATGGGAATGAAAACACGGAATGTACGGAATATGTTCTTAGTTGAAAGCTTGATCATATTACTTAGTTCTGGTGTTATGGGTACAATAATTGGCACCTATACAGCATATTTATTAGAAACAAATATGGGTTTAATGACTGAAATGCCAATAATATTTACTGTTCCTATTGATGTTCTACTCAGAGTTTTTATAATTTCAATTTCTGTTGGATTTTTAGGTACTTACATAATTTTAATAAAATTATCGCGACAAACTATAATGGAAATCTTTCGACAAACGTTTTGAAACTAATTTTCATCTTCAGTTGTTTTTTAAGAATTCCAATAATTTTCCTAATGCCTGACCTCTATGCGAAATTTTGTTCTTTTGATCAATAGATAATTCAGCAAAAGTCTTATTTGGGATAATATTTGGGATGAATATTGGGTCAAATCCGAACCCTCCTTTACCTCTAATGGTTTCTGAGACTTTTCCTTCAATCATTCCTTCGAAAAATAATATTTTATCAATCGGATTAAAATAAAGTGCAATTACTGCTGAGAAATGAGCCACAGACCCATCAAAATCATTAATTAAATCGATTATTCCCTTATTACCTATTGTTTTCAACACATATGAAGAATATATCCCCGGAAATCCTTTAAGGGGGATATCTACGAAAAAACCAGCATCTTCTATAAAAAAAGATCCTTCTATTTTATGTCTTACGCTATTTAATTTGAATAAAGCTACATTTTTTAATGTTTCAGCTTGTATTTCAGTCGTTTTAATATCTTTTTGGATTAAGTCATACTTTACCTTCATTTTCCTGAACATCTCAAAGACTTCTCGGAATTTAAATTTATTGCCTGTAATAAAGGAAAGTGTGTTTTCGTTTTGGGTCATAAATATTATAATTATGCTATATTTTTAGTTATTTTTTAAATTTAAATAAGAAGCTTTATGAAGTCATATTGATTTTGATTTTAAATAATGAATTTTTTTTTGATCTTGAGATTTAATTTACTGCCCTTCCACAGCTTTATCCAAAACTTTATTTTGTATAGTTGTTTATTTATAGTATTATAATATTTTAACAATCTGTAAAGCAATAGATTAGATGAGCGAAAAATGGCTCGGATGCATAGCAGAAAAAAAGGAAAAAGTGGTTCTACTAGACCTGCTAGACTGGAAAGACCTCCATGGGTGGAATTAAGCCCTGATGAAGTTGAGAATGAAGTCGTTAAGTTAGCTAGAAGAGGTCATTCAAAATCAATGATAGGAACTATCATGAGAGACTCCCGTGGAGTACCATTAGTAAAGATTGTAGCAGGTAAAAAAATTAGTCAAATTCTCGAATCTAATGATATCAAAAATCCACTTCCAGAAGACTTAGCGAATTTAGTGAGAAAAGCTTTAAATATTAGAAACCATCTTGAGAACAATCATAAAGATTTAGAAACTAAAAAAGGTCTAAATAGAACTGAATCAAAAATATATCGACTGATTAAGTACTATAAAAAGAAAAAAGTACTAGCTACTGATTTTAAATATGATCCAGAGAAAATTAGAACATTAGTTGCCAGATAAGGGAGGATTAAAAGTGAGTTCTAAAGCAAGAAAAAAAAAAGTGAAGATTAAAAAAGTTTCTTTTAAAGATAAATCTTGGTTTCAAGTAATTACTCCAAAGATATTTAATTTTAAACCCATTGGTGAAGTTTTAGGGTTCGAGGAAAATGTAATTGGCAGAACTATTGAAACACTTCTTTTCGATTTCACTGGAAAATATTCTGATATTAGTTTGAAGCTTAAATTTCAAATTAAAGAAGTAAATAATGAAGCAAAAAAATGTAATGCCATTTTTATCGGTCATCAATATACAAATGATTTCATACGGTCCTTAATCGGTAGAGGTAGCTCAAAAGTTCAGACAATTTTAAACTTAACCACAAAAGATGGATATGTCTTTCGCTTAACCACAATATGTACAACTCTAAAAAGAGCAAGAAATTCCCAAATTGTTTTAATTCGCAAAATCATGAGAGAGATTTTAAGAGAATTTGCTAATTCACTTAATCATGAGAAATTCATTGCGGGTGTTATTTATGGGGAATTTCAAAATCAAATTCAGAGAGTGGCTAAAACTATCTATCCCTTAACTAATTGTGTTGTAGTAAAGAGTAAACTTCTCACTATCCCTGAGGGTGGGGAAGATAGGGTAGTTCCTGATGATAAATTTGAGATTGTTGAGGTTGAAGTTAAAAGATCTCGAAAATCAGAAATAAGACGTTCTGAAAGAATAAATGTTAAGAAACTTGCTCAAACCAAAACTGCTAATTCAGATTCAGTAAATGAATCCGATTCACTAGAAAATGACGAAGATGAAGAGTCAGAATAATTCATAAAACTATTATTGTTCGATTTCATTCTTTTTCATATTAAAGACTTTATAGTATTTTACTTTTAGTAGCAAAGTAATTTATTCTCTAAATCATATATTAATACATATTCCAACTTATAGTTTAAATAGCACACAAGATAAAAAGAATTTGGGATAAGAGAATGTCAAATCAAGAAGGAAATCGTAATAATCAATATAATTTTGATGATTATTTGTTTGTTAGAGAAAATTTTAACTATTACTGTGATGATGATTTTTTTCAAGTATTAGTTAGGAAATATACGGGGGATGAGTTTGAACAAATTGATCGCGATCTTAGAGCACTCTCAGATTACGTTTCTTTTAGATTTAGAAAACTTGCAGAAAAAGCAAATGAATTAGAAAATCGAATAAAAGTAACCAAACTTAAACACTTTGATGCTCACAATCACAGAATAGATAGGATTGAACGTTGTATGGAAACTGAAACTTTAGAAGAAGAAGTTTTTAGCCTGGGACTTTTTGATCCTGTAAGAAATACTCCTTGGAGTAGATTTGTCAAAACATTTTTACTTTATGAGAATGGAGAAGCAGGAGTAATGTGCCCTGTGGCTTGTTCACATGGAGCTGTTGAAATTATGCAAAAATATGAGGATACATTGAGTCCGGAAGCAAAAAAAATTCTCAAACATATAAGAGATGGAAAAAAAGGAGAATATGCTAGAGGTGCACAATTTGTAACTGAAATTCAAGGCGGAAGTGACGTTCCTGCTAATCTTGTAGAAGCAGTTTATGAAAAAGATAAAGGTACAGATGGAATTTCTAATTGTTGGAGATTATATGGACAAAAGTTTTTCTGTTCGGCCACCCATGCTGACTACGCTATAGTTACAGCAAAACCAAAAGGAGTTGAATCTTCAACTAAGATTGCTGCGTTTGTTGTCCCTTCTTGGCTTCCTGGAAATAAAGAAAAAGAAATAAGAAACTCCTTTACTATTGATAGGTTAAAACAAAAGTTGGGAACAGCGGAGTTACCAACAGCTGAAATTACATATAATGGTGCAGTAGCATATCCTATAGGCCCCCTTGAAAAGGGACTTGCTGATATTGTTGGAATTGTTCTTTCACTTTCTAGACTCCATGTAGCTTTTGGAATGGCTGCTGGGGCGTTATTGGTTGCAAGAGAAGCAAAGTTATATTCAGAATTTAGAACTGCTTTTGGAGTTCCTATATCTTCATTTCCTTTAATGATTAACCAGATAAACGATTTGGATCATTATTCTAAGCGTAGCGCTGCTGGAACATTTAAAGTATATTCAGAATATATCCATTTTGGAGAAGAATTAATTAGTGGAATAAAAGATTTAGAAAAAATAGATAACATCGAAGAACGTAAACGTCGATTTAGATTACGTGAATTAATAATGTTACAAAAAATTGTAGTTGCGGATGAAGCTCCAGCAATGATACGCAAAGCAATTTCGTTTTTTGGTGGTCACGGGATAATGGAAGATTTCTTATCTTTACCACGTTTGCATCGTGATTCTATGATTATGGAATTATGGGAAGGACCAAGAAACGTTCTTCTCACACAGATTCATCGAGATCTTTCTAGAGTTAGGGATTGGTATCCCACAGACGAATTTTGTAAGGACTTATTAAAGGGAGCTGATTCAGATTTAATTGATAAATATGTATCGGAATTCACCAAAATAATGACACATGATAATCTTCTCAGAAATGATGAGGAAACATTAGCAATTTGTCGTGATTGGGAAGAATTTTCTAATAGATTTTTTATTGCTTATCAAGAACAAGCTCTTAGAGAACTCAATTATAACAGTAAACCACAGAAATTTTCAAAATTATTACGTGAATTTAAAAAAAGGAAAAAGCAAGAAATGGAGATAGAGATGGTAGTTTAATAATAATTAAAATCTGAACTCACTCATCAAATTGATTTACAATATCATCAAGATACTGTTTTAAGTGTTTAAAAGGTTTTAAATCACCTGCAAATTCCATTTGAAAAGTGGCATCTAATACCATTTTAGATTTGAATTGTTTAAAAATGTCCTTAATTTTATAAAAATTACCTGACGCAATAAAATCCAATGAATAACCATTAATATTATCAAATAATATTATCATTTTATTCTTTCTATCTTCAGTATCAACGAAGTGAATTTCCTTTATATTTGTTTTTGCTCGAATCTTAGTATTCATTGAAATAGTTTCTAATTTTGCAGAAAGTTCTGATGTGAATAACTCAATGTTTTCATTGGTATTTTCTTGTGTTAAATTCATCAGAAGATTTATATCATATAGTTGAGATATGATGGGTAATCCTTTAGATGATATTCCAGCATAAAGAATGGTATTTTTATGATGATTCTCGGTCTCATCAAAAATAAGCTCCTCTTCTAACGGTTCTGTGTATTTATCTTTTAAGTAAGCTGTGATTAAAGAAATAATATTTTTGAATGTAGGTTCTTCAGAAGCTTTTTTTAATCCAGCCAGATTTTTATAGTGAAGATTGACTTGTTTACTGAACTCATTTACAATCTTAAAGGTCTCCTCGGATCCTACTTTAAAATCGCCAATAATACAAAAAAATAAATTCTGTTGTTTCTTGGTAACGATATGTTTTACAATTATTCTTTCTTTTCCTATTCTATGATCTTTATAACAGATTTTTTTCAAACGCCAAGTATTTCTGGGATTTATACTTCGTAATAATTTTTCTAAAAAGAGAATTATCTCAAAGAAATTGTATTTTTTATTATTTGAACAATAAAGAATATCCTCTTCTAATATAATTGCAAAACCAGTAATCATAGAAAAAACTTTAAGAATTATTGAAAAAATAATGAATGAGCTCTTATATGGTTAATAACTTTTAAGAAATATAATTTTTTTTAATTTAATCTAATCTTAGAATGAAAATTTTTCAAAAATCATATCTATAAATTTATTAGCAATATAAATCTTAAAAAATTAAATATTTGAAGGAGCAATATTTTTTTTCAGATGAGACCTCGAGAACGATCTAAAAAGGAAGATATTAAGAAAGCAGCGAAGTTTCTTGTAAATTCCAAAAATTGTATAGTATTAACTGGTGCTGGGATTTCGACGGAATCAGGTATACCTGATTTCAGAGGAGAAGGAGGAATTTGGGATAAATATAAACCTGAAATTTATGGAGATATTAGTTCTTTTTTGCAGGATCCTTCAAAATTTTGGAAAATGGCAGAAGATATAGCTCCAACACTTTTTAATGCTGAACCAAATCCAGGTCATTATGCATTAGCAGAACTTGAAAAGATGAAAATAATAAAAGCTATAATCACTCAGAATGTAGATGAGTTACATCAGAAAGCTGGCGCAGTTATCGTTTATGAAGTTCATGGAAATATTAACAGATTCACTTGTCTCGGATGTCGCGCTAGTTATAATAAGGAACAAGTTTTAAACAAGTTAAAAAGAAAGAAAAAATCATCACCTCTATGTGATTATTGTGGAATGCCTTTAAAACCATCGGTTGTTCTCTTTGGGGAAGATTTACCAAAATTTGAGAAGTTTATGTCTATTGATTTGGCGAAAAAAGCAGATTTAATGTTAATTGCGGGGTCTTCTTTAACGGTGGCACCTATTTGCGACTTACCTGTATACACATTAAGCGGAGGTGGAAAATTAATAATTGTAAACGATCAACCCACTCATTTAGATGATAAAGCAGAAATAGTACTTAATGGAAAAACTGGAATACTTTTGCCATTAATTGTTGAAGAAATTAAAAATATTAAAACTTAATATGAAACTCAATCTAGCTAGTATATAGATGTCTAATGAAAATTTAATCATAAAAGATTGGAGATCAATTGATTTTTCTTTTGGCTTGATATATCCTAATGTATACAAGATTGGGATGTCTTCATATTCCATTAGATTACTTTATCACTTAATTAATTCTTATGAAAATATAGCTTGTGAACGAATATTTTTACCAGCAAACATTAAATTTCCGGCTTCAAGTGATTATTCTACAGAAGCTGTTTTACGTTCAATTGAAAGTAAGGTTTTACCAAGAGAATTTGATATATTAGGTTTTTCTCTGCATTATGAAAATGATTTTAAGAATATTTTATGGATTTTAGATAAAGCAAGCATTCCTATTCGATTTCAAAATAGACGTAATTTAATAATTAAAGAGAATATAGATTTACCTCTTATTATTGGGGGAGGTCCTGTAGTCACGTCTAATCCAATTTCTCTAAGTAAAATATTTGATATTCTCTTTATAGGGGATGCTGAAATTAATTTAGATTTGTTTTTCAGGTTATTCCGAGATTATAAAAGTAGAAAAATATCATACTCAGAATTACTAAACAAATCAAAAGAAATTGAAGGTTTATTTATCCCATCACTAGATAATAATCCAAGAAGAGCCGTTCTCAAAAACTTAGATAATTCTCCTATACCAATTAATCAATTATCAGTTAAAAGATCTAATAATACAGCTATCTTTGAAAATAATTTCTTCATTGAGACTAATCGCGGTTGTCCTTACCAATGTAAATTCTGCATATCATCCTTTCATAATTCTCCATTTAGGAATAGAAGTTATGAAAACATAATTGAAGTGATTGATAAAGCTGTAAAATCTTCCCAATTTGACACAATCAGTCTAATTGGATCCTGTGTTTCCTCACATCCTAACTTCCAACAAATCTGTGAATACATAATTAATCAAGGAAAACGATTAACACTCCCTTCACTACGTATTGAACATATTACTCCAGAAATAATTCAAATTCTTGAGTCAGGAGGTATAAAAACCATTACTGTCGCTCCAGAGGCAGGATCAGATAGTCTTAGATATGCTATTGGTAAAAAGATATCAAATGATAAAATAATGTCAGTTTTATCCCAAATTGGAAATTCACAAATTAGAAACGTTAAATTTTATTTTTTAATTGGCTTACCTAACGAAAGTGAAAAAGATATAGATGATTTGATTAATTTATTGAAAAAAATAAGTAAACTAGATTTTGATAATAAATCATTAAGAGTAAATATAAATCCTCTTATTCCAAAATTAAATACACCTTTTGAAAAAGAAATAAAATATTTTCTCAAGGAAGAATCAAACAAACTAATTCAAAAATATCAAAAAATTGAAAAGGAACTGAAAAAAATAAACTCAATAAAAATCAAATTTATGAACTTTAAAACGATAGTAAAAAATGCAAGACTCCAAACATTAATCTCTTTGGGTAATCAAATGATTTCAGATCTTCTTATAAAATATTATCAAAATGGTGCAAATTTTGGAGCCTTAAGAAAAGCTGAAAAATCATTTAATTTCTCATTAGATGATTATTTATTACAAATAAAAAGATGTTATAGTCCTTGGAAAATTTAAAAAAAAAAAAAAAGATTAATCAATTTTTTTAAACATTTTTCCTGTTGCCCCACAAACAGGACACTTTTCTGGTGGTTTACCTTCATGAGTATAACCACATACGGGACAAATGTAAATATCTTGCTTTTCCATATCTTTACCATTTTCTACTGCTTCTAAAGCAACTTCATAGAGTTTATGATGAATTTTTTCTACTTCATTGGCATAATTAAAAGTCCTTTCAGCATCTTTATTATTTTCAGCTTTAGCATCTTCAATAAAATCAGGATACATCTCCGTAAATTCATGATGTTCTCCCTCTACAGCAGCTTGAATATTTTCTTTGGTCGATTTAATACCCCCAAGTACTCTAAGATGGTTATGAGCATGAATAGTTTCGGCAGCAGCGGCAGCTCTAAAGAGCTTTGCTACTTGAGGAAATCCTTCTTTATCTGCTTTTGCGGCAAAAGCCAGATATTTACGATTTGCTTGGGATTCACCTGCAAATGCAGCACTTAAATTTTCTTCTGATTTTGTCATTTTATTTTCACATTGAGAAAATTTTATTTAAAGATTATATTTAGAGATTTTTTAATTTGGTTTTTATAATACATAAATTATATTCGATTTTTTTGGAGTTCTTTTCATAAATAAATAATACAGATTTTAAAAATGTAAAGATCAATTCTCAAAATTAATCTAGTACCGTATTTTTAATTTTATTCACAGCTTTAGTTAAATAATGCTCTGCTAAACCAAACTTCATATTTGAATCAAATACTAATATTATAAAATATGTATCAAGCACATACTCAGAAAATATAAATCTCTTATCTTTAAAAGTGTAAAATAATTTTAATATTGAATTATTATAAATTTTTACGCGAAAATCTACCTCTTTTAAGAATTTTTTCAAATCCAACTTGTTATAGGACGAATAAATTACTTTTCCTCTATCAGTTAGAAGAATTATTCCTTCGATATCATTTGTAGTAATTAGTTCCTTTAAAAAAGCAATAATTTTAATTTCTTTTTGAGAACCAAAATCATAACTCAAAGAGGAATTTAATACTTCTTCGATTGTTTTATTTAATTCCTTATCATAAATGATTTCAGCATCAATATTGACCTTGTTCTTAAGGAGGTAAGATGTGATCCTTTGGTGGATTTTTGATATAATCTCATCCAAAATTGTTATATTTTCAATCGTATCGCATAAGACCCCATAATAAAGTAAATTCTTTTCAAAGATTACAATTTTAATATCTTCCATTTCTATAATTTTAAATTTTTTTCGAATTATTTCCTTAGAAAATGACATTAAAGCACTGATAAAAGGAGAGATTAAATTTTTCTCAACTTTGATATAATCAGTGAAGTTTCGACCATAAAAACAAATACCTGATTTATTAAAAACAAATAAATTATGTATTAATGAACATTCATTATAATTTTTTATTTTTGATGGAAATGCTACCTGACCGTGTATGAACATATAATTTTTTTTCATCTAAACTATAAAAAGGACATACTTTTAATTAAAAATAATCTGTAAGAACGTCTCAGATTGAATTAAACAATCCAAGTTTGAACACCCATAAAGTCTATCTTTACAGGGAGTATTTGAAAACCATTCTTAATTAATTCCTGTTTTATAACGTATTCTTTTCCAATATCAGCTAGAATAGAAGCAGAACCTCCACCCCCGGCCCCATTAACTTTAAACCCTAATGCCCCATTATTAATAGCTATATGTTCAACTTTTTCAATAATAGGGTTGACCATTAAATTATGTAACTGCTTCTGAGCGTTCCAATTTTTATTCATTAATTCACCAATATATAAAATATCATTAGATTGAGTCGCTTTCCTCATTTCATATGCACAATTTTTTAAAACATCAAAAGCCTTCAAGGTTAAACTATCTCCCTTTTTATAGTTTTCTATAACTGCTCTATGCATTTCACTAGAAGTCCGCGTACTAAGGTATACTAATATCATTTGGTTTTCGAACTCAAATATTAAATTATCCTCAATCTTAAGAGGTCTTAATTTTATCTCAGGATAAGTAATTTCCATAAAATTAATTCCTCCAAATGCTGCGGCATATTGATCTTGAACTCCACTTTCTAATTTTAACTCTTCTATCTCAAGTTTGTGGGCGAGTTTAGCGATTTCTAAAGGTTTTTGCTCTTTATTAGATAAATTATTTAAGCCAGCAATTAACGCTACAGCTACGCTAGCACTCGTACCCGTTCCACACCCAGGAGGGGCTTCTGTTCTAACATAAATATCTAAGCCTTCTCTTATTTTTAATCTTTTAATCGCAGATTTTAACAAATCAAGGTTTCCATCATACTCAATTTTATGGAAATCCTTAATTTCTGTACGCTCATTAAGGTTCTCTGAAATAATATTTATTGTACTTGTATTTGTAGGTGAAATTCTAACATAACTATAGAGTCCAATACATATATTAAACACAGCACCATTCGGGCAAAGCCAAGTATCAGTCCATCCCCCAATATCACATATTCGAACGGGCGCTCTTGAAAATATGATCTTCCTCAAGATTTATCATATAGATAGTAGATTTATACCGATTTAAATAATCTGGTTTTTCCTCAATTTATTTCTTAAACTAATCAATTGAATCTCCATTTAGAAAAATAGTTCCCATCAAAATTTTCTTAATTTTTAAGTTATTTTTATTATTTCTGGTTTGGAATTAGATGAATCTTACTAATTTTTTGTTTAATTCTAAAATTGACCCCAAACTTCACACATTTTTAAGATAGCAAATTCTGTATTTAGAGCATTGTTATTCATCGTTTAAGATGATCTGATCTTAAAGTTTAAAAATAAGAAGGATAGATTAATATTTAAAATATAATTTATATATAAAACAGTTTTAAAATCATTATAGGAGGAATAAAAAAATGGCTAAAAAAGCAGCTGTAGAGGCTCTGTTTGTTAAAAGCAAAGTACGAGAATATATCAAGGGTAAAGGGTGCAATACAAGCGGAGATTTAATTGATGGTCCCGCACTTAACGATGCTATTATTGAAATCCTTGATAAGGCAATTGGGAGAGCTAAAGCTAATAACCGAAAGACGGTACAAGAAAAAGACTTATAGAGTTCTTGTGTAAAAAACTAAATTAACGTTTTTTTTTCATCTATTTTTTTATACTTGCTTGAAATTACTAATTTACCAGTGTATTAGGTTTTAAATCATCAAAATTGTATTTATTAACTTAACTACACACAACCTCAAATAAATAAAGAATAAATATTCCTCCCCAAATCGCCTTATACCTTGGACTCTTTCTCGAGAATAGGAATAATTTATTCTTATTTTTACTTTTTCTCTAAGTTTTGTTTGATATCTTTATCAATTATGAAAAGATTAACAGAAATTACACTTTTTAGTTTTTGCAATCGGTCTTTAAGAATTTTTACTCGATTATATGGTCCTGAAACTGCTATTATTTCTAGGCATTTATCATATTCAAGGTGAACATGCATGGTAGATATGATTATATCAAAAAAATGATGTTGAATATCAATCTTTAATAGCTCATCTGCTTGTTGAACACTCGCGTACATTGTATGAGAATGATAGTCGTGTTCATGATCAGCTGTACGAGACGAAATATGAGAATGCTCACGTTGGTCAACATCTGGATGTTCGTGAGCCATAATAAATGTTATGCACCCAACAACATTTCCAGAACTGATTGGTATGCTTTCTTCACTGATCATAAAAGAATGCATTGCTTTCCGAATTGCATCTGATCTTGACATCCCCAGCTTATTTCTGAATGATTCAAACAGCTCATATAATTTTTCAGGAAGTGAGATTGTGAATCGCTTATATTCCTCCATATTAAACAAACATCATCTTTTTTTCTTAGAATGAGGTAAAGATTTTATTTTTTTATAAAAATCGCAATTGGTACGCTCGCTTCACGCCACTGAGCAATTTTTCCGGAATATTCTAAGTTTAATTTGCTTCTACCATGGTCACCGATTATAATCATCAAGGAATTCTTCCTTAATTGCTTATAATTACTTAGGATCCATTTATCTGTTCTATTTAATAATTTTTCTATTAAATCTTCTGGAGTTCTTTGCTTTAATTGCTGTTGCTGTTTATGTAAGTTTTCAAAGTCTAAGTAATGCATCCATGATAAGTCAAAATTATTAATAGCTTTTGCTGACTCTACCCAAGTACTCATATCTGAATCCTTAGCAATAGATTTTGTTCCCCCATCATATCGATCTAAATCTTTTTTCCGACCAATAAAACATGAATTCTTATCTCGTTCATTTAAATATTTCAAAAGATGGAAACCATTTGGTTCTACTTCAAATCCACCATATATTAATTGATGTAAAACTCCTAAAGTATAAGGATTTCTCGTGCTTAGCAATAACATTACTTCAGCATTACTTATCATAAATTGTGGTTTCATATAGGTTATTTCAAAGAGTCCCATGTTGTCAATTAAATTAATACTTATTCTTTCTATGCCTTGATACAGATCTAAAATCCCTTGAACTGGTTCAGGAATAGAACTTCGAGGAAGCTCAACATTTAATAATTTTAAAATTGTAGCGGGTAATTGGTTCATGTAACATTTCAAAGTTTGAAGTTCTGAACTCATAGCTGTGCCCTAAATTTGATTTATAAATAATAATTCTTAATATTATTAAAAAGATAATATAATTATAAAATTGTTATCACTTTAATTATTGAGTTTTATACCAATTTTATAGAATTATAAAATGAGAATATTATATATTGATTTGAAGAACTCTGGAATCTCTGGAGATATGCTGTTAGCAGCTTTGTTAGGTTTTGTTCCTGAACCAAAAAATATTTTGGAATATTTAATAAAATTAAAGGATTATTTGTCCGACGTTTCTCACTTAATGATAGATTTAAAGAAAATATCTAGATCGGGTATTCAACTAAACCAATTGAAAATTGAGATTAAAGAGAATAAGGCCCATAGATCAGCAAAAACACTCCAAAATTCTCTAAATAAGTTTTTAAATGAAAATCCCTTTTCTGATTCGGCTAAAAATTATGCTAACCAAGTTTTAAATTCTTTAATTCATGCAGAAGCAGAGGTGCATGGTGAATTAGCTAATAAAGTCCATCTCCATGAACTAAGCTCCGTTGATACATTAATAGATATTATAGGGGTTACTATGGCGTTAGATGACATGAATAGTTTTGATAAAGATTTTCAAATTTATTGTAGTAAAATACCCTTAGGAGGTGGTGAGATTAATACAACCCATGGTTGGTTAACAATTCCAGCACCAGCTACCTTAAAGATTTTAGAAAAGTCAAATTTAATAACTTATGGAGGCCCTATAGAATCTGAATTGGTAACTCCTACAGGGATTGCCTTGTTGACAGGTTTAAATCCTAAATTTTTGGAGTATCCACCTGAGATGATTATTAAAAAATCAATTTATAGTACAGGTAAAAAAGAATTTAAAGATTTTCAGAATATTTTACGGTTATTTTCGGGTGAATATGCTAATCTTGATACTTTTGAATCTACACATCCACTGCATAAATATGTTGAAAAAGTGGCGATTTTAGAAACTGATGTTGATGATGTCTCCGGAGAGATTTTAGGGAACTTTGTTAATGAATTTAAGAGCGAAAAAGTTTTAGATATTCAGATAATTCCAAGCTTAACTAAAAAAAATCGACCTAGCCATATAATAAAAGTAGTTTGTTATCCAAAATATACATTTGAATTAATGGAAAAAATGATTCATGAATTAGGGACTTTAGGTGTAAGATATAGCATATTAGATCGTCTATGTGTTGATAGAATAATAGAAATACGAACTATTGAAATAAACAATAATGATTATCATGTACACTTTAAAGTTTCTTATATTGAATTAGAAAACAGTAAAAAAATCGTAAATGTTAAACCAGAATACGAAGATCTTAGAAAAATCAGTAAAGATACTGGTATTTCAGTAAGAGAAATTCAATTCATTATACAAGCTAAGATAAAACAACTCTTTTACAAGTAGTAGCAAAATAAAAACTGAAAATTTTAATAAAATTTAAAAAAAAATGGTTTTTAAATAAATTTCAGCATTCGTCTGCTTTAATAATTATCTACATGAAATTTATTTAAGTAGTACTCATCTTCAAACATTTCTTTGGAAAATTCTTTTAATCGATTTATTTCTTTTGTAATTTCTTTAACCTTTCTTAATTTACCTAAATCTTTGAATATGTCTGATGCTTCCTGAAAAGTTTGTATGCTTTTGTCATAGTCGCCAGAAACTTCCAAATCTTCTGCGAGAAACACTAAACCTTCCGCTGTCTCTACTTTTTTACCTAATTTTTTTTGAATCTTTAAGGATTGATAATGGCATTTCATACTTTCAGCATGTTGCTTAAATACTGAATATGTTCTTCCTAATGCCCTTAAAACTATAGCTTCTTGCTCAGGTAAATGATTTTCTCTACAGAAAGTTAAGATGGATTCTAAAAATTGAATATATTCCGTTTTATTCTTTAATTTTGTCCGATCTAAGCGTTCGAGTGCCTTTTCATAATGATCTAAAGTATTATCGATATCTTTTTCTTCAAAAAATTTTTTTGATCTCTCAAAAAGTTCTTGATGTTCAATAGATGCGACCATGGCGGTCTCAACTACAATTCTTTAGAATTTTTTTAATAGTTTTATTTAAATTAAAATAAGTTCAATATTTATTATATTAATTTTAATATAAATACTTATCTAGGTTAAATTATATGACTAGAAATATTGAAAAGGGGCGATAATATTGAATTTAATTCACTTAAAGAATAGGAATTTTTTTAAAAAAAAGAATTAAAATTAAAAATTAATTATTCCTGCGATACCCAAGGGAAGAAAGATGCATAACAAGCCAACACCTATCCCATAGATTATCCCAACAACTTTTACTTTGGATTTTCTGTCTGGTAAATCATATACATAAAAAGCCCCTATAAAGAAGTGAAAATACCCTATTAAAAAGATTAAAATTGGATTATACCAGTGCCACCATGGGTATTCCCATATTAAATAATCACCGATGTTTAACAAAATTTCCACAAAAACAGAAAAGATTGTAAAGCCAATTGCCATAGCCCATCGATTAGGCAGTCCAAATATTTTCTTGTTTTTATCATCTGGTAAGAATTTAGTAAATACTATCCCTGCTATAGAAAACATAAAGGCAATCTCAATATTCCAACCAATTAGAATGATATAAGCACTTGCCCCTGGTGTTGTCCAAAAAGCTGAGTAATCTGAAAAAGCAAAAATCAACCCATTCCATATTTCATTTATTAAATCTAAACCTAATAGAGTCAATCCTGCAAATACAGTACTCCAATTTCCTGTCTCTCTTGCATTTTTAATTTCCACTCCGTAAATATATAATACTATTACAAGTAGCGGGATAATGTACCAACCATGCTCTTGGTTCAATTCACGAAGTTTGTCTAAAGCTTCAAGTGAAGCGTCTGTTGCCAAATATTTCACCTATATTTAGAATTTTTTGTAATTATTAGAATAAATTTAGACTTAAACATTTAAATAACTTTTCTTATAGAGTTTAGACTAAAATGATAATGTTAGGGTCTAAGCGGTTCATAATTTTATTTTATCTAAAATTATAATTAAGGTTTTTCTGTAATCTTATTAGCAATTATCGCCGCAGAAGCCCCAGCACCAAAACCATTATCAATATTAACGACCAATAATCCTGGAGAACAGGATTGCAGCATGGTAACTAGTGCTCCCTTTCCCTTTTCACCCATACCATATCCACTTGAAATAGGAACTCCTATAACAGGAACCTCGACAAGAGCTGCTACTAACCCAGGTAGAGTTCCTTCCATTCCCGCACAAACAATTATTATATGAACTCCCTTTTTTATCATATCACTTAAAGGAGTGAAAATACGATGAATACCAGCAATACCTACGTCATAAGTTTTAATAACTTTACAACCCATAGCTTCGGCAATAACTTCCGCTTCAACCGCCACTGGTATGTCTGAACTTCCTGCGGTAATAATTCCGACAATTCCGCCTTTTTTAGGAAACTTATATGATTTTTCTTTAATCACTACTATTTTTCCAAGTTCATTTATATTGATATCATAGTTTTCATCTCCTCCAAAGATATTTTCTATTAAAATCTTTTGATCTTCATTATATCGAGATATTATTGCAAATTGTTTACTTTGTAGAAACTTTTTTGAGATTTCAATAACTATTTGAGGTTCTTTATTCTGAGCAAAAATTACTTCTGGAGTACCAGTCCTTGTTTTACGAAAAATGTCTAACTTAGCTAAATCTCCTACTTCTTCAACATGATTGGCTCTTAGTAATCTTTCAGCTTCCTCTATAGACATCTCTTCCTTAAGTAATTTAGTGAGAATCTCTTTAATATCGCTCATATTATACTCCTACAATACAATATGTTAAGAAAATTTACATTATTGGTACTAATAAGGGTTCTTTTATTTTGTATTTTTCTAATTTAATCGCAAAAAATTAACTTTTAAATATCATGGTATCCTAAATTATAGATTAACTGAAATCTTAAAATAAAGTGATATTTTGTGAACAAATACAAATCTTTGCTAATTTTAGTTTTTATTGGGATTATCTCAATTCCTATGACTGATAAGATATTAATTCCAAATAACCTACAACAAATTCTTATCAAGCCATCTTCAACTAATGAAATAATTTTTGGAACAATAAATGGTCCTATAGATGCTGATACTCAATATATGTGGGATAGTGGTTCATATGATTTTGCTTATCAAATTTGGGAAGGTTTATATGCATACAACTTAAGTGATCCAGAATTTTCTCTTATTCCTAGGCTTGCGACCGATTTTGGTACTTGGTCTGGTAATAACTACACAGTAACACTACGACAAGGTATCTATTTCCATTCTGGGACTTACTTTAATGCTACAGCGGTAAAATTCACTTTTGATAGACTGCTATACTTATCAAACTTTACAGGTGCACTGACTATGGGTACAATTTATGGTGAATCAATCATTAAGGTATTGTATATGTGGCCTGATGGTACACCGGTTCTAAATAGAACAGAAATAGTTGATGAATATACCATAAAATTTATTTTGAATAGGCCATATGGTGTCTGGTTACCATTATTAACCTTTACTTCTTCAATGATTTTGGATCCAGAAATAACTCCTGCTGATGATTATATTGCTGATGGTATGACTGGAGTTACAACCTCAGATATCTCTGGAACTGGTCCATGGATATTTGACCATCACTCTCCTGGTATAGAAGTAGGATTTTTAAGAAATGATGCTTACTGGAGAGGTCCAGGATCAGTTGAAACTTTGTTATTTTCTATTATTACGGATATAGACACCAGAAATACTGCCCTATTAAATGGAATTGTAGACATTATAGATACACCCCACTCATCATATTATGATATTATGGAAGCAAATCCAGACGTCATGCTCTACAACGCAGGCCCAGGGACAATAATCCATTGTCTTGGGATAAATAATCGACTTTATAACGTTAATTGGAGAAATGCAATTTCTTATGCGATTGATTATGATTATTTGATCAATAATTTACTTGAAGGTATGGCTTTGAGATTAAAATCACCAATTCCTAATGGTATTTTGTTTGCAAATGATTCGTTTGATGTTCCAACTTATAACCTTACTAAAGCAAGAGAATACATGGTCAACATGGGTTATGGGAGTATGATTTGGACAGATACACAGTGGCAGGCCGCTAATTTCCTAACAGTTAATTATACTTATAACCTAAATAACCAGATCAGAACAGATTTCTATACTCTGCTAGAATATAACTTAGATAATATCGGTATTACTGTGAATGATAACGGATTAGAATGGGACTCATATCTTGATTATCTCTATGGTCAAGAGGGTTTTAACCATTTATCTTTATTTTGGATAGGATGGATGCCGGATTTTAATGATCCAAGCAACTATGTAAATAATTTAATGTCAAATATCTCATTTGCTAATTTAGCACAAATCAATGATCCTTATTTGGAAGCTTTAATGTTATCAGGAGTAGAGGAAACTAATCAGAATACAAGAAAATTGATCTATGAGGAGTTACAACGATTTGTTGTTGAAGACCTCCGACCATGGGCTTTTGCTTATGTCACTAAAAATTACGATGCTTGGACAAGTGGTCCTGATTATGAATTAAAGGGATATCCAAGCAATGGACTGGGCTACAATTATTTCTATCCTTGTTATTATGAAAACCTTACGATTCCAGACTATTCAATACAAATTAATCATCCATCTGATGTTTCTTATCTTGAGGGAAGTTTAGGAAATACAATTACATGGTATTTAACTGCTCAAGATGTCTTAAATCCTACATATGCTATTTATCGCGATATTTCATTTATTGAAAATGATACCTGGACATCTGGGTCCCCAATAGTAATAAGTGTGGATGGGCTTCCTGTTGGATCATATGTATATTCAATAATGGCCCAAAATAGTATTAAAACAGCATTCGATACTGTGCTTGTTACTGTATCTACTGAAGGAAATGGAGTTACAACCGAGGAAATTTCTGGTTTTCCTTTCGCATTGCTAATAATATCTTCTATGATATCACTCATTTATATCCGGAGAAAAATGAAAAAACAAACAAGGCACACTAGAAGGGTTTAGAACAAATTATAAAATTTTATTTCTTTTTTTCTATTAAATCTTCTTTCGCTCGTTTGGAAGGAATTCTAAACCATTTAATTTACTATTGAATCAAGTTTAGCTTCCAGAATTTTTTAATTTTCAATAAGATTTGTAAGTTGGGGTAATAATGCTTTGATGTCAATTGATTGACTAGATTCCTTTTTTAATAACAAATTTTAATTAATTAGTTATAAAATAAGTTCATAATAATTTAGCGCGGAACATGTAAGAAAAATTTTAACTTTTCCTAATATTTAAAATTAGCATTAAAAAACTCTAATAACTCCTATTAATTTTTCTACACTTCTCAGTCATCATATTCCTCAAAAATGTATAAGGAAAATTTTAATTCAGCCTCTTCTTTAAGTTGATTAATATTCCTTAGAATTTTAATTAACTTACTGCTAAAAACCCCTGAATTGAATTCATTTTGGCATAGCTTCCTTATTTTATGGCAATAATCTATAAAATCCCCTCTTTTTTGATACACTGCCATTTTTTATTAATACACCCCAAATTTTTATAAAATCATTTATTTCTGGTTAAATTTCCAATATAATTTCCTCAATACTGATATAACAATATTCAAACATGTTTAGTAAAAGATCTGCTATCTCTACTGAAATCTTACTATTTGTCAATAATTTGTTTACTTCTTCCTTAGCACGATTAATAATATCTCTAGCTAATGTCAAAGTTGAATCGGGAGTGACGTCAAGAGATAACTCGATAATAGCAAGCTCGAGTTGAAGTGCAGCTAAAGTTGTCAATCTCTCTAAAAGTTTTGTACTTCTTTCATCCAGTTCTTCAATAGTATCTTTAAGATTTAAGAGTTCGACTTCAATGGTTGCAATGTCGGACCCATAATTGATTTCTTTAACAAAGTCAACAGATTTTCCCATTAATAGTACAATAGAATCTCTTATTTCATGTAATGATGCTATAATCACATTTTTAATATCCTCAGCCATTAAATTAATTTTATTATAGAATTCTGTTTCAAACTCAACAAATTCTATTATTGCTTGTATAAAAATTTCATTAAACAGACCACAATTAATATCTCCTGCCAAGACCAATGCATATGCATCCTGTAAATTTTCTTGAGCTAAATGCAATTTAAATATTATATTATCGCCTAATATAAAAGCAGAACTCTCAACGTAGTTTATTAAATCTTCAAGTAATTTATCTATATATTGAAAATAGAATTCGATGTCAATATTAATATTAAAAATTTCTCTACTAAATTCCTCATCCCCAAACCATTCCTTATCATTATTCGTTAAATATATTTCTAAACTATAAATACCAGGTCTAAATGGGATTATGACAGTATAGCAAAAATTTTCTTGAAGTAGAAGTCCCGATCCTAATATAATCCCCTCCTCATTGAACAAGAAATATTCTCCAGTCGCGTAACTTTCAAATATACCATCATTATCAAGAATAATTATTTGATAATTAAAGCCATCATAGTTAAGATTTAATAGAGGTGGTGTAGTATCATCATCTAATACTTCGAATGATTTAATAAATAGAGAAGTCGCCTGATCTTGATCTCGATCGTTATCATCATCTGTAATAATCAC
>Ga0209427_10000603_pt1 | contig 38945 bp, 37 predicted proteins | sample DeeMarSWOR136_30_FD_187465 | JGI IMG/M metagenome (GOLD analysis project Ga0209427, IMG submission 187465) | Marine sediment microbial communities from White Oak River estuary, North Carolina - WOR-1-36_30 (SPAdes) (version 2) | ecosystem: Environmental > Aquatic > Marine > Intertidal zone >...
CTTCGCCTAATATGAAGAGTTCACGGAGACCAGCAGCCAACATACGGGTCCTACGATCAATACGCTTCTGACGATCCTCCATACGCTTAAGAGTCCGAACAATCCATCTACGCTGACCCACTTTCTCCTCTCCAGAACGCCGTTTTCGGGGCTTTTCAGAACCATTTTGCGCAGACTCTAACCCCTTCTCCATGGCAAAACCCCAAAACATGGACCAACCTTAACATTCCAAAGCGATACAAACGAAACAGTCAACGTAGACTCTTTTCCTCTCAAAAACGTCACGTTATAACCCTCTCCAAAAATGGCGTAATTTCTGAAAATAAGCCCGAAATGACGAGATAAAAGAAGCCCATTTCAAGGCTTGCGCAGACCACAAAGCCAAAAACACGTTACGGCGGACATGTCCACTACAGCGGACACCCCTCAAGAGATGTACCTCCTATCCTCAACTGGCTGCGAAGGAAACTCCTTAGCTGCCTTAGGAACCAAAGCAGTCTTCAATACAGAGACAAGTTCACATACATTGTTGCTCAAATCAGTAAGCTTCTTTTCTAAACCTTTAACCCGCTGTTCAAGGCGAGACAACTTCAAGGGCATCAGCAATCTGGCCTTAGCCAGATCCTTGCCAACATACTCCTCATGGGGAACCCGTTCAGGAGGACTATTATCAATAGATCCTACATCTTCGACAATCGTAGTTCCCAACTTAACAAGCTCCCCAGCCTCCTCACTATAAAACCGGGTAACAGGCTGATGCAAAGGCACCCCAACATCACTCAACAACAACCCAAAACGATTCTCCAACACCATCCTAACCCTCTCAACAATCCGCCCAGACAACATCAACAACTCATCCACATCAAAACCCCGCAACCGACCCGGATGAACAATAATACTCCTGCTAGTCCGCACAACCCGGACATTACCGATCCTAACCCCAAGCTTCTCCCAATTACGAGGACGCCCCAACCGCTTCCACTCAATAGGCATCTTCTCCCACTCCAAAACCCCAAACTTAACACCATGATCCTCCAAACAACAAACCTCAGGAAAAAACCCCTCACTCCTAGTGAGAACCTTTGAACCATACGGCGTAAGCCGATAAATGTGAACCGCATCCCGAACCTGAAGCCGCAAAGCACCTAACCTAAGAAACTTGTCCTTCCAATAACATACATTAGAACGACTACAACCCACAGCCTTAGCGACTTGACTAGCAGGATTTCCAGCCCCCAACAGCTTCAGGATCTGCTGACCCTTCTTAGATAGAGGAACCGCATCTGTAAGAGTTAAAAAATCATGTTTAACTCGTTTAACACGTCGAACATGCCCTTGTTCTTTTTTACGAGTCAATAGAAGATTCCTCTAGAAAATTATTCTATTTTCTCCTCTGTACACAAGGGGCACTCAACAAGCCTAGCCACGATCTGATTGCCAACACCCACGAAAACCCATTTGCTGCCGCAGCCTTCACATGTTATCTTCTGTTCACACATCATTTACCACCAGCTAATTGAGAGACAAAAAAAGAAGGGAAGTTGGGGGGGATAATCGGAATATTTCATTATGAAAATTTGTATCCACAGTCTTTACAGAAGTATCGTTGTACTTTGCGGGTATTTGTGTAACGGAATCCGTCTTTTAATATGCGCTTGCCACTGCACCGAGGACATTTTGCTTTAAGTTTTTCTGCTGCACTCCATTTTCCCTTCTTCCAAATGTTCTTTCGACTTTTTTGTGAAAAAAAGGGGGAGTTGCGGGTGAACTCACCTGACTGTTTTTGATCCAGACTAGACCACGGACCCAAAAACCTGATTTACAGGTTCTCTTCTGATGAAAAGAATGTTAACAAGCTAATAAGCCTTAGGAACAATGTAATCTGAAAAAGAAGGAACAAACTAGGGCACAACTCGTCTGAAACTTGCTTCTGTTCGCTTGACAGTCTCCGTTCTCTGGACAGTTAAAGAGATTTTTTGGGAGAATTATATTATATATTGGATGTTTATATTTGGTTTTGGCGAGGTTAATGTCCGACTTTTCTTCCTCTGATTTGGCGGTAATCGAGTCCCAGTTGAAGGGCAAAACTCTTCAGATATACTGGTATCTGCTGAGGGATCCGAATTCTAGTGTGGGGGTCCGTGAGGTTCAGCGGTCCCTAGGGCTTTCCAGTCCAAGCGTAGCCGCTCACCACTTGGATAAGCTGTTGTCCCTTGGTTTGGTGGAAAAGACTACTAGAGGAGAATATCTTCTGAATCAAGAAGTTAAGGTTGGACTCCTAAAATTCTTCAGCAGGATGGGACGGTTCCTTGTTCCACGCCACTTATTCTATGCTATTTGGCTCTCCACAATGTTTGTCATATACCTAATCGTATACAACGTAATCTTGTACCAGCCCACAGGTTCAGTCCACAACATCGCAGCACTCATTTTTGGTGCTGTTGCCAACATAATTTTGTGGCTTGAAACGGTGAGGCTATGGAAAGAAAAACCATTCTGAGGTGTTCTAAACTGTGGACTTAAAAGCATGCCAAATCTAAGATAAGGATGGAAGAGAACAATGAACAAGATTCTGGTCTACACCGTGATTGCCATCTTGCTTGGCACAGTTACAATGGTTGCTCCCCTAGCGCTGCTTGGAACCAGCGAACCTATTGTTGAGGACGGAAAGACAGTTACTCCTATTGAATCGGAAGGGGGAACCTTGGAGCGTAATGACATGTTAGCGGTACCCGAGTCGCCAGAGGCTGCTCCAGAACCTTCTGAACCTTTACCGGAAGAACCTGAATTGTGTGACGCAAAATTAAATGAAATAGACGCAGTTTCGGGTCTGTCTTCAATTGGGTTAATGATTGTTCCCAGTTTTCTTATTGCGTTGGGAGCTTTCGTTTACCTAAAGAAACGAATTGAATAGTGTTCTACTTTTTGGTACACAATGTTCTAAACCCTAGCATTAAGTGCCTATACGAGATATTAAATAACAAACAAAATGATGGTGAAAAATATGAAAAGCACTAAATGGTTTATCTTTACTTTCCTAGCAACACTCCTAGTTATCTCCTCAATACCTTTATCGTTATATCTAACAGCCCCCGAGACTCCAGTCACTCCAGAACCTAACGAGCCTACTGAACCAACAGAGCCTACAGAACCTAATGAGATTGCCATTGAACTGAACAAGTTTGCTTCAATCGAAGAACTGAAAACATATCTAGAAACAACACCACAAGGAAGCTACTACCTTCTTGATTCCCGTGGAGCGGGACTAGAAAGCAACGATGCATGGGCAGCCCCCGAGTCTCCAGCCGCTGCACCTGAGCCCTCTGAAACTGGAAGCACAGATTACTCGAAAACTAACATTCAAGTTGAGGGAGTAGACGAAGCGGACATCGTGAAGACCGACGGCGAATACATCTACATTGTTTCTGGCAACAACCTAACCATTGTGAAGGCATATCCACCTGAAGAAGCCAGAGTTGTCTCAAAGATCAGCTTTGATGGTGGCGTAATGGGTATATTCATCAACGGAGACAAGTTGGCGATCTTCGTGAATGAGTACTCGGTTTATCCGCTTTATGAAGGAGTAAAAGGAACCGACTCAACCGTTACAGTGGAACCCGCAGCTGTTAATGAAGTTACAGAGGATGAAGGACGTGTTCCAGAACCCACAAACGCCACTACGCCAGAAGCGCCTGTCACCGAACCATCAGACAGTAGCATACCCCCAGACGATTCAGTCCAGCCCGTAGAACCAATCATATGGGAGCCGCCTACGACCTCGATCAAAGTGTATGACATCTCAGACCGGGCAAACCCTGTGTTGACAAGAGACTTTGCCATCGACGGAAACTACTTCAACTCGCGGATGATCGGCGACTACGTCTACGTTGTTGCAACCATGTATACCTTCTACACGGAAACTGCTGTTGCCCTTCCCAGAATTCATTCAGACAACACAACAGAGATAATACCTGCCACTGACATCTACTACTCCAACTTCTCAGACACATCCTACACGTTCACGACTATCATTGCCCTAAACATAAAAGACGACGCCCAACAGCCAACCCATGAAACTATGGTTTTGGGTGGCACCAGCGCAATCTACGTTTCACAGAACAACATCTACTTGACTTTCCCCGATTACAGTTGGCAAGAAGACGAAACCATGAAGACAACTATCTACAGAGCAAAAATAGACAAGGAATCCATAACATTTGTGGCAACAGGCGATGTTCCGGGATACATTCTTAACCAGTTCTCCATGGATGAACATGGCGGCTACTTCAGAATCGCAACCACCGTCAACAACTTTAACTGGAGAACCTTCGATGAAGAAGCTACATCCAAGAATAACGTTTACGTTCTCGACATGAGCCTCAACATTGTCGGAAAACTGGAAGACTTGGCGCCGGGCGAACAGATTTACTCAACCCGATTCATGGGCGACAGAGGCTACATGGTCACCTTCAGAAACATTGACCCGCTCTTCGTGATAGATCTGTCAGACGCCACAGCACCCACTGTTCTTGGAGAACTCAAAGTGACAGGCTACTCAGGTTACCTTCATCCATACGACGAAAACCACATCATCGGAATAGGCAAAGAGACCAGCTATGACGCAAAAGAGGACTTCGCATGGTATCAGGGCATCAAGATATCTCTGTTTGATGTAAGCGACGTCTCGAATCCAATTGAAGTAGCCAAGTACGAGATAGGAGACAGGGGAACAGACTCTCCAATCTTGTATGACCACAAGTCTCTGCTGTTCGACAGGGAGAAGAACCTTCTTGTAATACCTGTCTTGGTGGCTGAAATAGATGAGAGCGACTACACTGGAGACGTTCCCGATAACGCCTACGGAGAATACGTGTGGCAGGGCGCCTACGTCCTCGACATATCCCTAGACGGAATTGAGCTCAGAGGCAGAATCACCCATATAGACGACAATGGCCTATTCAATGATGTCTACTACCGCTACTATGGCTACTATGACTATACTGTGCAGAGAAGCCTATACATCGAAAATGTGCTCTACACGATATCCAGCATGAAAGTGAAGATGAACAACCTAGAAACCTTAGCGGAAATCAACGCGGTAGAACTTTCCTAACCATCTTGCTGTATCTTGATGGCTTTGCGAGCAAACGTGAGGTACCCAGTGTGTCCAGTCATAACGGTTTGGGGGCGCGTCTTCCCCCTCTCCACCTGCATAAACCGCATAAGCGTCTCAACAGTTTCGATGCCCACGAACCCATTCTCCATTAAGGCTTCCACAGTCTTCACAATCTGGTCAATGGTGGGACTGAAAGACACTAATACTCCGCTTCCCTTCAACGCAGTATAGGCATGAGGAACAACCAGCCACGGCGTTGCCATGTCCAAAATCACTGCGTCCACATCTTTCTCCTCGATGCCCTCGGTTACATCCCTATTTTTTGATTCCACATAATCAGAGACTTTGGCTCTCTCCAAGTTTTTTATTGCGCTCTCCCTGAATTCTGGGCGCAATTCGTAGGTGTAGACGCGTCCTGTAGGTTTGACGTAGTGGGCTAGGGCGCTTGTGAGAGCGCCGGTTCCGGTTCCCGCTTCGACTACGCGGCTTCCTGGGCCTATTCCGCTGAACATTATGATGAGGGATATGTCCTTGGGATAGGATATTTGGGTTCTTCGTTTTGTTTTGAAGATGTAGTCGCGAAGGGTGGGTTTCAGGGCAACAAACTCTATGCCCATGCTGCTGGTTATTCGGGTTCCGTATTCTTCTCCAATCAGATCTCCTAGCTGGATGTATCCTTTGTGAGTGTGAAAGCTCTTTTCTGCTTCTACTCTAACGAGGTATGTTCTTTTTCTATCCAAGTAAAGAAAGATGTCTTTTCCTTCAGAGATTAATTCAGTCATCGATACCCGCCTATTGATGCAAGTTCTATCTAACGTGTTGACACAGCACCCTATTTATAGTAAATGATTGAGTGTTGAATCTTATACAATTGTTAGTAATTCAGTTAGGCTCGCAATTTTGTCATATTGACCCGGAATCTTCCCTTCACGGTCTATGATATAGGATTTAATTCCAACATTCATAGCGCCATCATAATCGATTTCAACAGAATCGCCGATGAAAAGAGCCTCACTAGGTTTTACCCCAAGTTCGTTTAGAGCGTAAAGAAAGATTTCTTTATCTGGCTTGGCACAGTTGCAGGAATCAATACACACGACTGCATCAAACCATTTTTCCAGCCCCAATTCTCCCAAAACATGATCAAGATCCTGTTTGAAGCCGTTAGACACAAGCCCCAGTTTCAAGCCCTTGGCTCTTAACCGAGACAGCGTGGGCTCCACATCCGGGTAAACCTGTAGATGGGAACATTCCCACCAACGCTCATCAATCTGTGCAGCCAAAAAAACCCGTTTCTCTTTGACGCCCAGCTTTTCGAGCAACGAAATATTATAGTTGGTCCAGAACTCTTTTCGCCGATTTTCATCATAATCTGCAACGTCAAACTCGCTTTCAGTCTCTTTCTGAGCCCGAACAACGTCGTCAGTCAAGACCGTGACCCCGAAACGGGCAAGAATTCGCCTATAGATTTCAGGAAAAGACGCGGTTTTGGTAAGAGTCAATCCTAAGTCAAAGAGCACAGCCTTCAATGCCATTTTCTATCGTAAACCCAGATATCTAGGTTTACAGAAATCATTTTTGGTCATACTCCATGAGCAGATAAACTATACACGTTAGAAAAATCGCAGTTCACGCTAAAAACGCGCGAAAACACTTCCATGTTCAGCGTTTACGCTTTGTGCACGTCATATTGTTTAGCGGCGTACTGGACAATTTCTAGTGCGGCTTCCGCGTTTTTCCACTCTTTTATTCGCACCCACTTGTGAGGCTCTAACCGTTTGTATGTTTCAAAGAATTCCTGTATCTCTCTAAGTCTGTGATTATGAATATCCTCGATGTCTCTGATTCCCTCGAATCGTGCATCATCAGCAAGCACTGACAAAATTTTCGGGTCCACACCCTTCTCATCCTCAATTATCAAAGCGCCTATAACCCGAACTCGGACTATGCACCCGACCTCTAAAGGTTCATAGCTCAGAACCATGATGTCAAGGGGATCCTGGTCATTGTACCATGTTTGAGGAACGAAACCGTACTCAACCGGAAAGACAACCGAGGAAGGAATTATTCGATCCAAAACAAAGGCTTCCCACTCCGACTTGTACTCGTATTTGTCCCTTGAACCACTCACAACCTCAATAACTGCATTCAACAATTTTGGCGGCTTCTCCCCCAAGGGGATTTCTTTCCAATAATTCAAAGCTATCTACTCGTCAACTGCAAAGATTTAACACACATTTAAATGCTACGTGATCAAGAACTGGTTCCGCGCACCAACATATGTTCGATTTCTATCCAGTTCAATAGCATGTTAGTCTTTTCTGCTGAAAACTCGGAAAGCAACAAAGCCTAAATAATATTTCAGGGTTAGAATAAAGTCGATTTCATCTCGTTTGATGATGTGAGGTTCAAATCATGACAACTAAACAGCACACTAACACAGGCAGATTTCAAGTTTATGTGAACTGAAATGGTGAGAAACTTGGCTAAAAGAATTAGAAAGCTTATTCTTCCCTTCGCCGTTGCTGGCAAAGACCGGTTTAAACCCTTCACCAAGGACATGGAGATGGCATCCATCTTCTACTTCGCAGAAAGGGATAGAAAGAAGGGCGAAGGTCGCGTCTTGAAGAAACCGGAAGAAAAACTGGCTTTCATAGCTGAAACATGTTATCCCATATGGTTGATTCCATGGAGGGGAAGGACCCTCATCTTCGATGGACTAGAATTTACGAATCCGTCAATATCTTACGACGTACTTCCAGACTTCAAAGCCTTCGACAACGATGTTCAAGCAAGCTCCAAATCAGGTGAAGCCTACGTTGCAGCCCTATCCCAGAACGCAAGCTACTTCCAAAACTTCGCCGGAAAAGAGGGAAAAACCATAAAAGGGCTTATCACAAACCCGAATTTCACGCAAGATTTAATTGATTATCTCCAAGACGCAGAGGAGATCGGAAAATGTGCAACAACAAAAGCGGTTTTGTCCCCGCTCCTAGATGAGTCTGAGGTCTCAGTTTCCATCGATGAGCTTTCTGACTTAAGAGACACAGTGGAGGAGGAAATAAAGAACCTAAGCATAAGCATGAAGCTCCTCAGCAAAGGGACGAAAGAACAGGTGAAAGCTCTTCAAGCAGAAATGAAGGAGACCATAAAAAAGTATGATCAAAGAATCAAGAAGGTCAAACCCAAAGTAATGGAGAAAATAAAGAAAATTCAAGAGAGACGCGATGAAGAGGTCACCAGAATCTCCAAAAAACATGACAGAAAACTCCGCTCCCTTCACCAAAACAGGGTTAGAATAGAAAGAACACTTGAACGCCTGTCAACTGACATCGAGCGCATTGAAGCGGACATAAAAGTCGCTAGGGAACACAAAGACGAGGCTGGCGAGTTTCAGTTGACGCAGAAGCTTGATGAGATCAAGAAGAGGCTTCCAGTTTTGGATAAGGAAATCAAGGATATTGATAGGGGGATAGAGAATGTTGAGGATGCAAAGAAAATTGAGGTGGCTAGGGCAAGAACGAAACCAGACGATCGTGTTGAAGAAGCTATGAAGAATCTCCGGGACATAGAAGCTGCAAAGGAAGCTAGAACCCGACTGGAACAGCAGGAACTAGCATCTCTAGAGGAGATGACCTCTTCAATAATAAAACAGATTGATGTGATGATTAAAGCAAAAGAGGGAGCCTTAAACGAGATTGACAGCATTGGCGCCCCAGAAAGAAGAAGAAAGCATGCCATCGTGTATCTTCCTGTCTATTTTGTTTGTTACGAAACAGAAGTTGGAAAAAGATACGTTGTTTATCCTCCATCCAACGTAGGCAGCATGGGAATCAAAACAAAATTGAAGGGTGTCTTCGGCGCTGGAAAAATGAAATCGTTTCTCCAGTCTCGTTCACAAGCAATCGCAACCCTTCTTGACCGACTTGTGGATTTAACCCAAGGGAATCCCGTGTTTGAGAAGGAGATAACCGAGGCGGGAATCAACGCTAACATCTTACGAACAACAGAGTTACAAGTAGGCGTCAAAAAAGGATTAACAGAGTTAAGAGAGGAGGGCTGGATATCGGAAAACGAATTTCAAATCCTCAACGAACGCTTATAAAACCACAAAACAGAACTTTTACCGAAACGGACACAAAACACCTTTTTGCACGCTTTAAGATTCACTTTTAACCAGTTCTTTCCCCATTTTTTGGCAGATATTAGAAATGGCGAGGAGGACATGGGGTGGCGTGAAGACGCTAAAAACTTTGGTGTATCGCGCTGATGCAGCTTTCTTCACTGTCTCCTTTTTTCCTCCAGCTTCCAGATAGCCTTCAATAAAGTTTCTGGCTATGATGCTCGCAGCGTTGGTGGAAGACATTGGCGGACTATAATGCCCCGAATAGTAGAGAAATTCGGCGATATCCCATGCTTGATTTCCATCTCTCGTCGCCTGCTCAAGATCCAAAAAGAAAACTTGATCTTTTGTAACAATGAAGTTCTCGGGTTTGCAGTCGCCCAAACTGACGCCCACGCTATGTGCCTCCGCTATCTTTCGTCCCATCTCCTTCACCAAAACAACATCCTCTGCAACTTTGTTAGATGAGATAATCCGCTTGATAGTTTCCACCACTTCCTCTCCCTCAATGAACTCCTCAAAGATCAAGCGTTTTTGAGGGCTAATATAGAAGATTTTGGGAACTGCAAAACCTTTGCTGTGCAGAAACGTGTTTATGGCATATTCTTTCTCTAGTCTGGACTGCCCAAGCACAGCGAAGGATGTGGTTCCGAAAGACCATAAGGTTAGAGATAACCATTTGAGATTTGACCAATCTCTGAATCGCTTAACAACAAACTTTTGTTCTTCACCATTTTTCGTTAGAGTGAGAAAGTAGACGTCATTCAAGACCCCTCCAATATTCTCAACCCGTATCTTCGACAACTCCCCGTCTGGGATAATCTTTCTAGCCACATCTTCAATGTCAGATTTGTCTGAAAGGGAAACTGGTCCCAGAGACGTAGGAAGCAAAACGTATTTTTTGGGGTCTTCCAGTCTGGAAACCAGTCCGTCAGCATTAACCTTTCTATGGTTTTCCATGAAGATTCTTTGGTCCTGAATAAGGGAACTGACAGTTTTTGAATAGACGCTGAGAAGATGGAGAAGTGCTATTCTCTGAATCGACTTGAGAAAGAGAGGCAGCCGTGATTTCCGTCTTTTGACAGCAGCAATATGGCTTCGCGCGATTTTGATGTAGCCGTTAGAATCGAATATCAAATTTTCTTTTGCCAGTTCGTCGAGGGCTTTCAGGTATCCATCCATAATCGCTTCCATGTTTTTTCTTCTAAGATTTCTTCTTGACATGTTGAGAAAACTGTAGGTTAGGGAAGGAAAAAGCCTAGCCCTTCTCATCATAACTTCGTACATGAAGTATTCTTTTTTGATGAGAAACTCATGAGATGACTCGGGAAATTCTAAGATTAGATTCTTGAGAAGCTCGGAGACAATTCTCTTTTTTATTTTCACTTCATGGAGCCGCAGATAATTTCCATTCTTTAATGGTTCGTAGGGAACAGTGACCTTTTCGGCGAAAAATTCTCCTAGCCACCCTCTTTTCACATCTCTTTCAAAGTCTAAACGGTTAACTGTCAAAATCGAGACGTTAACACCATCCACAGTCTCAAAATAGGTGTTTACACGAAGAGTGAAACTGTCAAGAACCAGCAAAACGTTTACGTCAGTCTTTTCATCGGCGTATCCACAAACCCATGGCCCATAGAGACAAGCGGCAGCGATTTGGCGTGAGCCAGCAATATCCCTACATAGTTCTAGCACACGCTCTTTCAGGCTTTCATTCAGCTGAATTGTCATCGGCGCTCTTTCCACAACCATTAGCTGCAAGAAAACTGTTTGAAGCACCCAACTTTAAACGTCTTTCGTTGTGAATAAAAATTCAGCCTTACGTCTTCTCCTTTTTAGGAATTGTAAAATGAAAAAGTCTTGAAGATAGAAAAAAGGTTTAGCTTTGAGGTACCCCGATTTCTTCTCTATATCACGCGTTCTTCAGTATCCTTGCTTTGATATTTCCCTCTGCCGCCTGTTTGATGCTCTCGGCTTCTTCCAAAGAATCTACTCTAGTGAAATACTTGAACCAAACACCAGAACATGGAAGCTCTATTTCAATCCTGTAAGTCATGACATAATCCCTACCCAAATTCAATGAACACACTATCCATATTCTGGATAAATACTATCCTACCCTAGAAGACATATTCCCAAATTCGATATATCTAACACTTCCACGTTTGCCAAATACGCTCCAGACAGTCGGTTTCTCAATCATATTAGGAGTCTAATAATAATTCTATGTTGAAAACAGTACTTTTTCAGAAAAACTAGGAAACATAAAGAGGCTCTGTTGTCAATGCTTCTTGCTTTCGATTATTTCTCTGCATTTGTCTGCGTATTGGCACCAGTCTAGACAGGATGGCTCCTTTTCGGGTCTGCCAATTTCCCTGTTGCATGTGTCGCATACGCCAGTGTCCTCGTCGCTCCAAATCTCCACGCTTCCACCGCAATTGGGACACAGAAAATATGCTGGGACTGGACGAAGGAACTTTTTTATGCCGGGGCACGTTTCTGCGTTGGAACTTGTCAACTATTCATCTCTCCATGGTAACTTGATTACGAAATTTTTTCTCCCTTTATGCTTATTGTTTCTTGCCTCCAAGGAATACTCTTTCCCGAAAGTTCTAGGGCTTCTTGGACGAGGCGATTTAAGCCGAAGCAGCATGGAACCTCCATGTTGACTACTGTGATGCTTCTTATGTTGGACATCCGGAATATTTCAGCCAGCTTGTTTCTGTATAGGGTTGCATCATCAAGTTTGGGGCATCCAATAGCAAGGGTTCTGTTCTTCAGCATGTCTTCATGAAAATCCGCGTACGCGAAGGGCACACAGTCAGCGGCTATGAGCAGGTCCGCGTTTTCGAAGAAGGGTGCGTTGGGCGGTAACAGTTTTAGTTGGTATGGCCAGTTGGAAATCCTTGACTCCCTCTTTTCTGCAAGTTTTGCGGTTGCTTTTTCTTTTGGTTCTCTTTCGAATCTCATCGCTTTTACTGATGGACAGGCTATATGGTTATGGTGAACTGTGGGAATTGAATGGCTTTTTTTCAGGTGTTCTTCTGCTGCTTTCTTGTCGAATTCTTCTGCTTCTCGCTCTATTATGGTTATGGCATCTTGGGGGCATTCTCCGAGGCAGGCTCCTAAACCGTCGCAGTATACATCCTTTACCAATCGGGCTTTTCCATCTATTATTTGGAGGGCTCCTTCGGCACAGGCGGGTATGCATAATCCGCAGCCGTTGCATTTCTTTTCATCGATTCGAACGATGTTTCTTAACACCATCTTGTTCTTCCTTCCCTTTAGCTGCGAAGAAGGTACCAAGGCTCTTTTACTGTTTCATAGGCGATGAAGTTCATATCTGATTTCTGCTCTCGTTTCCGCGTTATAAAAACAGATTCTCCTCTTTCAAGGCGGCTTTTCACTTCTTCAAAGTCGATTTCGTTGAGTTCTGCAACCTCAACGCTTTGGTTTTCATCGTTTTTCAGGAAGAACAGCTGAAATGGAGTTTCTTCTTTCCTGTTTTCTATGGCATTTCTCAGCATTTCGGTTTTTCTCTCCTTTTCGTTTGGCTCATACTTTTAGTTGAAATAAACTTCATATGAATATATGTTCATGTGTATTTTATAAGCTTTGTGGTGCGCCCAACAAATCCAGAAAAACGCAAAGTTGCACTACAAAAAATTTATGACAGCGTTATAACAAAGTTGTTTCGTCCACATAGAGGTTGAAAATTATGACCAAACAAAAAAAACTTGCCCTAATCATTCACAGCGGCACCATAGACCGTCTCCTCTGTGCCTTCACACTAGGTTCCACTGCAGTAGCCATGGACATAGAGACCCACCTTTACTTCACTTTTTGGGGTCTCAACATGCTCAAGAAGGGAGCCATGGAGAAAGCCGGACTCCCGGCAACCTACAAACAATACGAGGAAATGCTGAAAACGAAATTGAAAGAAATGAATTACCCAACGCCCTACGAGATGCTGAAAAGAATGAAGGCATCTGGAAACGTGAAAATCTATGCCTGCAGCCCCACCATGGAGATGTTCGGAGTAACAAAGGAAACCCTGATTCCTGAGGTGGATCAGATCGCAGGTGCAGCAGCCTTCCTTGACATAGCCTCAGACGCAGACATAACCCTACTAGTCTAGCCCTCTCTTCAACGCAATAGAACAGCACCTTCCCCCTTTTTTCTTTTTCAATCCAATTCGTAAAGTCCACAAAACTTGCATTGCCCAGAAAAGGTGGAGTTGCTGCAAACTATTTAGCTACCAAGACACTATGTTATGTTAGCTTTGTTGTAGAAGTTAATGAGGTTTTTCATGAGGTAGTCAAAAAAGGTTGGAGGATGTTGTTGTGGAAGAATCTAAAGAAATTGACGACAGGATGAGGGTGCTGAAAATTATTGAATTGCTGGAGAAGGAGTATCCAAAGGCGAAGACAGCTCTACATTACACCAGCCCTCTTGAGATTCTAGTGGCGACAATCCTTTCGGCTCAATGCACCGACAAAAGAGTAAACATTGTCACGAAGTCCCTCTTCAAAAAGTACCGAACCGCGGAAGATTACGCCAACGCGGATTTAGCGGAGCTTGAGGAGGATATTCGGTCCACGGGCTTCTACAAAAACAAGGCTAAGAACATAAAGAGGAGCGGCCGGATGCTGGTTGAAAAGTTCGATTCGCAGGTTCCTCGGACGATGAATGAACTGCTTGAGTTGCCGGGTGTTGCTAGAAAGACCGCTAATATAGTGTTGTCGAATGCCTACGGTGTTATTGAAGGAATAGCTGTGGACACCCATGTCCGCAGGCTCTCCAAGAGACTTGGACTAACAGAGAACAAGAATCCAGACAAGATTGAAGCTAACCTTATGCTGATAGTTCCGAAGAGTTACTGGAAAAGAATCACGGATCTGCTGATATTTCATGGAAGAAACGTTTGCACGGCAAGAAAACCAAAATGTAGTTCCTGTGTTTTGAACAAGCTCTGCCCCTCAGCATTCACCTTCAACTAGCTGTGTGCACCGTTACTAGCTAAGTAACTGTAAGAATCAAATCGCCCTACTTCATTTTAGAAAAAACCAGTGGATGACCTTAACCCATCAGTAACCTGTGTTAACTTCTATCTTTTCTGGGAACATTCCATGCAAACAGCAACTAGCTTCACCTTTTGAAGAGGCTGCTGTAAGCCCAGTAAACCTTTTGCAAGCACCGTCACATAACCTAACGGTTTTCCACACTTTTGACATCTTACAGATTTTGGTTCATTCATTCTAAGTCACCTACAAAATAGGCTTTTTCATTTCTTAATGAGCTACACTAGCTAAAGTTATCTCCTACAGAGCTTATAGCTGATTTTTCTGAAAAAGTACTGTTTTCAACATAGAATTATTATTAGACTCCTAATATGAGTGGCATTCAGTAGAGTGGTTATTTCTTGGCTTCTTTCTTTTTCTGGTAGTCTTTTATAGCTTCATGTAGAGCGTCTGCAGCTAGGTTGGAGCAGTGCATCTTGATTGGTGGAAGACCTCCAAGGTTCTCTGCTACGTCAGCACGGGTAATCTTCATTGCCTCTTCAAGGGTTTTACCCATTGCAAGTTCAGTGGTCATACTGCTTGTGGCTATGGCTGCTCCACAACCAAACGTCTTGAACTTAATATCCGCCAACTTGTCGTCTTTAACTTTGATGTACATCGTCATGAGATCTCCACAAACAGGATTACCAACTGTTCCAACACCGTCCGCGTCTGGAATCTCGCCTACATTTCTGGGATTCATGAAATGCTCCATAACCTTCTCGCTATACATTTACATTCACCTCACGATTTCCTTCGGGGTTAACGGCGAAAGCGCCCGCAGTCTCTTCACCACGTCTGGTAATACTTCTAGCACGTAATCCACATCCTCCTCCGAGTTCTGTTTTCCCATGGTGAAGACCAGAGACCCGTGAGCCTCTTCGTGAGCTAAGCCTATAGCCAACAGCACGTGAGAGGGCTCCAAGGTTTTGGAAGTGCACGCGGAGCCCGAGGATACCTGAACTCCATGCATGTCCAGACCTAAGATGAGAGACTCCCCTTCTATATAACTGAACCTGAGATTGGCGTTGTCTGGAAGCCTCTCGGTTGGGTGACCATTCAGAAAAGAATAATCGATCTTGTCCAGAACACCTTTAATCAGCTTGTCCCTCAATCGCGTCAAACGTTCGCCCTCGGATTTCATTTCTTTTCGGGCAAGTTCAGCTGCCTCTCCCATACCAACTATGCCCGGAATGTTTTCTGTGCCTGAACGCAATCCTCTCTCTTGACCTCCGCCTTGGATGATTGGCTGAACTTTTGTTCCCGTCTTTATGTATAGAGCCCCCACGCCTTTAGGTCCGTACATGTCGTTGGAAGAGATTGACAAGAGATCAATGTTTTCTTCTTTAACGTTGATGGGCACCTTTCCTGCTGCAGCTACAGCGTCCACATGAAAAATGACGTTGTTTTCTTGGGCTAACTTGCCTATCTCGCTTATCGGTTGAATTGTTCCAATCTCGCCATTTGCATACATGACTGAGATGAGGATGGTTTTGTCGTTTATTGCGGCTTCGAGTTTTTCGAGATCAACTACTCCCTGTTTGTCCACAGGAACATAGGATACTTCGAAACCCTGTTTCTGAAGGAATTTGCAGATGTTTATCACTGATATGTGCTCGATTGCAGTAGTGATTATGTGGTTTCCCTTCTCCCTGTTACGGTAAGCAACCCCTTTAATCGCCAGATTGTTAGATTCTGTGCCTCCTGAAGTAAAGATGACCTCTTGAGACTTCTCTGCAGTCACCAGCTGGGCAACCTTCTCTCTTGAAGCCGCAATAGCGTTTCTGGCGCTGTTTCCAAAAGAATGGGACGATGAAGGATTCCCGTAGTTCTCCATGAAATACGGCTTCATGGCTTCGAAGACCCTAGAATTTAGAGGCACCCCAGCCCCGTGATCCATATACACTTTTCTCAATCGCCACAATACATCCTATTTTATTTTTTTGATGATAAAATGAAACTGGTCTTTTTCTTTGCGCATTTCGACGAGTTTCTGCTCAAGTCTTTTGACCAGACGCGGTATGTCCTCCTCAGCAGCTGGATCATCCGCAATTACCTCCAGAACCTGACCTACATCCAGTTTGTCAAGTTCCTGACGGGTCCTAAACACAGGTTCAGGACAGAAAAGACCCACGCAATCAAGGTTTCTGTTAGGTTTAATTTGGTCACCCAATTATGAACCTCCAACAGACCAAAAGTTTCATACATAACTAAAATAGTTTCCCCCATATTTATTTATAACGACGTTATATGTATGGTTGAAGCAAACTTTGCAAAAAAGATTCTTGCCAAGCCATGAAATCCCATGAAACATCGTTTTCCATTTAGCTTTGTCACAGGTCTTCTGGCGGAGGCGGAATAAGCCCCTTTTTCATCAGCAGGCTAGTGGATTCTCGAGCGTTCTTAATGATGCGAGTCGCCCTGTCCCAGAGTTCTTGTCTGCTCAATTTGACTCTAGCAACTCCCTCCTTGATAGATTCGAGAGCACAAGCCACCGCCTCTCTGGGGAAGACTTCCCACTCGTCCATCCTAGGAATTATATCATCCTCGTAGATGCCTCTCTCCTCCGCAAACTTAGCCAGCTCCATTGCCGCCGCTATACACATCTCATCCGTAACAGTCTTAGCTTTCACGTCCAGAACCCCCCTGAATATGGCTGGGAAACCCAAAGAATTGTTTATCTGATTAGCAAAGTCTGAACGACCCGTGGCTACAATCTTTGCTCCCGCATCCTTCGCTTCCCAAGGCCATATCTCGGGAATAGGATTCGCACAGGCAAAAACTATCGAATCACTTGCCATTCCACGTATCCAATCCTTCTTGATGGTGCCCGGACCCGGTTTGGCAGCGGCTATACAAACGTCTGCACCCTTCAATGCCTCAGCTGCATCCCCGGTCTTCCCTTCACTGTTAGTCTCTAGGCAGAAATCCCATTTCCAAGGATTCTCCTCCTTTTCAGCTTCAACATCCGTTCTGTTTGGATGAAGAATGCCGTTCCTATCCACCATCACGATGTTGCCTGCTTTGACGCCTGCTCTCATGAGAACCAGAGCCGTTCTCGTGTTGGCTGAACCCACGCCCAGCATAGCTATCTTTGCTTGGCTCATACTTTTCCCAACTAGCTTCAGGGCGTTGATGAGTCCGGCTAAGATGACTGTGGCGGTTCCCTGCTGGTCGTCGTGCCAGACCGGAATGTTGAGCTGTTCTCTGGCATGGTTTAATACATGGAAGCATTTGGGTTTGGCTATGTCTTCCAAGTTTATGCCTCCGAAGGTGGGTTCCAGCCACTTGCATGCGGTGACTAGGTCGGTCTGGTTTTTGGTTGCCAAGCAGATGGGGAAGGCGTCTACTCCGCCCAGATATTTGAAGAGCAAAGCTTTTCCCTCCATAACGGGCAGGGCAGCTTCTGGACCTATGTCGCCTAAGCCTAGGACCCGTGTTCCGTCGCTTACTATAGCCACGTAGTTCCATCGGCTCGTTTGAGAAAAAACCTGTTCTGGGTCGTCTTTTATGGCTTTGCAGGAGGCAGCCACGCCCGGAGTGTACCATATCGCGAAGTCGTAAGGGCTTCGAATAGGACACTTTGGCATAACCTGCACTTTGCCCTCATAGAAGGGGTGATAGGCTAACGCCAGTTTTGCTGGTTTCTTTGCTTTTTCAAGAAGTTCGTCCACGGTTAATTTTTTGCTCATGTATTTTGGTTTCAGAGTCATTAGATTTAAGGGTTGTCAAAGGATTTTCGCGAGTGCGTGGACAGCATTGTTCCATCTATGGCTGGAGTTTGATTTCAGACGGAACATTGGATAAAGCAAAGCTTAAGAAAGAGTGCAACTAAGGTATCCCATCGGGCTAGAAATCTATTCTGGCAAAAGGTTTTAGCCCGAATGTAGCGGGGTGGGGTAGCCAGGTGAACCCGCTGGGCTCATAACCCAGAGATCGGTTGTTCAAATCAACTCCCCGCTACCAAAATATCCATGATTTAAGGTCATTTTACCAAAATAGCCTCTTTTTGGGCATATTTGCCCAAGTTTTATGCATATGTTTATGGTTTGATGATTTGATTAGAGAAAGGCTTGTGCATAAAAATCTTAGCCCAGACAAATAGAGACATCACCAGTACAGCAATTTTCCTCTTTTTGTTTAGAACATCATGCGAGTTTTTCTACTCTTCTATAGATTTTGTATCCTATGTATCCGCCTGCTATTCCTTCGATTATCATGATGGGAAGCATCACAGACATTATGGGAATAAACCATTGCTCCATAATGAATTCAAAAGGATAGAAAAATAAAGAACCAAATACTACAATCCACAACGAGTGTGTGGGCCAATAATAAACTTGAGAAAGAATCGCCCACCAAAGAAGTTTATTCTTCTGTTTAAAGAATCCGTAAACGCTGTTGAAAACAACATCAACAATGAAGGCGTTTAATATTGTAGCCATTCCCAAAGGTCGATTCCAAGTTAGAATGAATGAAAAGCCAAGTAAACTAACTAGTAAACCTTGGGCAAAGATTCTCCATCGCCTTCCTTCATACATGAGCCGGGCAACAGTTTGATTGATAGCATAGACTATAGTGAAAACATATGAGATTCCAGGAATCCCAGTAACCAATTCAGGAATTTGACCTATTAATAACATAAAGACAAAAGTCAGAACAGCAAACACTGTGATTAAGGCAAGATCTCTACTGCTAATCATATCATAATCCCTTGAATTCTAGAAAGTATTACCAAAGCAGTTTTTGTTTTCAATTGATATTTATTGCTTTTGCAAAGCATCTGATTTTTACGGAATCGAAGTGAAAATCAAATCTCTTGCCACAGTTCCATCTGTACCTGGTCCTGAATACTTTGATGATGGATGAAAGAAAGTTACAAATGCATCGAGAGTATTATACTCTGTTACCTGTTTGCGATTGTTGTTAATTGACCGAATTATACCTGTTTTGAGTTCACCATGTCCTTCAAATAGTATACATGCTGGTGGAAGAATGTAATTCTTGATAAGTGGAATTGGAGTTGTCCAAGCGCAAAAAAGTGTGTTTCCATGAACTCGAACCTGAAACTCTTCATGTTTTAATAGTTGGATATTATTTTCCGCTGGAGTGTTTGCAAAAACAACCTTTTTCCGATAATCAATAGCTGCAGGATTAGTTTGAACAGTTGCCACTGTCCCATAATTCATCAAATATATGGAAAGGATATCCTCAGCACCAAAAGAAGACTGACTATTAAATTTCAAAACATCAATAATCAAATCAGGCAAACCAAAATTCTTTGGTGGATGAATAATAGCTTTAGCAGAACTACCATAATATCGGAGTACATCTTTTTGCCAGTTTTCTCCTGGATATTTTTTGGCATTCACGATTTTTCCTATAATATCTTTTTCCTGTAAAGCTTTCGACTTTGGATCTTTAGTCCAGCCGAATAATTTGAAGTATATCGAATAATCTGTTTCCTTCGGAATAGAAATTTGGGTTCTAGATTTCCTGCTGGTTATTGAATCAAGCGTGATTTTGGATGGAGATTGGGATCTTTTCCATAGGTCATTAAACATTATTCTTGTTCTTTCAACATATTTCGAATCATTTGAGTAAAAGGTACTTTCAAAAATTGATGATTCTGACGCTTCTTGACTGAAAGGTGGAGTCTTGAATTGAAACAAGTGTTCTCCATCAACAAGAGTTGTCTGAACATAACTTACTGGTATATGTCTAATTTCACAGAACTTGGAGAGATGTTGGGTTGCCTCAAGATTCTTATTCACTATTGGAGCTAAAACCTTTATTGAAACATCTTTTTCCGCTAAATCTTTTAGTGAATCAAGGTTTTTATACAATCCGATTAGTCCGTCTGAAGAGGTCATCATCAAGATTTCTTCATTAGCAGAGTTAACAATCTCACTATACCTATTTTTGGCAGTCCCAGCATCATTGATAATGAATGTTTTGGGAGCCTTTATTCCGGTTTCTATCTCCTCAATTTTTTTCTCAATATTTGTTGAGTTGCGCCATAAATCTTCAAAGACTTTTGAGAATGCTTGAACTAATGATTTGCAGTTTGTGGATAGGCACACTTCCCGTTCTTTAGTGGGACTGTCTGTTCTTGTTGATATGAAGAATAGGATTTCCTCTTCATCTCTTACTACCATTCTGGGAAACAAGCTTAAGCCTAGGTCGGGGTTTCTTCCTTTGAAATTAAGTTCTGTCCTTAATTTGGTTTTTAGTAGCTTAATCGCCTTTAGGTTTTGATTATTTATTTCTGTGAGAAAACGGAACTTAACTTCAGTTTTTAATGGATGATTATAGGCAAAGTCAAAGACGCCAAACTGTTCAGCTCGAACCAAATCTTTTACAGTTGATATAGCTGATAGCTTGATTGTTGTGTTCTCAATCATTTCAGCAATTTTTGAGTAGATTCTTTTGCTTCCTTCAATGACTACAAACTTTTCCATTGATTGTTGGATTCGAGGTTTGCTAATTTTTTTCCAATGGTTGAGCCAATCTTTTTTTGTTTTTTCTATAAATGCAGCTTCTTCTTGCTTGATTTTTATAAATTGATCTAAAACCTTTTCAAAGGGAACAGCTGTAAAACGGGGTGTAGCCTCGAGGGTTGATTCTACAAGGCCTTTAGTTTGAAGCCTCTTTAGTATGCGGTAGATTTGTGCTTTATGTTTCTTGAGTTGTTTTGCGAGTACTACACCTTTTTGGGGACCACGTTTAGCGAGAAAAATGTAGACTTCTGCTTCTTTTCCTGTTAACCCAAGATTCTCTAGAACTTCCTTTATGGTCGTTTCACTCAATCCAGCCACTTACTGGCGAGAGTGGTAACAAACATTTGTTACTCGCCCATCTTTAATTTCGCATAACTGCTTAATTGTTTTTCGATGAATGAAACAAAATCAACAATCAATCTGAAAATAGGAGGTGATAAAGAATGAATAAGAAAGTTTTAGGTGTTTTCGTTACGTTGTTAACTGTTTCTATGTTAGCGTTGTCGATGTCTCCTGCAAACGCAACACAATCCACAACTGTGACTTGGCAGAGTTTTTCCGGAAGTTACTTACCACCATTCACCCCTCCCCAATCTGCTGGTGAAAACACCATTTATACCGCCAATAGAGCCAAGACTTATACGGGGGATATTGAAGCTACTGGAATTTCTCATTTTCGTATGGTAATGCATAAAGATGGCGTAACCACTTCAGCTACTACCACAGTTGCAGTCACCCAGCTAATGGGGCAATCAGTAGAGGGGACACTGACCCTTAAACATGGATCAATTGGACTCTGGAGAATTATCAGTGGAACGGGTGACCTAGCGAACCTTCGTGGACAAGGAACAATATATAAAGATGAAAATACACCCGCAGGTGCGTATACTTTTTCAGGCAAGGTTCACTTCGATCCTAACGTATAGACTAAACAAAGATGCAACTGAAGAAAGTCCAAACCTAAATCCTATAATCTCCCCCTTTTTTGGATTTCGTAATTCGAAAGGATGTATCTGATTGAATCGTAATAAACTGTTGAGAGTACTTGTAAGCCTAGGAATCAGAAGGTTGGATGCTGAGGTTTACCTTCACCTCGCAACCACGGGACCTAAGAAGGGACGAGAATTATCTAATGAATTGAAAATGTATAAGCAGCAGCTCTATCGTAGCCTAAAAAACCTCCAGAAAAAAGGATTAGTGAAAGCGTCCCCTGAACATCCCGCTTCATTCACTGCAGTGACCATTGAAGATGCATTAAATTCTTTTAGAGAAGTCAGGTTGGAAGAAGCGCAGTTAATAAAGGAAAAGAAGGATGAACTCCTATCAAGATGGAAAGCTACAATAAAAAAGGAAATTGCGGAGAATTGATGATAGCAACAAAACCATCCGCAAGAACTATCTCCATTTCTTTGCGATCAACAAAAATATGTCAATTAGAACCGGTGGTTCAAACAGTTATGTGAAGCTACTCCCCGCTACCAATTAACACTCCCAAAAAAGTCTTGTTTTAGGCGTGTTTTTGGATTTTGTTCATTAATATGCGGTCATGAGTGGTGACTTGAAGCATGATGGAGACTTTTCGGCATTTTTGTTTTGATTCTGAATATGAATAAGTTGTATTAACAGCAATACATATTTCACTTTCATATGATTTAAATGCAAAGCACAAAAAACATCTGCTAGACTAAAAGGTGTGTGGTGGAAGTCAAAAACAGTGTCTAACAGACTTGATGTGGTTGAAAAATGGAAAGACTGGAACAGTTTCTTTGCTGAAGCGGTAGATGAGACACTGAAACAGATTTTCAAAGAAGATGGAGCCAAGGTCATCTACGAATTTTTGGAGAACCACTCACGTTTGAAGTTGGAAGAGGCTGCTGATAAACCCGAAGTCTTTTCTGCTAGTTTAGAGAGGCTTATGGTTTCGGCAGCGCGAGTGATAGAGAAATTGATTCTCAAGAATTTGTACTCTAGACTGGGGTCGAAATTTGAGGAGAAGAAAGGCTACAAGTTTTCTGACTACATAATGGAGTTGAGGGAGGAGTGAATGATTGGGCTCCGTGCTAGTGGGAAGCTACTTAGCCATTCTTTCAGTAGTTTTCGCGTTGTTTTTCGGCTACTTGCTTCACCGAGCTAAAGATAAACGCAAACTAATGTTCCTGCTCGTTTTTGTTTACAGCGCTTTCATATGTATACCAGAGGTGATTCGCGGATTTGAAAACACCCCGATTCTGAGCAACATAGCGGGGTGGGGTCCTTTGCCAATAACATCAGCTCTGTTGATTACGGCTCTCTCTGGTCTTTTAAACCAGAAAGATTTCAGGAAACCATTCAAAATCTTTCTTTTCTTTCTAGCCACATCAATATTCATGATAGTTCTTCCACTTCAGGTTAGCCCCCAGTCCGTACTCTTATATCCATTCATATCGATGGCCGCGATTTTAGTGTCAGGCTACTTGGTTTTGAGAAGAAGAAAACTTCCAGGCTTCATGTTTTTGCTCTCGACAATATGTTTTACTTTAGCCGGCGTTGGAGGCGTTGGAAGGAGCATAATGGGTTCAGGAACAGAGTTTGTCATTTTTGCTTATACGTGTGCGTATATTTTCCTAGCTCTTGTTTTCGTAACCGCGAGGGAAAGTGGGGAAAGTGGTATCACTTCTTTCTTTGCTCTTGAAAGAGAATTGGAGAAGACCCAGCAAGAGCTTGAAATGTCACAGGACCAATTAATGAGGGCTGAGTACAACTTTAGATATCTGGTGAATTTCATCGCCGACCCTGTGGTAATTGTTGATCACAAAGGTCATTTTTTGGAAATCAACGACAAGGTAGTAGAAGTAACTGGGTTCAGTAAAGAGGAGCTGCTTGGAAAAAACTTTTTGCAAATAGATATGCTCACAACGAAAAGCAAAGCGATTCTAATGAAGAATCTAGCGAAGAGAATGATTGGAATTAACGTTAAACCGTACGAGATTGAGGCAACCAAAAAGAGTGGCGAAACCGTATATTTGGAGATAAATGCACAGAAAATTGAATATGAAGGCAAAAGTGCAGATTTAGTTGTACTCCGTGACATTACCGAAAGAAAATTGATGGAAGAAAAACTTGAGAAATATGCTGAGCAGCTAGAGGAAAAGGTGAAAGAACGCACTAAAACTTTGAAAGAAAATGAAGAAAAGCTCCGAAGCATATTTAATTCGTCTCCAGACGCTATCGCAGTTTCTGACCTAAAGGGAAACATAATTGAATGCAATAAAGCAGCCTTAGATTTCCTTGGGCTTTCAACAAAAGATGAAATAATCGGCAAAAATAGTTTAACATTCGTTGCAAAAAAAGACCGAGAAAAAGTAAGGGAAACCACGAAGAATGTTTTTGAGGTGGGTCCATTAATAAATGTAGAATACGCTGCCTTGAATAAAGCTGGTTATGAATTCCCAGCAGAATTCTCTGCAAGTGCAATTAAAGAATCTTCAGGCAACCCCACAGGTTTTGTGGCTATAATTAAAGACATCACTGAACGAAAGAAAGCTGAAGAGAAAATTAGAGAATCAGAAGAAAGGTATAGAAGTTTGGTTGATCTTGCTCCTGACAGCATAATGACTTTCGACATGAAAGGTGTAGTTACATCATGCAACACGGCTTCAACCAAATTGTCTGGGTATTCTAAAGATGAACTTGTTGGCAAGCGCTTTACGAAGATAGCTCCCATTCGAAAAAGAGACATTCCCAAATACCTAAAAATGCTTCCTTCTACCGTGAGAGGAAAAGTGCCTAAGCCATTTGAGGTTTGTTATCGCCGTAAGGATGGAAACACCGCTTTTGGCGAGGTCCGTTTCAGTTTGATTAGAGAAAATGACAAGATAGTGGGTATTCAGGCAATAATGAGAGACATCACAGAAAGAAAAAAGATGGAAGATGAGCTTAAAAGTTACTCTGAGCGCTTGGAAGAGTTGGTAGAAAAAAGGAGTGAAGCATTGAAAGAGTCACAAGAACGACTTGTTAAAGCCGAAAGATTGGCTGCTATAGGACAAGCAGCAACTATGGTGGGGCATGACCTCAGAAACCCCTTGCAAGCCATAGAAAACGGAATATACTACATCAACACCGAACTGACAAATCTACCAATTTCCCAAAAAATTACAGAAACACTCCAAGCTATCCATAATTCAGTTGATTACGCTGACAATATAGTGAAGGACCTGCAGAGTTTTGCGTCAAAAAGGGAACCGATATTTAGGGAGATAGACATCAACCAACTAGTTAAAGAGACTTTCTCGCACTTCAAACAACCAGAAAACGTGGAAACTGTCATAGAGCTAGGTGAGCTTCCGAAAATAGAGGCTGACAAGGATATGATGAAACGGATTTTCGTGAACTTGGCTGTTAACGGAATACAGGCAATGAAAGAGAAGGGAGGGACCATGAAAGTGTCAACCAAAGAAACAAAAGGGTTTATTGAAGTTAAATTCAAAGACACAGGCATTGGCATAAAAAAAGAAAACAAACCAAAAATCTTCACCCCATTCTTCACCACGAAGGCTCAAGGCATGGGTGTGGGTTTGTCAATCTGTAAGAGGCTTGCCGAGATTCATGATGGCAGCATCAAGGTAGACAGTGAAGAAGGAAAAGGTTCAATTTTCACGGTTAAGTTACCTATCCAGAGGAACGGAGGTGTAAAACTTGACTGAAAGCAAAACCAGAATCCTCATAGTGGAAGACGACGAAAACATACGAAAAACCATGAAGAACATACTTCAACAGAGAGGATACGAAACAGATATAGCGAAGACCGGACAAGAAGCCGAACAGAAAGCAAAGGCTAAGTTCTACAACTTGGCTTTGTTGGACATTAAGCTACCGGACATGGAGGGCACTCAGCTCCTCGCAAAATTGCATGAGAATACGCCAAAGATGGTGAAGATCATGGTCACAGGCTACCCTAGCCTCGAGAACGCCATGGAAGCCCTGAACCAAGGAGCAAACGCCTACGTAACAAAACCCGTTAAACCAGAGAAACTCTTAGCGCTCATAAAAGAGAAACTGGAAGAACAACGCCAAGCTGAAAAGATGACAGAAAACAAAGTTACAGACTGGATAAAAACAAGGGCACGCAAACTAGAAGATAACGGCTAGGAAAAAGCTTTATCTTATCCAAATCAACCTTTTTTAAAGGAAAATCACTAAAATGAGATAAACCTTTTTATCTTATCCGAGGCTTAAGTTGCTCTTCACTCAGTAGCTAGGTCTCGGAAGTCCCTTTGAATGGAGAGGAAATGTAAGATGAGTTACGAGGAGAAGTGGAAAGTTTTAGCTGACCTACTGACAGAACTTCAAGAAAGGGGCGAGAAGATTCCGGCAGACGTGATAAACGACCTACGCTCCGCCAAGACCATGATCCAAGTTCTAAAAGCCGACCCAACACACATAGAAAACATTTCTAGAATCGACACATACCTGAGAAGTGTCGAATCGTACGCCATCTTCACCACGGAAAAGCGGGGAACAGAAAGCGCGGAAGAGTGGCTGAAAAAACTCGAAGAACCAAAAAGAATGAAGAACAAAGAAAAGGAGGCAGCTAGCCGATTTGCCCCCAGGGTTCCCCGAGACAAGAATTGGGTGCGAATCCAAATTTCGGAAGATATCACCCAAGAACACATGAAAAAACTTGTTGAAGAAAATGATCTTTCTTACAAAATACAGAAAAACGGGTATATGCTTGTTTATGGCAACGGAGAAAACATAAAATCTCTTGTCAAAAAGCTGGCGGAACAGTTCCGCGGCACCAGAAATGCATAAAAACAGCCTCAAAACTTTTGTACTAGTTAGTTTAAACCTCTAGTCTAAACACAGTTTATTTATATAAGGAAACATAGAAAAGTTGTGAAGCACACGGGGTAATTCCCAGCTATGCAAAAAACCGAGGGCGAATTAGAAAAAGATGCCTTACATTAAGAAAATCGAACTCAAAGGCTTCAAATCCTTCGGTCCCAAAACCGCCACCGTCACGTTAGACAAAGGCTTCACCGCCGTCACTGGACCGAACGGAAGCGGAAAAACCAACATTGCAGACGCCGTCCTCTTTGGCTTAGGCGAACTCAGCGCTAGGAGACTTCGCGCTGCAAGCCTCTCCAAACTAGTGTATCACGGTTACCCCGAATTACAGGTCAAAAAAGCGAAGACCGCCAAAGTCGTTATCCAGTTTGACAACTCTGACAACCGCCTACCCGTGGACACGAAAACAGTAACTATTTCCCGTGAAATCAACAGGGCAGGCCAAAGCATCTATCGCCTCAATGGAAGAAGAATTTCAAGAGGCCATATTCTTAACATCCTTTCCATGGCAGGAATCAGCCCGACAGGACACAACGTTGTTTTGCAAGGAGCCATCACACGGATTGCCGAGATCTCTTCTCACGAACGCAGAAAAATGATATCGGACTTGGTTGGCATAGCCCAGTACGATGCCGAGAAGACTGAGGCAGAAGAGAAACTTCGGGCGGCTGAGATTTCTATCCGAACTGCCATGGGTCGAATAGATGAGGTGCAGAAGAGGGTAGATGATCTGGAAAGAGAACGCAACGAACTGCTTCGTTACATGTTTCTTCAAAAAGAGATCAAACGATTCGAAGCCATGAAGATTTTCGGTGACATCTTGGAAGTTCAGAGGAAGAAAGCTGATGTGACTTCAAAAATCGAGGCGGTTTGGAGCAAGGTTGAGAAATCGAGACAGCTAAGGGAACAGTTTAGGTCTCAGCGGCATGAAGTTGAAACAGAATGGAGAAAACTTGGTTCAGAAATGATTGAAGAGAGGGGAACGCGCCTTCTCGAGGTTCAATACAAGGTAGGGGAAGTTCGGTCAAAGCTAACCGAATTGTCAACTAAGATTGGAGCCGGAACGGCAAGCCTCGATGGTCTCAGAAAAGTGATGAAGAACAACATACAACAACTAGAAGCTATCAAACATGAGATCAAAGACAACCGAAACGAGATTCGAAGATTAAAGCGAGAGCGGGAGCGTTTCCTCACGGAAATTGCCCAGAAACAAGCAGATTATGATACGGTCTCAAACGAGGCAGCTCAACTGCGATCCAGCTTGGGAGAAAACAGCAAAAAAATCAGAGAAGTTGAGGAAAAATTAGAAAAGCGTACCCAAGAACTCGTTGATCTTCGCAGCGATGCTATCCAGAGCCGAACATCCTTAAAGGTTCTTACGCGGCAACTAAACGATCTTGTAACTCGAAAGGAGAACTTCGAATCCAACCTCAGTGCTCTAAAAAAATCCTACGCAGACCTCAAGACGGTACAAAGAGAGCAGTTAAAAAGCTCCAAAAATCTTGAAAGAACCGTAGAGAGAAGACTCGCACAAGAAGAATCCGTGAAGTTAGAGATATCCCAAGCAGAGAAAATCGCCGAATCCGCACGAGAGGCAGTAGTGGAGTTCGCCACTCAAAGGGAACTCGCTGAAAAAGTTGCAACAGAAGAAAACGCGCTGAGAAACATCGAAGAGCTAGCAGATTTAGGCGTGATTACAGGTGTTCACGGACGCCTCAAAAACCTGATCAAAATCGAAAAGGGATATAGACAAGCCGTAGAAGCGACGGCAGCCGGCTGGCTTGACGCCATGGTTGTTCAGAACTTTGACGCAGCATTCATGTGCGCTGAGACTCTGAAACGTATGAAATTGGGTAGAATCAAGATAATTCCCCTTGAAGAAATGTCCACAATCAATACCATCAGCACCCCGACGATTAGGGGAGTGAACGGCACTGCCTCCAATTTCGTCAACTGTACCAAAAAATTTGATCCTGCTGTAAGATTTGTCTTTGGAGACACACTTGTAACAAAAGATGATAAAACTGCCTTTGCCGCTTCGCGAAATGGTCACCGAACAGTTAGTATTAACGGAGACCTTTACGAAGCTCAGGGGGGCTTGGAAAGTGGTTATTATCGAGCGCCAGTTGACTATTCTGCCATCATTCCTAGCGAGGCAGCTGTAAAGAGTCTTGACGAAGCCGTGGGAGCTCTTCAGCGACATTTGACAAAAAGGGAGAGCGACATAAGCGGTTTCAAAGAAGAAATTGACAGAACTAGGGTAGAACTCGCCAGCTTGGCTGAAACTATCTTGACTCTTGGGAGTGAGATTGGAAGAATACGCCAGAACGTTAAGCATACAAGAAGAAATATCAAACTCATCGAGAAACATGTATCGAGAATCAACGAAAAAAGAGAAGAAGAAAAGACAAAATTAGGGGTTCTAAGAGCACAGCGTAACGAGCTTAAAAAAGAAATGGAAAATCTCCGCGAGGAATTAGCAGAATTACGTCTGAAAACGGATCCAGCTAGGATTCAGGAGATGGAGATTCAACGGGAAAAGTTAGGGAATGATCTCATTGGGTCGCGTCAGATAATGGGTAGCACAGAGACAAACCTTGCTACTCTTGAATCCAAGTTTGGAAACGTCCTCAAAATAGGCGCGGACAACATTAGAATTCAGCTGCGAAAGCTGAAAGAGCAGATCTCAACGGTTGAAAACGAGGTTGAAGCAGCCCGTAACGAAAAAGAAGTTCTTGAGAAGGAGCTTCTGGAACTGGGAAATTCCAAGGAAGAGTTGTCTCGAACCGTTCTAAACGCCAAACAAGAATCCGAAAAATTCACGGTCCAGATTGATGACATTGACAAAAAGCTGCAACGATTGGATGCAGTGTATGAACGTTCAGACAGGCTTTATAACGAGTTGCAATTCAGTCTCCAAACATGCGAAATGAAACTGGAACAGCACTCTCACCGATTGCAGGAACTGGGCTATGATGAGCCCTTGCAGATTTCGCCGGAACAGCTAGATACAGCTGAGGCATCCCTTAAACTGTTACGTCTTGAGTTGAATCGACTCGGCGCTGTAAATCAGCTGTCTCTAGACCACTACTCTGAGCAAGCTTCGCGGTACAAAGAACTGTCCATACGCATGAACGAACTTGAAAAAGAAAAACAAGCTATCCTCGCTTTCATGGATGAAATTGAAAGGAAAAAACGTGCAGTTTTCATGGAAGCTTTCGAAAAGATTGATGAGAGCTTCAGAAGATATTTCTCAAAGCTAACAGGCGGTGGCGAAGCTACTCTGATACTTGAGAATCCTGAAGACCCATTCTCTGGAGGAATGGATATGAATGTCCAATTTCGAAATAAAGCCTCTATCCTCGTAAGCGGAGCCAGCAGCGGAGAGAGGTCCGTGTCGGCGGTTGCATTCATTTTTGCTCTGCAAGACTTCATGCCCGCAGCTTTCTACCTGTTCGATGAAATCGACGCTCACCTTGACCCCGTCCACGTATCCAGACTAGGAGACCTTCTTTCTGAGGAGTCCATGAAGTCCCAGTTTGTGGTTATCACGTTGAAGCCAGAGATGGTCAGCAAAGCGGGAAGAATCTGGGGAATCTACGAACGCAACGGATACTCTAACGTGGTATCACCAAAGATCAAGGAGGCTGCCTGATGCCACAGTCTATGGAAAAACCTTACTATTTTCAGCCTCCCTTGAGTATACTCTTTGAGATTCACAGATTAGAGAAGATAATGCCTTGGGACGTCAACATCTCTTATCTGCTAACCACTTTCTTGGAGGAAATGGAGCACCGAGGAGAAGTCGACTTCAGAGCCTCAGGCGTGGCGTTAGATTCTTCTAGCACCATCTACCTTATGAAAACCAAACTCTTACTAAAACTTGAGGAACCTCCACCACCACCAAAAAGCCCACCAGATTTCATTCCTCCACCCATGTTCCTCCCTCTCCGTTACGAATTATCTTCAACCACTCTGGAAAACCTGTTGAATGTATTGGATGAAGTGCTGAGAGGCGAGAGCATACATCATCCACCACCGCTTCAACCAATCTTACCCGCCCCCGAGATTATTCCTCCAGTTGACCTCTATCTGCTGGAAATCGATAAACACATGAAGATCATTTACAATCAGCTCTGCCAACTTGCAGGAAAAGGGAAGTTGATAGCATTCTCCAAGCTTGTTGCTGGACTAGAAAAGCTTGAAGCAATTAAAACATTTATAATCCTTCTCTTTCTTGCCCAGAGAGGAAAGATAGGGTTGTGGCAGGAGGAAGATATAGAAGAACTGTACATAACCGTCACAGGAGACCCTACCTTTGAAGGAAGAGGAACAGGAATCATCTGACGATCTTAAACAGGAGAGTCTCACTCGGGAATTAGCCTTACTGGAAGCAGGGCTCTACGTGGCAGGGCGCCCCCTTGACCTGAAGACATTGGCAAGTGTAACAGGGACCCGCTCGAAAAAAAAGGTGAGAAAACTCGCTAAAGCTCTAGTGGAGAATTACAGGAATCGTGACACAGCCCTTGAGGTCCTTGAACTGGAAGGGGAACGGTTTGTTATGCAACTGAAAGCCGAGTACACGGATAAAGTTAGAAAATTAGCCACAAGACCCCTTCTTTCTGCAGGTCCACTGAAAACCTTATCGTATATTGCATTTAGGCAGCCAATTCCTCAGATCCAAGTTATCGAAGTCAGAGGTCACCACGCCTACGGTCACCTTACACAACTGGAAGAAATGGAGCTGATCGTCCGCGAAGGAACCGGAAGAAAAAAGATGATAAGAACAACAGAGTTTTTTGCTGATTTCTTCGGTTTAAGCCACGACCTACGAACCATGAAACGCCAGCTTAAAAGCGTATTCCAAGATTTCGCCAAACCAGAAGTAGAGGCAAAAATGAATCCAGAGAAATAGGTTGCAAAGATAAGCTTATATGTCAAGTTTTGCTAGTCTCATCGAGACCTATGAGATGATGTAAGCTTGTCTGTGTGGCACGGAGATCAACATAAACGCAAAGATTCAGGCGGAAGAAAAAGAGCTAACAGAAAGAAGAGAAGATTTGAAAAGGGCTTCTTTCCAGCAGAAACTACGCTGGGCAAAAATAAGAGCAAAATCATCCGGAAGCATGGAGGTAACGAGAAGATTCGACTTTTGGCAGTGAACCAAGCAAACATCTCCGATTCTTCTGGAAAAACTGCGAAAGTAGAGATACTTCGCGTGATAAAGAACCCAGCTAACGTGGACTACGACCGAAGAGGCGTAATCACAAAAGGAACCATGATCGCAACGCCCTTGGGAACCGCACGTGTAACATCCCGCCCTGGACAAGACGGCATTGTAAACGCGATTCTTGTCTCCAAAGAGGGCGCCTAGCAAACTTTCTATCTGCGTAGATTAGAAAGTTCTTTCGCAATCTTCTTCAAAGTTTTACCTTTACATTCCTTTTTGGGAATAACAAGTAGCCCACTTCTTCGCCATGGAGAGCTTGGATGCGCAGCATCAGACACTGTCACGGGTTGCAGACCCAACCGTTTTGCAGCTATTTGAATCTCCTCCAGTTTTGGTGCAGATACGGCGAGTTTTTTTGGAACCCGCCGTCCTTCTGTTCGGGTCTTGTTTGCGTCGAAATAAATGGACCAAAGAAAAATTTTGTTTTGTTTCCGCATTTCGATCTGATCTGCTATCGATTTAGAGCGTTTTATTAGTTGCGGTAGTCACTTTCTGTCCTCTGGGATTTTTGGATCAGTTGAGCTGAAGCGACTTTTCCCGGAGACCAGAGGGACTTTCTCGTCAAAAACGTAAATAAATTAACATTTTATCATGGTGAATTTTGCTTAAAATTCTCTTATTTAGCACAAAAATTTCAAACATAGGAATCGATTGTGCAAAGCAGAAAACATCCTCAGAAACGTTTAAATAAAGCGCGCCGTGTGAACCATAGGTTTTGTGAGGGGAAAAAAGCTTTTGTATAGAATCGGTCACGTCCTTCACGTAAGCAACACAAAAAACATGATTATTAAGGCGGAAAACATTCCCCACATCGGCGACAAAGTGACGAATGAAAAACTCACGCCCGTGGGAACAGTTTTTGACGTTTTCGGTCCCACATCCTCCCCCTATGTGGCTGTTAAACCCCACATCCAGAGTCCAGAGCAGCTTGTTAACCACGTTCTTTACGTAATCCCCTCTAAAGCGGGAACAAAAAAGAGGAAAAAAAGATGAAAAAAGAAAACATCCAACAACCACCGATGATTCAAAGGTGCCCCGAATGTGGAGGCAATCGTCTCATGCGAGACTACGAATGCGCTGAGATAGTCTGCATGGGCTGTGGCTTCGTCGTCGCCGCCAAACTCGCAGATCAAGGACCAGAGTGGCGAGCATTTGACGATGAGCAGCGCGCTAAACGTGCCAGAGCCGGCGCTCCCATTACATTTACGATTCATGATAAGGGCCTCTCAACCATGATTGATTGGCATGATCGGGACGTTTACGGCAAGAGGCTTGCTCCGGGCCAGAAGGCTCAGATTTACAGGTTGCGGAAGTGGCAACGGCGCATCAGGGTCTCAGACGCCACGGAGAGAAACCTTGCTTTTGCCCTTTCTGAGATATCCAAGATAGCGAACAATCTCAATTTGCCCAAAAATATTCTCGAAACTGCTTCGGTTATCTATCGTAAAGCGGTTAAGGAGCGTCTCATCCGGGGAAGGTCTATTCAGGGCGTAACTGCCGCCGCTATTTACGTGGCTTGCCGGCAGTGTGGAGTGGCTAGAACTCTGGACGAGATCGCGCAGGCTTCTACTGTAAACAAAAAAGAGGTTGGACGGAGCTACCGTTTTCTAATAAAGGAACTTAACTATTTTATTCCACCTTTAAAGCCTAGCCAGTATATAACCAAGTTTTCTAACCAGCTAACTATGCAGGGAAAGGTTGAGGAGATCGCTCACAAGATACTTGCTGCAGCGAAAGAGCTGAAGCTTACGTCAGGAAGGGGTCCAACAGGAATAGCCGCGGCAGCCAGCTATATCGCGTCGGTTCTGACTGGAGAAAGAAAAACTCAGAGAGAGATCGCGGAGATTGCTCAGGTGACGGAAGTAACCATAAGGAACCGCTATAAAGAATTGGTTGAACGCCTCCAGTTTGTAATCTATCTCTAACAATTCCTATCTTCGTTTTGAACCATCTTAGAAATTAGCGGAACAACTGAAAAAATAATGTGCCAAATTCCATAACTGACGAGCGCAAAAGCATTTCGTGTTTAGAGGAGTTACAGGTTAACGAAAGTGGACTTCAGAGCGTTAAAAAAACTTTTAATGAATAGCCGCAACTAATATTGAGGCTTGCAGTTGTCAGTATGCCCCAGATGTGGAACCGAGGTAACTAACCCAACCAAAACGTGGTCTATGGTTGGTAGACCCAGCAAAACGGGTGAACGATTCAGGCTTACGCTGGGACTCTTCACGTGTCCTAAGTGCGAAAAAAGTTTCCGGGAGGTTGTGGGGAAAGAAAAAGAGAGGGTAACTCTTAAAGGCATGGTTAAGGAGATTAAGGGAATTGAAAGGAGGCTTGTGCAGACTTTGGGGGATTTAAGGGAAAAAATTGAGAAACTGAAAGGCGAGAGAGCTGAACTTCTGGATGAAATAGAGGGACTTAAGAGAGCGGGAGAAGAGAAGGCTAGCACTCTGGAGAAAGAGGTAGCCTCGCTTCGAGAAGAAGTAAAATCTCTGAAGGAAATGTTAGGCGACCTCGAATAACAAGAGTATAAAGAAATCCAGCCGGTCTTGAATGTGGCCGTTTCTATCAACTAAACAGTTTTGAAGCTCTGGCAAAAGAAGTCAGTTTACTCTTGTTAAAGAACGAGAATTAAGAAAAAGGTAGAAAACACAAATCCACGGCGAAGAAGACTGATTCCAGCTATTAACCCTTTTTGTGACGCGAGTCAAGTAGGAGACGTTTTTTTATCAGGTCCTTAACTTCTTCATGGAACTGATAATCTTTTTCCAGTTTCAGGAATTCATTGCTGAATTTTTCAAATCCTGCTGGAATTTCCAAGCTCAAGGTGATGAAAGGTTTTCCCATAGCCATCTCAAATTTTCTCTTAGCCTCTTCATACTCGGATTCTGGTTTTCTGTCTCTAGATTCGATCCATTTTTTAACCAAATTGTTCACACCCATAAATTGAATCGTATAATTAGATAAAGGCTTGCGAAGCCTAACTGAATGAGTGACGTAATTAAACCTACTTTTGTGAACTCACTGAAACTCACAGAGATTCCTTCGCGTTTTAGGGCGCCTATGGCCATCATGGTTACAGAACCACTCAAAGGGGTAGTGGCTCCTCCCAGATTCGTTCCGAGGACCAACGCTGACCAGACGGCTGCTGAGTTTAATACGGAAACTCCGCTGATTATCGGGGAAAAAGTTAGGGCAATTGCGATGTTACTTACCGTGGTGCTCGCAAGGCCGCTAAACCACAGAGTTGCCATGGTTGTCCCTAATTGGCTTTCTCCGACCGTTTGGAAAAGTTGCGTCGATATGTCTGCCAAGATTCCTGTGCTTTCTAGACCACCAACCACGAACATGAAGCCTGCGATGAAGAATATTGTTTCCCAGTCTAGTTTTTTGAAAATTTCTGTGGGATCCGAACCGCTCAGGGCCAAGGCAAGGATAGCGCATCCTAAGGCCACAGCTTCTGGTCCAACTCCAAGGTTTTCCAGCGTCAAAAAGAGCCCTACCAGAAGGATGAGGATTAGGATGGAACGGTAAAAGAGTTTCTTGTCTTCTACGCTCTCCCAAGGATTATATTCTGGCAGTTCTTTTTTCTCGCCGAGTCTTGATTTGAAGAGCATGTATAAGGCGAAGATGGTTAGCCCCCAGAGAACAATTTCGCAAACAGCTAAGTATCCGATGAATTCGGTGAAGCTTATTCCCGCTTCAAGACCGATTATCATGTTAGACACTGAGCCAATCAAAGTGCTTGTTCCCCCTAGATTGATCATTATCATAGCAGAAATGAAGTAAGGCACCGGATCGTAACGTAACAGCTTGGTTATGGTCGCCATGGCAGCGGCTATGAGCAGCATTGCCGTTGGGTCGCTGAGAAACACTGAAACAACGGCAGAGATCAAGCAGATAGAGACAAAAAGTACACCGGGATTTCCACGCGAAACTTTGACGGCATACAAGGCTCCGAAACGAAAGAGACCACTCCGCTCAGCCACTTCCACCACAATCATGACGCCCAGCAACAGAAAGATTAGCCGAATGTTGATGAAGCCCATAGCATCATCATATCCGAACACGCCGTAGAGGAGACCAAACCAAGCGGTAAGCAAAGCTCCGATCATGGCAGCGACTGACATGGGAACAATTTTGGTAGCGGAAAGGAGAATGGTTAGCAGGTAGATGAGAATAAAGATTATTTGAACTGGGTCCATGTTACTCCCTGTTCTTCCTTCTGTCAGCCATTTTTGCGAGACTGTCTGCTACAGATTCGGCTTTTTTTTCGACTATTCGATAAAGGATTCGCCCAATGTCATAGATTAGGATGAGGATTATTCCGAGAGAAACATATGTGGTAGCCATTGATAGTGGCTCTCTGACATTCTGCTCCAGAGTGTTTATGAGAGGGAAAAGAGCGGTTGCCACCAGAATAATAACGATAATGTATATTGCGTCTCTTGCAGCTCTCCTCGGAGACCTCTCTTCCTTTATCCCCAACCGTTTTACAAAGACGTCTGTCAAAATGTCACTCAACACCAAACCATCTGCCAATGCCCGTATCAGAAAAATGGCTGTGAAGATCAGTGCAATAGTTCCCACTAACGTGCCGGCGTTAAGGTTAATACCTGGAATGATTATGTCTCCCATCAATGGCGGGACAACAATGTTTACCAAATAGAAGATAACCGCCATCACCAAACTCATCGTTAACCGAGGAAATCTGCGCCGAACTTCCTCACCAATAGGCTTACCCACCAATCCGCTATCCCCCAAGAATTTCATCGTATGTTTAACACTCCATAAATATTAACACTACGATATTATCCAAACGAATAACCAAAAACCCTCAGCAAAAATCTTGAAAAAATAGATATGAATTGCATGCACCCCTTTGCTGGCACAAATGTTTCAAGAATTTTTGACAAAAACGAGAACCATTCATAGGACACCAAAAAAGATGAAAAAGAATAGCATGGGGAGAGAATCCCCAGCTTTTTCAGTTTTTCCCAGTTCTTTAGGACTAATCAGTGATACATCAATTTCTTTTCATACTTCTTGAGATGCTCCGCAGCCTCACCTACATCCATGAATAGAGCGCTGACGCGTTCCACATCCTTGACAGTTACAGTTTTGCGTTTGGTCGATCCTGCATTCTGGGCGGACAAGCTTAGAAGCTGGACGGAATATCGGAGTGAAGATTTTGCGCCGATCTCAGTGAGCTTTTCCAGCGCGTTCTCGTTGAGCTTAACTTTCTCTTCTTCAGATCGGATGCGGAGGATTTCCTTTATGCTGTCGGCATCGTATTCTTGGGTTCCGATGATGACTGATCGGTCTATCAGGTCTAATGGAAAGCCCATGGGGCTCTTGATGTCTGTTCCCCTTATGTTGGTGACGCCACGGTTAGTGGCTAGTATGATTATGGGCACCATCTCGCTCTCTATGGCTCTGCCAAGGAAACTGAAGGCTTCCAAGTCTAGGAGATGAGAGTCATCTACGAAGAGGACACCAGGATGAATGAAAGCCTTGCCCTCATCCACCAAAACTTTCACTTGCCTGTCCACGGCTGCACGAATCTCAGTGTCAATTTCTTTGGTTTGAGAGCCTCCCATGAAGAGGGAGAAAACACCACCGCCAAGCTTGTTTCGAGCGTTGATCTCATCCATGTCAGCAAGCGTCAAAGTGTAAACGAATTCTTTATCTTTCAACACTTGACCAGAAGGCCTAGGTATTTTCTGGCTGGTGTCCACGTCGTATGTTTTTCCTTGCTACTTTCTAGGCTCAGACCTAAGTTGGCTACTCTGCCGGATTCAGCGTCGATCTGCACTACGCTTCCTTCCATGAGGTTCTCTTTGATGATCTGCTGGGCTATGGATGCTCCGGCTTCAATGCTCTTCTCCTCCTCTGTGGTTTTTAGGGTTAAGCGAACGCTCTCAGGAACTTTCTGGTAAGGGTTGTATGGATGTGGTGCGGTTTTAATGTCAACACTTGTAAGCTCGCCTTCGTATATCTTCCTCATCTCATGAATCTCTACGCCTATACACTTTCGTATTGCTTCAAAAAGAACCTCAGTCTTCTTTTTCTCGCTACTGTAAACCTCGCTTCCGCTCATCTGTATAAAAGGTACATTGGACCCCAACTCTCTTGAGACGGCTACGGCTATGGCAGTCTTTCCTGTTCCTGGTGGACCAGCAAGAATCACAGTTTTGCCGCTCAGTTTCCCTTCCTTAATCATCTGGACAACTAAACCCGCTGCTTCTCTCGCCCTCTCTTGACCAACCATTCCGTCCTTGATCTTAACTGCTTTCAGGGCTTCATCCAAGCCTAAGCCCCTAACGTGGGTATGGGATCCTATTCGCTCGAAGCGACGAGCCTTCGTGGGAATCTCTTTTATTGACGTCACTAAAATCATCTCCTCATTATTCATGTTCTTTACTAATTACTATTTCATCCAAAAAAGCAGTATAAATCTTACTAAACATCAGTCACAGTAGGTTTAGACACGATTCAACATGCCATCTCTTACATTAGATGAAGGCTTAAAAGATTAAAACTGCGTGATTAATTGCAGTCATTGTTGAAATTTCTCGATGGAAAATTGGTGGTTTTAGTTAAAAAAGAAAGTTTGATGGAACCGCTTTTGCATAGTTTGCTTAAACTTTTTGTTGCCAGAATCTCGAAGAGATAACTTTTATGCAGTTTCCTTGGTACCAAAGCTTTTGTGCTAGAACAGACGTACACTCTCTTCAATATCTACCAGAAAAATGGGGTTCACCGTGGAACCGAAAGAATTGAAGAGAATGGCCGTTGTGCTGCAAGAGTTGGGGCTAAGTTACACAGAGACTCTTGAAGTCATAAATGAAATGTCCAAGGATATAAACAACGCCAAAAAATTATGGAGAGACGGACACAAGTCTAAACTCATCAAACTCGCCATTACTCTGATAACGTTTCCGGAACCCACCCCCATAAGCGAAACTATGGGCGCCGCCGTCCTAGTGGCTGGTCTGATTCAAAACAGAATCAAAAAGTCAACTTTGCACATAGAAGATGTTTACAAAACGTTCCAAGACGTGAACAATGACATACTGAAAATCAGACA
>Ga0209427_10000604_pt1 | contig 38882 bp, 40 predicted proteins | sample DeeMarSWOR136_30_FD_187465 | JGI IMG/M metagenome (GOLD analysis project Ga0209427, IMG submission 187465) | Marine sediment microbial communities from White Oak River estuary, North Carolina - WOR-1-36_30 (SPAdes) (version 2) | ecosystem: Environmental > Aquatic > Marine > Intertidal zone >...
CCATAGATCGGCAAACCCATACATCAATGCATGGAGAATAACATTTTCATCTTTACGGTATTTTTGATACAGTAAATCTGGATCTTCGCATTTGACAAAATACATGTACTCAGGAAAATTTCCATATGACATCTTTCTGGCTTCAGGTCCCACAATGTACTCTTCAACGAAAGCTTTCTTCAGTCTTGCTGAAGCAGTCTTCTGGTCTATTCCCAGTGATAATGAAGCCTCTTTGGCACAAATCCTTGGAGATTCACAGAGTAGCTCATACCAGATTCTGTAGTGTTTCTTCCGGAGTTTTTTTGGTATATTCATTTCTTTCACCATTTCCTTTTTCAGAGAAGTACATTCTCTTTTCTCTGTATTTCTTAGTGATTTCAATGTTATTAATGCAAACGCAATGAAATTTGTCATAAGAGCTATAGTGGTTACTATGCCAAACCTTTTTAAGACAGGAAGTAATGATACAAAGAGGTGAAGAAGATGAGAAAGATAATAGTTCTCTTGCTGGTGATTGGGTTCTTAGCAGGAACCTACGCCGTGGTTGGCGAACTTGAAGAATACTCGCTCCAAGGGTATATGGAGTTTTCAGGTGGTGACGGATACGAAGAAGAACTTGGCGATCCCGCCCCGTGTGGAGGCGAAGGTGATGGAGGTCCTCCCACTCCAGGCTAAGAATCCTTAATGCAGTAAGCTTCAATAGGACCACGTGATCTCCTCCTGATGATTCCTTTTTCGAAGAGCTCGGTTGCTAGTGAGGGAATATTCAATCTATTCGGTGCTGGTTGTAGATTAATTTCCTTTACATATTTTTTAGGTATATGGGTGTATAGGAATAACTTGTCAGAGACTTTGAAAACCCAAGATGATGAAGGTAGTTCAGAAAATAACTCAACAATAAAATCTTCATAATCAGTCTCGAAAAGAAAGAGATAGGACTCGTATTTAGATACCTTTTCCGGGAAATAACTCGTAGCAATGGTACAACAGTCAGGAAGTCTTTCTAACCAATCACGGAATTCATTCCTGGAAATGTGATATTCTTTTTTCACTGGAGCAACTGGCTTTCTCATATCATATTTGAAGTACCTGTATAAAATTTCATCTTTTTCACTCCATTCTATTGTCTCATCAAAGTGGGTTTTGATATACCCCTTTGGTATATACTCTTTTGGGTTGAACTCCTCTATTTTCTTTCTTATGATTTGTATCGCATCATCCCATGAATGGTTGGGAGCGAAGGCCACATAATAATCAGAACGTAAACCCTCCACAACTATGTCTCCTTCAATATCCATCTTTTCCCTGGAAATCACCCATAGATCGGCAAACCCTTACATCAATGCATGGAGAATAACATTTTCATCTTTACGGTATTTTTGATACAGTAAATCAGGGTCTTCGCATTTGATAAAATACACATACTCAGGAAAATTTGCACATGACATCTTTCTGGCTTCAGGTCCCACAATGTACTCTTCAACAAGAGCTTTCTTTAATGTCCTTGACGCATTTCGAATTTGTAGAGTCTCACCAAGTTCATTGACTGAAACCCTATAATTCTCAAAGAATGTTTCATAAATCATTCGACAATAACGCCGGAATTTCTTGATTGCAATCTTTTCCCTGGTGCGCATTCTTTAACACCTCCTATTCGTCGTGGTTTAACCTCCATCTCCAAGAGCTCTCTCCGTTGCACCGGATGCAGACTGTAAGAGTCTGAAAATGAAAACTTATACTCCTTTTCCACTAACCTTTATAAGGCTTTCGACCGAAAAAACACCATTTTTTTTCGTATGCACGGATACTACGAAGCTTTGTATATTTATTGCCCACTTAACCGTAAAAATCTTTACATGTTACACATGTAACAAAATTGAGACCATTCAAGAATCTAGTGATTAGATACCTTTTTGTAGTGATTGTAACCTCTATTTTTCCCATGCTCTCGGGTAACATTTATAAAATGAAGATATTACACCTGTATAATGGGCAATAGAGTGCCTACATGCCTTGTATTCATAACTCATAGAATAAGCATAAATCAGGGGGCATAAAATGATACAAAGAAAACTAAATCTCTATTTGGAGAGCTCAGTAATAAGCATGTATTTCCAAGACAATGTCCCTTATCTAAGGGATTTGACCCAACAATTCTGGAAGGACATCCTACCTCATTTTGGTGTCTCCATATCTGAAATTGTTCTTGAAGAAATCAGGGCAACAACAGAACCGGATCTACAAAAGGCATTTGAAATCTTAATAAGCGAATTTGAAGTCCTACAACTAACAGAAGATACCCTCAAATTATCAGAGCTGTATACATCGTACAGACGTCTGCCTCGAGCAGATGCTCTTCATCTTGCTTCTGCAAGTATGGGAGGAATAGACTTTCTTGTCACATGGAACTTGAGACATCTTTATAAGGGTGGAACACAAAAAATGATACGAGAAATCAATACACAATTAAGGATATCAATTCCCATAATTGTAACACCTCAAGATTTCCTAGGAGAACAGGTGATTTAAAATGCACAACACTGTTGATGAAAAAGTAGAAGAAGAAATACGAAAGAGAGTACAGAAAGAGTTCCCCGGATGTAAAGCTTTACAGGACCTTCACTATTACCGGTACATAAAGGAAATTGAATGGCAGAAAATGACACCCACCGAGATTATAGAAGACATAAGAAAAGGTGCTGATGAGATAAAAAAGGAAATGAAGACTGTATCAAAGTGAACCCATAAAGAAGAAGCCAGGTTTCAACCCGCTACCGTGAAAATTTTTAAGTTGCCAAGGAGCCCCAAAGAATGAAATTAGAGAGAAAGAAATTTATTTCTCTTTTAACGCTTTTCCCGTGCTTTCATAAGATTTATATATAAGAATACTGAACAAACAATATAAAAATCCCATCTATTCTAAAAACGCACAAAAACAAGATGGCACTTATACTTTTTCATAGATTCTCAGAAATTCAAGCGAAAATTAACTGGAAATACACAAAAGAAAAGGCAAGAGATAAATTCAAACTTCAAACGAGACATAATTAAGATCAGGAGGTACTAGAAGCAGTGAAAATGAAAATGCGAAAAATAAAAAAAGTAGAAAATACTAGAAATTATTTCGGTGAACTGCCGATTAGCGCACAATCTCCCCCTCTAGGCACATTACCGTTTTGGCAAAATGCATCTATAGGGGCACCACCCCAGCCGAGGCATGGAATACCAGGGTCCCATATGCCGGTGGGTCCATCTGATATCAGTTTGGCATACATTATTTCACCTCCTTTTTCTTTTTTGAGTCAAGGCGGCTGCGATTCACCTCGATCCTGTGAAATCACAAACCCACCTTTGAATTGTTCTGAGCAAAGAGCTGTGGACAATTTATTAGAGGGCTACTATTATATAAATCTTTTGGTTTGTCATGACTGGGATAAAGATTGATACATATACTAAAAATTTATAGGTAACCTTTTCTTTTTTTATACTGAAGTGTATCTAGTTAGTGATTCTGTCAATTTGATTTGCACTTTCAAGCTCCAACCAAAGCTTCCCCATATACTAGGAGAGTACGCAAGCAGTGAATCAATACGTTTCGATACCATTCTTAAAGTTCTTTAAGACAGCTTCTACAAAATATCACAGTATTTAAGCCTCGTGCTGATATGGCCCTGTTACCACCATAATCCCAACCTAGATTGTATCACCTACACTTTCACACACAAACCCTCCTGTATGGTCTCTAATACTATTTGGCTCTCCACATGTCTTACACGAGCGATGCTTTTTATCATATCCAGCAACGTTCGAGCACCCTTGTGGCCATCGCACCTCACTAGAGCTACCAAATCAAATCCACCCATCACCCTCAACACACAGCACAGCTCGTGCGATCTAACAATTTTTTCACAAATCTCATCAATAGGAAAGGCTCCGAGTGTTCAGCGAAGATTCAGATAAGTTAATGGCTATAGGAGCTGTCACAGTGGATTCTGGCATGATGTCATTTCCTTTTTTTTGGAGTTGAACGTTATCATAAAGGGAAGCCTTGAAAGAGAGAATCATAAGACAGTTAATGTAGTATCATGCGCTCACTCTCCTGGAGAGCTTCACCATGTGCCTTTTCAAAAAATGAAGCTACTCTCCTTTAAGCTGTCGAAGACATTTCCTCAATTCTTGTGAAAATTTCATCCTCTCCGTGTAATCGTCTGTCTCTTTAATTTTCATGATCAACTGCACTAGGTAGTCCTCCTTGTCAACAGGTACCTTAAAATCAAGGAAATCTCTTCCAAGCTCTTCCTCAAAAATCTCTTCAATTGCTACTGTCTCCATATCATGGTGGGGAATGGTGAATTCTTGATCTTCTTCTGGACGAGCAACCTCAGGTTTTGTAAGAGCTGAGGGAGGAATTTCTTCAAAATGAGGGACCTTTTGAACATGTTCTGTGGAAGTCATCTCAGGGACTACAAGAGCATCAGAGGAGTAGTCTCCCTCAAAAATGGTGAATTCTTGATCTTCTTCTGGACGAGCAACCTCAGGTTCTACAAAAACAGAGGGAGGAATTTCTTCAAAAAGAGGGACTTCCTGGACTTTTTGGACACGTTCTGCAGGAACCTCATCATGGAGCGGTTCTGATGTTCTTTTTTGCAAAATCACATACTCAAATGCTTTCGCCCATGCTTTCACCAGGCTTTTCGCATGGAATTCTTCCATCTTCTCCCCTGCCAACCCACCTGCCTCTTCACCAAGCTTCTCTCCCACTCTGCTGCCCACCAGTTCTCCTGTCCTGTCCAGAAGGGAATCTCCCAACATCTGGCCAATCTCCCCACCTGCCACACCAATACCGAGGCCTAAGACTGAGCCAAGATAACGGATTCTCTCTGGCTTAAGCAAAAATTTTTTCTCTTTAGAGCCCTTCTTGTAGACTACTTCGATGGAGCTTTCCAATTTTCTTTTCTTGGCATTTATCAGTGCAGAGACAGGAACCTCAAAATGCCGTTTTCCCTTACCTGCAGCAACTGCAGCCAAGTGCCCCATGGTTCTAACCTGCAGCCTCCCCATAAATACAAAGCGTCTGTCAGTCAGAAAAGCGTCACCTGTCTTGAGCTGACTGAAGAACTTCAACTCACCAAATTGTGCATGAGACGAAATGATCAACTGTTCGCCCTGCTCCAATGAAAGTTCAGTCATAAGCTTTCCTCCTTTCTCTAAGACTCACCATAATATAAGAACTTTTGGGATCTGATTATCGCATTTTTGGATGCTGCATCGTGGACTCCAATCCTTGCGATTGCATTTGGTGGCGATAATATCTTTTCTTCTTTACTTTTGTTGATACGGACGCTACTAGAAGAGGAACAAAAGCAGAATCCAATACTTATGTGGTAAAAACCTCTTTACTGTACACCATTGTCAAAGGTTCTGGAGCTGCACCCATCCTTCTCCTCATCAACACCTGTTCAGTGCTTCTCCTCATAAAATACTGATCAAATCAAGTTAAGAGTGAGGTGATACACCCTCTCCTCCGACGGTTTTTCATGGAAGACAAATGAGAAAACTAAACACTTACCTCAAATGTTACACGTGTAACAAAGGAGCGCCACCTGACTGGACAACGGTCATAATACACAAGCCTTAAAAACTCCTGAAAGAAAATGCATCTAATGGAGAAACGTCCTGAGGACATGAACCTCAAGGAGATATTTATTGAGATGAAGAACATCTCCGAACTCATGGTGGATCTGGCCTATTCGTCAGTACTCTTTGACTCTGAAGCTATCGCAGATGAAGTAAATGCTCTAGAAGAGACCATGGGGGAGTTAAACCACCAGTTGACCATTAGAGCGCTCCTCGCATCGAGAACAAGAGAGGAAGCAGAACAGATTTCAGAAATTTTGAATGTGGCTTCAGCCATCAAGGATATATCCAACCACGCCCAGAACATTTCTGAGATTGTATCCCGGGATTTGGATATTCACTCTGTCATTCTGGAATCGTTAAAACACACTGATGAAAAAATTTTTAGAGTCCAACTGGAAGAGCAGTCCCCCTTAATTGGGGCATCTTTGAGAGAATCACAATTAGCATCCCACATTGGGGTAACAGTCATTGCAGTAAGAAGAGGAAAGCGGTGGATATACAACCCCAAGAAGAGGTTTGTATTCTGTGATGAAGACATTTTAATTGCCCGAGGAACAGAGGAAGGCCACTTAATATTAAAGGAGATTGCCAAGGGGAGGAGGAGCAAGTGGTAGTGATCAGAGAGATTATCCAGGAAATGAAAGATAACTCAGAGTTGATGATCGATTTAGCCTTTGCAGCGCTACTGTTCAGGGATACTGAAATTGCAGAAGATATCCAAGAACTAGAAGAGGAAATGGACACTTTAAACTACAAAGCTAAAATGACTGTCTTAGAAACGGCTCGTGATGCCTCCAAGGAGGGATTGCTCTCTGTCTTAGAGCTGATCAATGCTACAGAAAACATTGCAGATGCAGCTATCGAGATTGCTTCCAGCGTGTTCAGAGGGGAAATTCACCCCATTTTCAGAGAAGCCATGCAGGAAACAGAAGAGGTGGTGGCCCGATTTCGCATTTCTGAAGAATCTGTTCTCAAAGATCAAACTTTGGAGGAGCTGAAATTGGCCACGAAAACGGGAATGCACGTCTTTCTGGTGAAGCGATTCAGAGAGTATATTGTCGATCCTGAAAAGGATTTCACACTACGTAAAGGTGATATCATCTTTGCAGAAGGCCCCCCAGAGGGCAAAACCCAGTTGGAGACTCTGGTGTAATCCTGCTGTCCTGAAAGGGTCAGCCTGAAAGACAATTTGTTACACGTGTAACAAATGAGATAAATACCGAGAATTGAGCATCCTCTCATATAGAAAACCTTAAAAGTTTCCAAGGAGATTTATCTGCATGGACATCCCCAAGGGAGAAATCATCGAGGCCAGAGCTGGAGGCGAAAATGCGCTGAGAGAACTCCTCGAAGACCTCAAAGAAGACTTTTCAGGGTACATTGAAGTAGTGAGTAAGGGAAACTCCCTAGGACAGATTCTCTTTTTTGATGGCCGTCCCCGTCTAGCACTCTATGAAGAGGGGGCTGATTCCCGTTTCGAAGGAAGAGAAGCTATCGCTTTGATGATAGAAATTTCCAAAGACTACGATACTGAAATAAAAGTCCACCGCTATCCCATGGTGGCACTGCTTTTGGACCGATTTCCCGATGCAGAAGTATCAGAAGAGGCCTTGGGTATGCCCAAGAGAAAACCTGCACCAGAAGAGGTGGAGCAGGTTGATACAAGACTGTTTAACAGGAGGGAAGAACTGGCCTCAGTTTTAGGTTCTGAGCCCGCTTTTAAACCTGCCCCCAAGGTTGAACTCAAAGATGAGGAGTTCGATCCTTTTAAGAGCATGCAGCCCGAAGACATGGATGAGCTGCGGGAAGGCTTGATAAAGCGGTTAAATCTTGAGAAATTCTACAAGAAAAAAGAGGCGTAACAATGCGGTTTCCTGCAGGAAAAAAGTCTATACTCCACAAAGGAGTTCATCCTGAAGAAGTACTAGACAGTGTAGAAACTGGTTACATCAGGCTGACTGTAGAGGATGACGGTCTTACTGATCACTATATCCTGTATTTGAACCAGGAGGTTGTGGCAGCTCTCTGTGAATTTTCTGACGGCAGACGCCTTTATGGTGCAGAGGCTTTAGAGTATATTCTCTCGTTGGATACTGATGTTTTGGCACAGACTGCAGTGTACACGGAGAACGTTATGAAAAAGATAAAAAAAGATTTTCCAGAGATCTTTTTAGCCCCCGAGAGCACAGAAAAATTCAAAATTGGAGATACCATATTCACTGGTGTACTGTATGCAGTAAAAGGTGGGGATCTCTTACCAGTGATCAAAACGTTGGAAGAAGAGAATTTGATAGGGTGCCTGAGAATGAGCCGGGAAACAGAGGATGTTGTCCAAGAGGGTGTCATCCTCTTTTTAAAGACCCCTGTTGCAGCTCTGTTTGAATCAGGAACTTCAACCCGGCTGGGAGATGATGCTCTTCGGGAAATTGTATTGATTAATAGAGGAGGTAAAGTCTACAGGCTGGAAAGAGAATTCATTGAAAATTTCCTGTTTTTGAACAATGCTTCTCGATTGAAATACCCTGTGGAAGAAACAATTGCTTCTGAAAAAGCTACAGACGATTTAAAACGATTCATGGCTCTCCAGATGCTTGGATTGGAGCGAGGGACATTAGTGCTGAATGCTCCTTGTAATGGCACCTTTTCCTTTGAAGCACTGTTAAAGAGCGCAGCTTCCAGGAAATTCGACGGATATTTATGGGTGCGCTCAGACACTTCCCAAGGGCTCATGGTTTTGGGCCACGGGAAAATCCAGGCAGCTTACTCCATGGGCACGTCAGGGGAGTCAACCGGTATGAGAGCTTTGCGAAGAATTTACGAAAGCATGGAATTCAAGGGAACAGTGGACTTCTATCAGCTGTCGAATCCTCCTAAGGTTACTCACCCCTTTGAGGCTGAAGAAGGTACAGATGATGTCCTGGTGAAGCGGTTAATGGGTGAAATGGGTGAGGACTTGATCAGGGATGTCTCTTTAGCAAAGGAGTTTAAGAAACGGTGGAAAGATAAAAGAGAAAAACTGGGTGAGTAACATGGACTTTCCAACAGGTGCACTACAGAGAGAGACAGAGGTCAGATCGTTAGACACATTACTGGATGAATTGCTCAGAGAACAGTTTACAGGAGTGATCAAGTACAGCAACCACCAGATGGGCAACTTGCTGCTCATCGATGGGGAGATAAAGGCAGCCACCTACGGTGAACTGGGAGGAGATGAAGCGTTAGAGAGGATTTGGAATTCACTGGAAGGTGTCCTCTCTGTGTATTCTCTGGAAAGGGAGCGGGCAGAATTCGTTTTAAAATGGTATACTGATATTCATGGGTTTTCTTCAGTCTCTTCTGAAATATTAGATCATGACATCAGTGTTCCTGTTCCTGATGTGGAAGATTTGATCAAGATGCTGGAACGGGAAGGTATGTCGCATTTAGTGAAGAAACCAAAGGTAAAGCCTATTGAAAAAAAAGCTCACAAAACTCCCGGAGAGATCTTACGGGATATCCACCTTTTTCTGGCCAGCCTGTTCGGAGATTTTATGGCAGAAAACATTATCAAGAGCCATTTAATGAAACTCCGCCTCACTAAAGAGGACGTTACCATGGGAGATTTAACCCTTTTGGCAGAAGAAATCTGTAAGAATGTTTTCAACAGGGTGATGGATGATAGGAGGGCAAAAGAGGAATCTGGAAAACTGAAAGAGCTGCTCAAACAGGGATAAGCATGTTATTTGGTACTGCTGGAATTCGCGGAGATTTAAAAAGAATTACTCCACAATTTGCGTTACGTCTGGGAAAGAGTGTGGCAGTATTTGCAGAGAGGAGAAAATTACCTGTCATGGTGGGGAAGGATGGGAGGACCTCCTCAGATATGTTATCTCAAGCAATCATCGCGGGAGTGCTCTCGCACGGTGTTCCTGTTGTGGACGTGGGCTGTGTTCCCACACCTGGTTTAGCTTTTGCCTGTGATTACTGCGGCGTCATGGTAACTGCTTCTCATAATCCGCCTGACAACAATGGGATGAAAGTATTTGTCAACCACAGAGAGTTATACCCTTCAGAAGAAAGAGAAATAGAAGAGATCATGGAGAAGAGTTCTGCTTTGTGTAGTTGGAGGTTACCTTCTGTCACCCAGGCAGATGTTATCCCTTCCTACAGAAAAGCAGTTCTCTCGTACGTAAAAAAGGAATGCGGCAGTAACTACTCCGGTAAAAGAATTGTAGCAGACTGCGGAAATGGGATGGGAGCTCTGGTAACACCTGATATCTTGAAAAAAATGGGATGTGAGGTTACAACATTGTTCAGGGAGGTTACTGGTAGATTTGAAAGATCTCCTGAACCGTCAGAAAAGAATATTTCACTGTTGAAAGAGACAGTAGTTGAAACGGGGGCAGACATGGGAATTGCCCACGATGGCGATGCAGACAGAATCACTGTCGTCGACGAGAAGGGGAATGTCATCCCTGAAGATTCTGTTATTGCATTATTTGCGGGGTATTACGTTGGTAAAGGAGACTGTATCGTAACCTCCATTAATACTTCTTTTAGAATCGATGAGTACGTTTCCAGAAAAGGGGGTTACACCAAGAGAGTCATGTTAGGAAATCTTCATGAAGGTATTTTAAAGTATAAGGCAGTATTTGCAGGAGAACCCTGGAAACATATCCATGTACGATTTGGGAATTGGATTGATGGCATTGTCTCTGCTGCTCTTTTGGTGAAATTCATTCAAAACACAAAAGCTTCACACTTATGCTCGGAAATTAATGATTACCCTTTGGAGAAGATTAATATAATAACTGAAGACAAACCCTCCGTAGTTACCCTTTTCAAAGAGCGTATAGAGAACCTCACTCACATCAATGAGGTTATCACTGTCTCAGGAGTAAGGGCTAACTTTGGTGATGGCTCCTGGATTTTGGTGAGACCATCAGGCACTGAACCCAAGGTGAGAATCACTATAGAGGGTGTAAACCAGCAAAAATTTGCCATGCTGAAAAAATTTATTGAAAAAACCCTTGATGAATCGAAATCTTTATATAGTATTGTTAACTAATAATGATTTATGAAGATGAAAATCATCGTCATCGTGCTGCTGCTTGGGCTGAGTACAGTGAAAGCGGACATAGAGTTTCATTTGTTGTGGCAGGTGCCTGGCAGGTTAACTGATATACATGTATCTGATTTGAATGAAGATGGATACAAAGAAATTCTGTTAGCAACAGGTCATTCTTATGAAAAGATGTTGAGTACTCCCACAGGCTCTGTTACAGCAATCATATGTGAGGGTATGGTAAGTCAATTCAAACCTGACGGCACGTTGATCTGGGAAAAAAGAGTGTGCAAGAATGATACTGCTCAAGATCCATGTTATTCTGATGGGTGTGTTTCTGCCATCTATGCAGATAGTATCTGCACTACCACGAGGAAGCTGATCTTTGTGGGATGCTGCTACTGCGGCAAATCTTCTTTGATAAGAGTGTACGACGCTGAAGGACAATTCATTCAGGAATTCGGTCAGGGCGTTGCTGCAGGACAACCTGTTCCCTTTGACGGATGTGTGAGAAAGATTCTAGCTGAAGATATCAATGCTGACAACTGTAAGGACTTGATTGTGGTCACCAATTTGGAATTATTTGTCTACATTACTGACTGTCAGACCTGCACCATACCTGCAGTTCCCACATTTACTGCTGTTTCAACATCAGGCACCATCAACGATGTCATTGTGGTTAACTTTGATGACAGCCCTTCCCCTACGAAGGAAATTGTGGTGGCAGCTGACAGTGCAACTGTGTACACGTTCAATCCATTTACCGGTATGATACAGTTCAAATGGAGTTACGATCTGGTCCCAGGAGAGCCAGTGAGAGCAGTGTATGCCTTTGATTTAGATAGTGATACTGCTGCTCACGAAATCGATCAGGACCCTGATTTGGAACCTGAACTGGTCGTGGGTGAGTCCTGGTATATCTACGTTCTGGACAATATGGACCAGGGGACTCCAGATCCTTTAGATGATGTGCCAAACCTCAAGTGGGAGTATTCTACATCACCTTACAATGTGAATACGGTCTCTGCAGGCAAGTTCATAGGCCCTCGAAACGTCATGGGGGGGTCAGCATCTATAGTGTACATTTTGGACTACAACGGTAGTTTACTCCAGACTTTTAACGCACCTAATGAGGTTCGAAAGCTTGATATTGCTGATTTTGATAAAGATGGGCAGAACGAATTAGTGGTTTTCTCCAATAATTACATATCAGTTTTTTCTACTACAGAAATGGTGTGGAGTTCAGAAAACTTACAGGGGAACTACATAGATGGGGCTGTCTTAGATATCAACCTGAATGGATACCCTGAAATTGTGGCAGGATACTCTTTGGGGTTGTACACTATCGGGGTAGAAGGGCTAACATCAATGACTGGCTCAGAAGCAGATCAGCTCTACAGTGCAGGAAAAGATTTCATGGAAAAGGGGAATTTAGTGGAGGCGATCATCCACTTTGAACAGGCCCGGGCAAAATATGAAGAAGCGGGGAATACGTTCATGGCTATTCAATGTCAAAAACGGATTTCAGAGTGTGAGAAATTCCTGGATACAGATCGGGTTGTAGCAGCTGCTATGGAAGAACTGCGGAACTACAGTTATGAAGAAGCGAGCTATCTCTTTGGGGAGGCAGCCAATTTATATGGAAGAGTAGGGGATAAAAGCAAAATGTCCCATATGAGGGTTTTAAAAGAAGCAGCAGAAAAGCTGTGGCAGGCACATGCCGGTCTTGAAGAAGCGCACTATTTACTGCTTGACAACAAGTACACAGAAGCCAGTGTGGAAGCATCCTGGGCACAGCACTCCTTTGAAGATGTGTCCACGCTGTTTTTGACCATGTCGCTGGATTCACTTTATGAAACATTGAAGCTGGAAATTTCAGCCAGAATACGTGAATGTGACGAGGTAACAGAATTGTGTTCCCAATTTGCAGAAGCAGAAGCGCTGAAAGAAGAAGCAGACAAGTACGCAGCAGATGGTGATTTATACTTTAGTAATCAGCAGTATTCGGAGGCCAAACACTCTTATGAACAGGCAAAGGATTCATACACGAAAGCAGCCCACATTTTCGACGAGGTTCAGATTTCTCTGGGAAAGAGAGCAGATAGTTTCAGGAGAGATATTTCAGACATTGAAGGGAAGATTAAAACATTGGAACAGAGCGATATCTACGAAACGTATGAGGATGTCCAGACTTCACAAGCTATTCTTAATTTAGAGAAGAAGAAATTAGTTTATGAAGATTTAATTGATGAATACGAGGATTTAGCAGAATCAATAGGAAAAGAAGCAAGAGAATGCAGAAGATATTCTACGAACGCTTCCAACCAGGCTGGTGAGAGCTATTCTTTTTCAGATAGATTTTTAAGATACGGGAGAGACATACTGCAGCCGCCAACCAGTATTGCTGTGGGGCTGGCTCTCTTGATTGTTACTCTGGTGGGGTTAGCAGCAGGCAAAGGGAGGTACGTTGCTTTAGTATTCTTAGTGCTGGTATTGATCTTCTTGGGTATATCAGCTTTTCAGCTTTGGCAGTGAAGAATGACCCCAAAAGCTTTTATAAAAATGAATGCAGAATGTTTATAACTGCAGAGAAAAGCAAATTCCAAAAAGACTGGAGGGACACAAAACAACCTCTCACACAATAAGTGGGAATATCCTCATCAAATGCGTAATTACATGGGGTAGGGATCGGTGCGAAACACACCGATCCCGGTTAGGGGGGTGAAAGATCGGCCGAAAGATTTATAAATCTGATCTTAGACTTCACTGAAGTATGCTTCCGGCACATACAAACGTTTGCTGGAGTACTATATATCTGTTGGGGGTTTGAAGATGCCCGCACTCTCCGAAATGGAAAAAAAGGAAAGATACTACGAAATATTTTGTCAAATATACGAGGAACCCAGAAGGCAGATATACGAAATCTCAAAAGCTCTGGGTATCTACAGGAAATCTGTGTCAAGAGCCCTACAGGAGATGCTCGATCAGGAGATTCTGGTAGGCCCCCAGCTCCGCCTGAAACCCATGCGAAAAAAACCCAAAATCTACTACATTCTGGATTTTGATGACCCTTTTAGAGTGTTTGAGGAACTGAGAAAGAACAAAAACCTCACCTACGTTGGTGTCGTATTCGGAGACTTTCCTGTGGTTGCAGCAGGTGATCCGGGGATAGATTTTGATGAATATTCAGGGTTCAAAGAGATGCTGTTCTCAGGAGAAAGAGGAGAAATCTACACTCCAAAAGCATCCTCTCTGGGGTGGGAGGAGTGTGGCAGACGCATATTAGAAGAAATAAAAAAAAGTGATACCTGGAGAAAATCCACCTGGGTTTCTGAGCCCGTGGACATCCCCTGGGATCACCAAGAATGGGAATTCTTTCTGGAATTCTGTGGAGACATCAGACGCAAGATTGCACCTCTAGTACGAGAGCAGGATGTGAGCTTCCGTAAGTTCTATGAGTGGCTGAACACGCTGGATCAGTACACCACTACGCACACCTGGTTTTACCCCGAAGGGTATGCCACCTATACCACTTACCTGTTCCTTTTCAAGACCAAATACGAACACGCGTTGAGAGACCTGTTCAGCTTGCTTCCCACCACACCGATGTTCTTCAAGGTGGGAAGCTACCTTATGACCTTGCTCCACATCCGCACCGATTTGCTGATAATTGATCTCTCCAAGGCGATTTACACCTTGAAGGAGAGATCGATCCTCGAAGATTTCTACAAAGGGATCGTCGTATGGCACTTCAGACCTCCTTGAGGGTTTTCCTCAAGGATTCTCACAAGGATCGTCGTCCGACATCATCTCGTATCTGGTCAGCCGCCTCCAGAACCATCAGGTTGGCCGCCTCCTCCACCATTACCATCGTATACTGTGGAAATTCCGTCCTCATACAAATCCAGCAGTGTTGCGAAAATGCCAGTAGCCTCGCCGAGGATTACCGAAAATCCGCCTAAGATCAACACTGCTAGGAGAAGCAGCACACCTATCTTTCTCGTTTTCACATCTTTCACCTCCTTATTTATTGTTCTTTAAGATATTTAAACTTTTCCCACACTCTATCAGAGAATTTCGTGTTTTCGCAGAACACCAACGTCCCCACTTAATTCTTGCTTACAACGTGTCTCAGCTCTCTTGCTTACCGAAAACTATTTATATCATTGATTATCAATATGTGTATGCAGAGTCGGACAATCGTTAACGAACCCTTGAGAGCTCTAGGAGATGGAACCTCTCTATTTGTGGGCAGGAAAACCAGTGTGTACAAAGAACACGGCCCCAAGGCTGCCATGGATATTGGTGTAGTAGCTGAAGAGAGGTCCGATTCTACAGGATTCTACAGAAAACGGATTTTCATGGATAGTATATCTCCCCATGCCGTCTTTATCTGCGGTATGCGTGGATCAGGTAAATCCTATACATTAGGGGTGATTGCAGAAGAATTAGCGTTAAAGAACGATGCAGTTGGTGTTATTATCATCGATCCCATGGGCATATTCTGGAGCATGAAAAAAGCAAATCACGTGGAACGGGAACAGCAGTTGTTACAAGACTGGGGGTTGAACCCTGAAGGTATTGACACCATGAAAGTGTTCATCCCTGCAGGATACGCACGAGATGCACCCAAAGAAACCTGGGATAGAATATTTACCATAAGACCTTCAGAATTAACTGCTGATGACTGGTGTTTAACTTTTGGGTTTGATCGGTTTGACACCATGGGGTTGTTGATAGACAGGGTTTTAGAGCGCGTCAAAGAGGGATACACCACCAAGGACGGCCAGTACAAAGAAGGGTTGAGAGACAATTACGCGATTGAGGACATGATCAAATGCATTGAATCTGAAGAAGGGATCAATTCTCCGAAGCAGGGGTTCAAAAACTCCACGCGGAGAGCATTAATTGCTCGGTTGAAAGGAGCTTTAGAATGGGGGATTTTCCATAAAGAGGGAACCCAGTTGAGGGATTTATCCCGGAGAGGTCAAATGTCTGTGATTGACGTATCTTTTTTGCAGGACAATGTGAGAGCATTAATCGTGGGCATCCTGGCCAGGACCATTCTGAATACCCGCAAGAGGATCAGCCGAAAGGAAGCGGTGAGCATGTCCGGGCTGTTCGAGTCAGTACCAGTAACCTGGCTGATGATCGATGAAGCACACATACTGGTTCCAGGTTCTGGCAGGAAGACTGCTGCCACTGATGCGTTAATCGAGTACGTCCGCCAGGGGAGGCAGCCTGGCTGCTCCATTGTATTAGCCACTCAACAGCCCTCTGCTATCGATTCCAGAATTCTATCCCAAGTTGATATTGTCATCTGCCACAAATTGGTGTACGAGGATGATATCAAAGCAGTGGTGCGGAGGATGCCTTCAGAAGTGCCGGAAAGATTCCAGGAAGATCGGTTCATCAAGAACTTACCTATTGGTATGGCCATCATTGGGGATAAACAGGAAGAGACGTCCCGGTGCTTTCTGGCCAGTGTTCGACCAAGGATATCACAGCACGAAGGAAGAGAACGACAGCCCCTCTTAGATATTGATCCATCTGCCATGCGGGAAGATGTGAAAAAGTTAATCCGGGAAAAATGGGGAAAAGAGACCACAAATGAACTGGAAGAGTTAATTGAAATGGTAAATGAAGAGTACAAATTAGAGATTGCCCTTTCAGAGCTTTTGGATGAGCTTGCTGAAGAAGGATGGTTACGAGAGGATATGTTAGATACATTGGATAAATTAGAGGATGGTCAAGGCGCGCCTGCATCAGATGTACATGAAGAACCTGAACTCCAAGCACCACCACGTCCCCACATTTCTGTCAGAGAAGAACCAAAGTCAAAAATCGCTCACAAAGCCAACATCGTCGAAATGCTCCCAGAGATCAAAGATGTAAAGCTCAAAAAGGCAAGGATCATCATCTCACACCTCGATGACACTATCACAGATATTGCCAGAAGAGAAGCGAAACGAATGGTATTCAAAAAAGACATAATTCACGGTGTTTTCAAAATCTACTACCCATTGTACCAGGTGTTCTTTGACTACTACCCAGCAAAAGGTAAGTACGAGAGCTTGTCCTGTTTTATAGACGGAATAACTGGAGAAATCCTCTTAAAAAAGGGGAAGAGAACGCGAGGAGTTCGTGATCTCATGGAGTTAACCCCAGACCAAAAAAGTGTGATGACATCGATCATGAAAAGAGGGCAGGCCACCCAGCTGGACATTATAAAAATAACCCACTTTGACAAGAGAAAGGTAAAGAGAATCATCAGCTCCTTAATTCAAAAAGATTTAATCCATGTTAAAAAGCACAAAAAATTTGAAACCAAACAATTCGAAGTTTTCCAGCCTAAAATCCAGTACAAAATTATTGAGGACCCCAGAAAAAAAATTGTAAACTACTTTGAAATAAATGAAGAGGTCCTGGATAATGAATCTGTTATAACCCCTCTCCTCCAAAAGAATGAGGCAAAAAAAGCAGCAATTTGGGAGAGATCTGAAGTTTGGGACACCAAATTGGTGTACTACCCATATTTTGTGATTTCTTACGAAACCAGATACGAAATCATAGACGGGGTTACGGGCAGAAAAGATGACTACGTTAAGTCCATGCTTCAATTCAGACTGTAGATTCTCTTTTGGCAAACATCCCTACTTTCTTGATTTTTCTGGGTACTCTCTTAGCATCCACCACGATAAAGTCGCGTATGGCCCGCAACGCAGTAAAGGGGATTAAAACCAGCCCTTCCCTATCTGTCAGTAGTAGATCCCGCATCTCTTCTGTGGTAGGCTCCACAACTAAAGCTACCAGTTTACCTGTCTTTTCTTCTACCACTACATCGAATAACAATCCAACTTCGTGGCCTTGACTGGTGACCACCATTCGATCTCGGATTCGGGAGGCAGCAATTTTTGCCATATAACCACCTAGTGATACATTTCTATTTCACGTCTCACGTTCTTATCATATTCATGGATCATTTCATCAGATATTGAAGGCTGTATCTCCTCCAGAGCGTAGCTGAAGTGTCTCATTTCCACTTTCTTGCTTCCTTCACGCATTGCATTCATCCCTGCTTCTCTGACCAGCCCGTGCAGGTCTGCTCCTGAGAACTCCTCGGTAATGGATGCAATGTAGTGTAAATCCACATCTGATAACGGCATCTCCTTGGTGTGCACTTCCAAGATTTTCCTTCTGGATTCTGTATCTGGAGCAGGCACCAAAATTAACCGGTCCAGCCTGCCTGGTCGCAGCAAAGCGGGATCTAACATGTCAGGCCTGTTGGTGGCTGCAATAACCACCACATCGCCCAGATCTTCTAGTCCATCCATTTCCGTCAACAACATGTCAACAACCCGTTCACCCACCCGTGAGCCTATCTCTTCTCCACGCCTTCCCGCTATCGCATCAATCTCATCAAAGAAGACAATGGTGGGAGACACCTGCTTTGCTTTTCTGAAGATCTCCCGGATTGCTTTCTCACTCTCACCTACCCACTTAGAGAGTACTTCAGGACCCTTCACTGCAATGAAATTAGCTTCACTCTCGTGGGCAACTGCCTTTGCCAACAACGTCTTTCCACACCCTGGAGGACCATACAAAAAGATACCCTTAGGGGGGTGGATGCCCATCTCTTCAAAATCGGAAGGCCGCCTTAACGGCCACTCCACTGCTTCGATCAAGGATTGTTTCGCCTTTTCCAGACCGCCAACATCTTCCCATGTTACGTTAGGAGTTTGCACCATGACTTCTCTCATGGCAGAGGGCTCCACAATCTTTAATGCTCTCTCAAAATCTTTCTTGGTGACTGCAATCTTTTCTAAAACTTCCTCAGGAATACGTTCATCCTCTAAATTGATCTCAGGAAGGATTCGCCTCAGCGCGTACATAGCAGCTTCCTTACACAAAGACTGCAAATCTGCACCCACGAATCCGTGAGTGATCTGAGCGAAATCATCGAGGGAGACATCCTTATCCAAAGGCATTCCCCTTGTGTGGATTTGGAGGATCTCCTTCCGCCCCTGTTTGTTAGGAACACCAATTTCGATCTCTCTATCAAACCTGCCCGGCCTCCTCAAAGCAGAATCAATACCTTCAGGCCTATTGGTAGCAGCAATAACGATCACTTTCCCTCGAGCGTGAAGACCATCCATCAACGCTAACAATTGAGCGACTACCCTTCTCTCCACTTCTCCTGTGACCTCCCCTCTCTTGGGAGCAATTGCATCTAGTTCATCAATAAAAATAATGGAGGGAGCACTCCTCTGAGCTTCTTCAAACATTCTTCTCAAGTTCTCCTCAGACTGACCGTAGAATTTGCTCATAATTTCAGGACCATTTATGGATGAAAAGTTGGTCTGAGACTCTGACGCTACTGCTCGAGCAATTAACGTCTTCCCCGTTCCTGGCGGCCCATGCAGGAGCACACCTTTAGGAGGTTCAATCCCCAGCCGATCGAACAATTCCGGGTGCTTTAACGGTAACTCGATCATCTCTCTGACTTTCTGCACTTCTTCTTTCAATCCACCAATATCCTCGTAGGTAATAGCAGGAATTTCACTTTCAGTGATTTCCACAGCTTCTGGTAATACCTTTACCTTCGACCTCTGGGTAACTCTGATGATGTCACCTGGTGACGTGGAAACTACTAAAAATCGCATCTCTCCTAACCCGAAGGGAGTATTATCGATCATCTCAAACAGATCCTGGAACAGCGTCCCTCCAGGCCTTCTCCTCTGCTGAACAAGACTGATAATGTCGCCCTTTTTCAGAGACCTACCAAGAATATTCTGCAATATAATGTTTCCCGGCATCATTAAATGCATGTTCTTCTGTGTGGGTGCTAATACTACCTGTTTCGCTTCCTGTACATACGCTTTTCTGATCTTGACATATTCACCCATGCTGGTTCGAGCGTTCTTTCGGGTTAACCCATCGATGCGCACAATGTCCAGCCCACGATCATTAGGGTAGGAGTCCACCACTACAGCAGACGTGATTCTGTCACCTTCAATCTCTACCACGTCTCCCTGTTTGACACCCAAAACTTGCTGGTGCCGTCTATCAATGCGAACTAACCCTCTCCCGAAGTCCTGCTGTTGGGCAGATGCCACTTTCAATTGTATTTCAGGACGGTTCTTTGGCCTGAGCATGATGACACCTCAAGTCCTTAGTGTACTATTCAGTAGCCCTTTATAAATTCTCCCCTTTCTTACCTGTTGCAGTCCTTCATTAGATAAAAAGAGTCTCTCACAGAAAGATGTCCACTGGTTGGATGTTGGCTGTTACACGTGTAACAGGACAGGAGCGCCTTTAATTCAGATAATCTAAGAAATTGGTAATGACAATCACTTCTTGGGCACTCAAAATTACTAAGTATTTTATTTGCTGAAGAACCCCTCCCTTGAAGTGTAACAGTTCCAGTAGATCAATGGTGCGAAATGAAGGACTGTACAGAAACCTTATTAATATTATTTCTCTTTACTGATCATGGAAGAGAAGTATCCACTGGAGGAAAAAGTGTCAGTGCAAAAAGACGTCGAGAAGCCCAGAGTATCCCAGAAGATCAAGGATCGGATAAGAACAGAGCCTGAGATCTTTGGGTTCGATGACATGGCTCAGCAAATCATTGGCGCCTCTCTCTTGTCAAGTCCATTTTGCGCTACAGAAGAAATCTGGCGTCTGGCTGACGAACTCAGGGGGATCCGATTGATATCTATTATGATCCTTTCGGTGGCTTTAGGGGTTATTATGATCTACTTCACTGATTACCAGAGAGTGGCAGATCACAGAAAGTTTGGTTCATACGTTCCGGTGAGAATTATTTCATTAGTGTGTGTGTCCTACGGAATGGTCACTATTATTTTATTTGTATTAGGGGTCTTTCATTACGGGACGTTGCTGGGGTTTGAACCTGTATGGAGGATGAAGGTGGTGGTTCTGGTAGGGTTCTTTGCTATGCTTGGTGGAGCTGTGGCTGATGTTATCAGGTAGTCAAAGAGAGAGTATTAAGGTTCTCAACAGAGGGCGAGGTATTAAGGTTGTGTGATTCATTACCTATAGGTTATCTCTCCATGAAATGAGTAAATAGACATTACACCAAAATTACTGGACAGCATATACCACCCATAGGTTTATAAATAGTGATGGGATTACCCTTCCATGGAATTTACTCAGCTCATTGATACAAGACAGAAAAAAATCTTTTGGGTAGTGGGTATTGCACTCATTGTGTTGGCCGCTTTTCTCGTGGAAGAGGCTACTGTGAGTGCTGGAGACACTGTGGTGCTTAACTACACTATTTCCATTAATGGTATTATCGTGGACACCTCTATTGAGGAAATAGCGCAGAAGGCAAATATCTTTGATCAGGAAAGGACGTACGAACCTCTAGTGATCGTAATAGGGGGAGAACCAGGGGGAAATGCAGTGGCACCTTTAGCAGTAGAGAGACGGCTTCTGGGAATGAAAGTGGGAGAAGAGACGACCATACGGCTGTATCCTTTAGATGCCTACGGGTACTGGGATGAAAGAAAAAAGGTGCCGATGTCTACAGAAGAATTCATTCAGGAGACAGGATATGAGCCTATACAGGGGCAGACATACCAGTGGGGTAACGTCTCCTTTCACATATTGGAAGTGACAGAAGATACTGTTACACTGGATTTCAACCACCGGTTTGCAGTGAGACCCAGTAGGGAGACAGTCTCACGAGAGGAGTTTGAACAGGGTGCAGAAGCATATATGGGCAACCAGGTGATGTACAAAGGAGAGTTTGCCGTTGTTATAGAGGTTACTGATACTGAGGTTATCTTGGACGTGAATCCTGCTCTTTTTGAGTTCAGGATAGAGATTATTCAGATCAAGAAATCCTAGATTATTTTGCATTTACTTTGGGAGTTATTTTGGTATCTCTTATTTGTTACACGTGTAACATTTCAATGACTTTCTTAAAAAGTTCAAGAATCAGTTTTTTTCCAAGAAGTACTTAGTCTTCATTTTGTTTTGTATCTTTCCATTTTTATCTCTTATTTCTTTCAATTGATAAAAACCTCTTATTAATTTTGATCCTGAGCTGTCTTTTCATAACCTATTTATGGGTGAACTTAAAATTATCAGCATGAAACTATATATCTTGGTTTTTCTGTTCCTCTGTTTGTGCATAAACCAGCCGCAGCCGGTAGAAGATGTAAAGACAGAGTCTGAAATTGATCTACCACCACCACAGTTCAAGGGTGACATGTCTGTGGAAGAAGCTATCAGAATGAGACGTTCCATACGGGATTATCAAGACAAATCATTGTCTGTGGAACACGTGTCACAGTTGTTGTGGGCTGGACAAGGTATTACAGAAGGATTCAAGAGGGCTGCACCATCTGCTGGTGCTACATACCCATTGACACTGTATCTAGTAGTGGGAGAACAGGGTGTTGAAGGGTTAGCCTCTGGTATATACCAGTATGTACCCAAGACTCATTCATTAGTACTGGTTAAACCAGGTGATTTCAGACAGAGAGTTGCTGCAGCCTGTCTGGGTCAATCCTTTATACAAGAGGCACCTGTCAACATTGTCATTGCTGCAGAGTATGAGAGGACTACTGTACGGTATGGTGAGAGAGGTGAAAGGTATGTGCACATAGAGGCGGGTCACGTGGGAGAGAATATTTACTTGCAGGCAGTGGCTCTAGGGTTAGGAACAGTGGTGGTAGGAGCCTTTCTGGATGTGGATTTACAGCAGGTTTTAGATTTGCCGGAAGAGGAAGTTCCACTGTATGTGATGCCTGTGGGGTATCCTGGATAAGAAGGTAGTAGTTCCCACGTGGGTTAACAATGATCGAGGGAAGGATTCCGCAGATGAGGGAGTTTTTGTAGAGAATTGGCTTTGGCTCTGATCCTGTAGTTTCAGGATAAGGCATCGAGAAATTTTGAATTATTCAGGTATATCTGGTTCGATTCTCATGAAGGGAAACCCGATATTCGTAGAAAAAGAGGAAAATATGTGAGTTAGGACTCCTGAAAGGTTTTTGTAAGAATCTCAATATAATCTTTCGCAGTTACCTCTCTCGGATTGGATGGGTTGGAATTATTCTGAACAGATCTTTGAGCAACTTCAAAAAAATCATTTTTTTCAATACCCAACGTCTTAAAAGAAGGAATATTCAAAGAACGAGACAATAATTTGACCTTCTCAATAAGGGCTCGGGCAGCAGTATCATCATCTTTCTCTTGAATCCCTGTGAGCCTGGCAATGTCTGCATACCGATTCTTTACCACAGGAAGGTTAAATTCCATCACAAAGGGGAGAAAAATGGAATTTGCCACACCATGCGGCACATCGTAAAGACCGCCCACTGTCTCAGCAATACAGTGAACAGCCCCCACATCACTATTCCCAAAGGCCATACCAGCTAGTGTACTCCCCAGCATCATGTCCTCTCGTGCCTTTCTATTACCTATATCAGTATAAACATCCTCAAGTGATTCAAAAATAAGTTCAAGCGCCTTCAAAGCAAGAACATCCGTAATAACTGTTCGCGGCTTTGATGTGTAAGCTTCTAACGCATGGGTGACTGCATCCATCCCTGTGGAAGCAACAAGCGATTGAGGAAGCGTCACAAGCACATCAGGATCAATGACAGCCGCTCTAGGAAACATGTCAGGACCTTTTATACTCATCTTGAACTTCCGTTCAGCATCAGTGATCACGGCAACCCAGGTCACCTCACTTCCCGTGCCGCACGTAGTGGGGATGGCCAGAACAGGAAGAGGTCGACATTCATACGTTTGTTTCCCCTCATACTCTTCAATACTCCCCGGATTTGTCCCTAACAATGCAAGCGCTTTGGCAGCATCCAGAGCACTCCCACCACCCAATCCAATCACTAAATCTGGCTCCACCCTCCGGACAAGTGCTGCAGCCTCATTCACTGTGGTAGACTTGGGATTCTGCTCAACAGTATCAACCACGTGCACTGGTTCAACCTGGGACAACACGTTATCAGCAATGCCTGATCTGATTATCCCCTTATCAGTAACAAGAAAAGTACGGGATACTCTTAAATCTTCAACTATTGTGCTGAGCCGGGAAAGTGCTCCAGAGCCAAAAATTATCTTTGTTGGAACATGAAATCTCATTTTTGACACCTCTTTTACAGTGGTAACTTTCTATTCTGTTAGTTTTTAACTTTTCCTGTTCTCGATTACTCACTCACTATGAACATTCTGTCTGCTGAATAGGTGACCCTCACAATCTTAATGTGCCCTTTTGCAGCATATTCTTTAAGGATGTCCCTTACCTCCTCTAGATGGCCGACATCTCCACGCAATATACAAGCAAAGGTAAAAAATTCATTCTCATCCACTTCGGTTATCTCAGGCCCTTCTTTTGACTGCAGGAAAGCTCTCCATTCTGGTTCAGTGACCACAAATATTTTTTCTGTGGAATAGGTGGATTTAGCCACTTCAATGTGCCCTTTTGCAGCATACTCTTTAAGGATGTCCTTTACCTCCTCTAAATAGCTAACCTCTCCACGCAATATACAGGCGAAGGTAAAAAATTCACTTTCATCCACTTCTTTCATGTTCATGGGCAACTCTCTTTGTCTCAATCGTTGGTAGACCTTCCATTTTGATTCATCCACCAGACATAACTCTTCTTTTGAATACACTGGTTTCACGAGTCTGATGTGTCCTTTCGAAACATGTTCTGCAATAATGCGTTCCTTTATTTTTTCCAGATGTCTTGCTTCCCCTCTGAGGACAAAAGCAAAATTAAAAAACTGAACAAAGTAACCATACTCTCTTTCCATTTTTTCATCTTCCATGCATCCCTTCTCGTTTCAACCCTTTTTAAGGTTTTCACACTGCCAGATGTTGGCAAGGGTTTACAGAGTTGTAACACACTGGTAAATTCTAATCTAGGGGGGTTTATAGAGTAAAAAGGAAAGATAATTCTGTAAGCTCGCTCACTGCGTATCTGTGGTAACCTTTTTATCAATACAGTATAATTCAAATGATTAGTCTTTTGCAGCTTTGTAAGAATTTTTAATAAATTTTTTTATTTCTAAGTATTCTTGTAAATTTTTAAGAGTTTTATAGTATATTTTATGCTTCAAATACTTTTTAGTTTATATTTAATGTTTATAAAATGCGTAGGATTTATATATGGAGGTATAGAGTCTGTAACAATGAAAAATTGTCCCAGCAGAGAATATGTCCAACCATTGACTCTGCTGGGAGGTAAGGTGATTAAATGGTAAAGAAAACCACCTCTACCAAAGGATGTAACGACGGCTCAAGAGATAAAGGGTTCGGTCTGGCCAACATTAGATGGCAGAATAGAAGGGAAGCTTTACGGGAGTTTTGCAGAGTGATGAAAAATGAATTGTATTTTGAACTGGGGTTACTGTTCAAAATTGGTCTATTTGCAGCGTACAAGGAGGAAGCTATTTTAGATGTATTAACGCATAATATCATTAATGCTGTTTCCAGTGAAAATGGTACAAAGTCGTTCGGAGTTGAGTATGGGAAGGAGCATCCTTCCCCAAGGACTGTACGGCACAGACTGGAAAAATTGGAGTTTTCTGAGATTGAATCTGCTTTCCAAAAAATAAATAAGAGAATCTTAGCTATTGCTCAAAAACAGAGAAAATTTAAAATACCAGTTTTACTCTCTATTGATATAACATACATTCATTTTTATGGAAAGAGAAGAAAATATGCATGCGGCATGGAAAGAGATAGAGGCACCAATTACGGGTATAAATATGCCTCTGCTGTTATATCTGTTGCTGGTATCAGGTTTACCTTACATACAGTCCCCATGACAGAGTTTACCAGTAATGAGGACATACTTGAGGAATTGATAACGGAAGCGAGAAAATACGTTAAAATCAAAGCTGTTTTAGTAGATAGGGAATTTTCTAATTCCCCCTGTATAAAAAAACTGGAAGAATTAAACGTCAAATATTTAACACCTGTAATAAAACACAGAAAGAAGTTTCTACAATCATTGAGACCCCCCTGTAAAGCAGAAATGCCTTTAGGACCAAAGAAAGATCAACTATGTGTTCCTATTATAGCAGTAAAAGATCCTGATAACCCAAAAGTAACCCTCTACTATGCCACCAACATGGACATACCTCTTGAGCAATTAGAAGAAATTATTGCAGTATACCAGAAAAGATGGACAGTAGAAAACGCTTTCAAATCTCAAAAGTTAGAATTTCTAGGGAAAACATACTCAATCAACTTTGCAATACGATTCTTCTTCTGGGTGTTAGCCACTTTATTGTACAATGTATGGATTTTGTGTAACCTCACTGCGTGTATTGCTCTGGGATTGGACCCTTCTGAGCAGGAAAGACCTTTAATTACAGCTTTTTTGTTTGGTGTTAACATGAGAATTGTATTCTTGTCACCTTTATTTGATGGTGGTGAACTTGAAGAACTCTTACGATTAGTCATAGCTTTAGTAAAGCAGTATCTCCTCAAAAACCTTCCAGAAGAAAGGATAATCCCTGTATACATGATGAACAACTAAGAACAAACCCTCTCTTTTTATTATTATTTTATTCAGTATCATGATTCAATAGTAAATGGAATAAATACAGAGAAAAGGAGCAAAATAACCTGGGAAAATGATATCATACGAGACCGCAATGCCGCAAAAATGCCCACATTATCTATGAATTTGTAATCATTTCTTCAGATTTTGTGTGGTCACTTCCCCAAAATACAGATCTGGGAGGATAAAGCTTTACAAGTCATTAAACCTTTGCCAACATCTGATTCCCGCACAATGACCGCAGTGGCATTCTCCCATTCTATGAATTGGGACAGGATACATAGAGGATACATAGAGGATACATAGAGAATCTTCTGTTCGTAAATTACTATCAAGAAGAACATTTAACAGAGTTCTAAAGATTAAACTATTGTCAACCTCGAAAATGAAAAATAGGGATCATGCTAAGATCCCTTCTGAAAAGAGCTTTTGTTATTCAGACAGTTATAAGCAGTACAGGCTGGGCTGCTTTATCTGGCATAGGCGGGGTGGCGCAGGGTGATGGTATAGTACCCTTTTCGAGATACAGTAACTTTGATGTAATGTTCACCGGTCTGGTACAAATGAGCGCAGGAGAGCATGCCAACTCGCGAGGAAATAGGGATGAAGATGCCCAGTTGGTTGCTGCTGGAATCGTAGAGTTCGAGATTGGGAAATTGGCCAGAGAACTGGGTTCTAATCGCAGCATTAACTCCTCTGTCGAGGGGCCCAGTATAGTCAAAGGAATAGGTAACACTGTTCAGGCTTCTTCCTATGTAGCCTATGATTAGTTGGTTGGGACGTAAGATTCCTCCTTGTCTTGATGAGTAAGAACCGGATGATATGCGGAGGATGTATTGACCGCTGCTGCGTCCATAACGCCCTTCACAGCGAGTGGCATGGATGGTGTAAGCGCCGGTTTGAAGTAGGGTGATTTCTATTTGAGAGTCCCGTCCAGGCCCATCGTTATCATCTTCTTCAAGAACTGTGCCGTCAGGACCACGCAGATAAAGGTAGGTGTCTAAATTTCCGGTAGATTTTTCCATGGTAATGATGACTTCTTCGCCTGCTCTGCCAGAAAATGTATGCTCAACACCGTAAATTTTGTCGGAAATAGCCCCGATTATGTCTTGATTGGGAGAGAGAATACCGTAATAAGCGACAGTAGGGTCGGATTCAGTTACGAGGAGCAGGAAGTTGCCAGCGGATGAGCCATTATGTTCTTTGTAGCGAGTGGCAGTGACAGTGTAGGCACCATTTGCAGGTAGACGGTGCCGTAAGAAAGAATTGCGGGTGGACCAGGCGTGGTCATCCCAGTCGTCATCATCTTCTTCAAGGACTGTGCTGTCAGGGCCGCGCAGCTTCACATATGGGTCTAGGTTGCCGTAGCCTGCAGCCTGCAAGGTGATGAAGACTTCCTGGCCTGCTCGACCAGTGAACGTGTATTCAATGAAGTGGACTTCATCAGTTATGGTGCCACCTATGAGACGATTTAGAGGGATAATACCGCCATAGTGACCATAGTCTTGGGCTCGGACAGTTTGTGGAATATGGGTCAGCAGGAGTGAGACAGTAATGGCCACTGCAAAGAGAGCTGTTCTAGACAAAGGTTTTCCGTTCATGTTGAAAGTTCTTTCTTTGTTTCGTTTCAAGAACTATCACCTCCATTATGTTTTTGTTTTTATTCCCTCTATTTTCTAGAGAGATATCTGAAATAAATCAACTGTGTGCTTAACTATTACCAGATATACTTTCTAGTTGTTTGTATTCTATTTAAAGTTTAGGTTTGATCTTTTTTGGACAAACCTGATTTTTCTATAAAAAAAGGAGATTTCTAGTTGACATTTTTAGTACTTTTACATTTGTTCTGTTAGGAATTCATAGACTCAAGAATATTCTAAAAGGAGACTATTACCCCTATAGTTACGTACTGAACAATGCATGCATATGGGGAATATGAAGTGTTTCTCGGTTTGATGGACTTGGATTTGGCTAAGAAATTAATGCACAGATATCGTCAGTAAAAGAAGTAGTGTTACTGGGTTCACCATAATTATCTGGTAAAATAGCAGTCATAAAGGCAAAGCTGGGTGAGGCAAATTTGTTAAGGTACATTTTGCTGGAGTAATGGCTGATTTGACAGTCCAAAATATGCTAGAATAAATGCTCCCGGATCACGTGCGCTTCACCACCTACAGACAACTGAATAGTCTTCACCCCTAACGCATTGATTCTTTCTGTAATAACAGCCACATCTTCAGGATATGAATTCATGTATACGACAGCGCCCGTGTCGATACTGAAATAAGCTTCAACCCCTTCTTCCCGCAATGCTTTCACTTCTGCCATCACCTGCAAGATATCAGGTCCCCACACCATTTCCTTATTCCCTGTCATGGTTAATGCATGCACTATGAGAGTATCCTCCTCTGCTAACCTCCCAATTTTTGAGACATCATGGTCTTTTATGGCTCTTTCCATATTATAAAGTCTTGTATGTATTGTTTTCAACCGATATTCAAAAAGAGAGGACGTTAAAACCTTTTTACGTAACTCATCCATATACTCAAAGGGTTCCACCAGTGCTGCCACCATCCCCATTTCCAACTCATCTTCGATGACAAAGCTGTAACAAAACTGCTCCTCTATGTTGGATCTCCATCTGGAAAACCATCCTGTCACCGATTCAGAGGCTGATCCCGCCCCCTTTTTGGCTATCCTGGATAACTCCTTGTGAGACAAATCTAACCCTGCCGCTTTTGCTGCAGCCACAGCTAACGCAGCAAATCCCGAAGAAGCGCCTAACCCCATACTGGGAAAGTTATTTTCAGAAACTATTTTGTACTCTTCATCTACCCCTGATAATCGCCTAATCTCAGAAACTACTGAATCAATCCGTGAAATAGTGTCAAAATCTGGTGGTTCCCCCTTGATGGTAACCTCTTTCTCCTCCTGAAATGCAAAAGTGGTCACTGTACACAATGGTGCAGTGCACACTGATATCAAATCATGAAAAGGTAGCCGTATACGATTGTCGAATAACATATGATGCTTTATCAACCCCTGTACAGGGTACGCACGAGCTGTGGCCTTCATATATATACTGATCTTTCCTGTATTATAAATGTTCCAATTCACTTTTTCATTCGCTTACCTGATTTTAGTCTGAAGGAGTTGTCAACCCTGTGGGTGCTGCTTTTGTTACACGTGTAACATTGGGCGAATTTATCTTTGTTGTATTCCATCAACAAAAAGATAATTTATGAACTCAGAGAGGTTCTATCCTCCGAAAATGACAACCCTGTCTGAAGAATATCCTTCGTAACATCCACCCAAGCAGCTACAAGATCTTTTCTGCAAAAGGTAACGTTCTTATGAAGTGACTGATTAGAAAGCTGAAGAGGATGCCTGCCATTGTAACCACCAAGAACTTCATGAAAGGATGTAACATGACACCAATCAGGGTATACTGAACAAAAATCACCACAGGAAAATGAATCAAGTACACTGCATACACATTGGCAGAAAGTGCTCTCTGTAACCTTCCTTGAAGATTAACTTTTTCACGAAAATAGATTAACACACCAACACACAACCCAATACACACAAAAGCTTCCCACACAGCGAAGATAAAAGGTCTCCAGTGAAATCCTCCTGTTAAAGAAGAATACTCCCCCCCACTCATTCTATAAATGACTGGAAACAACAGAACAGTTATTAAACCTATCCGCAGCCACATCATCCCAACAGATGCAGAAACCTTCATAACCCAGTTCTGTCGATAACTGATAATCCCTGCACTGAATAATCCCAGAAATTGGGGGAGATAAGCGGGCGGCACCACTTTTAACGGGTCCCACACACCAACAGGAACCCAGATTCGTACCACAAAGGTTACGACAGTAAGGAATACAGCCGCCACAAAGATATCTTTATTCTGGGGAGTTCTCAATTGCTTCTGTGGGGTTTCCTTTGTTAAACCCCACCACACACAATACAGCACAGTAAATACTAACAAGGCTTCTATAAACCACAAATGGTATGGTTCCCAGTGGTATGCTGATGCAAGAAACTCCCACAAAGACAAAGGATCATCCGCATCCAAAAAATACATACCATACCTGAAAAGAGGCATCACCGCTGTATAGAAGACTATAAGAGGAATGCCCAGACGCACAAATCGATCTTTCAAGAACAGGGTTGCTCCTTTCCGGTCGCATGAACCTGGTGAAAAATATCCTGATATCATGAAAAAGAATCCCAAAAAGAAAGCAGCGCACACAGTGAGGAACCAGCCTAACACCACTTCTGATAAAGCTGTTGTTTCTGCAGGTATCATAAACCAGGGGACACCAGCATAAGGCGCACCTGCATGAAATGAAACCACTAGAATTACGAGCAGTATTCGTACATTGTCGATGAAAAACAATCTCGGTTTTTCTGCAGATGACATTGTGTAACCTCCTACTGGTAGTTAGTAACTCTGAACTTTTCTTGTAATCCACCTAAATAAGCTTTTCTTATCTAAGATTGTTAATTTTGGATGTCGAACATTTTAACCCTCTTAAAGTAGCAAAAATTTTAGAAACAACTAGAGATTGTTACACGTGTAACATATTTGTTCCCTTTTCTACTATGATTTGAGATTCTTGACAATAAAAGAGGTCAAAGATATAGGAGTTATACTCTTTGATAGCTCCGCATGTTGGCCCCTTCATGTCCGTGGCCCTGATGTTCCTCTATTCTGAAAGAGCGAAAAATCACATTACCTCCTCATACTAATCAACCCCAACACAAGCAGGACAGCACAAACCCCTCCTCCTGCCAGAAAAACCCCAGTAAGTCCGTGTACTGCCACTGGCCCAAAAATGACAGGAGACATAAACTGTCCAATATACCCGAAGGTTGCAAGATAGGAAACAATTCTTCCGCGAAAGGAAATAGCAACTGTTTCCCCCGCCCACACCATGACTGCAGGGGAGATCATGCCTCCACCAATGCCGAAGAGCGCCACAGCAGCTGCAATAACCAACCCAGAAGAACCCTGGGAAATTGTGGTAAATGCTACTGTCCACAAAGCTAAAACAATAAGAACAATCATTCTGTAGGACAACTTTGATTTGATTCTCCCGTACATGAAAGATGTTACTCCTGCTGAAAATGACATAATTATTATAAACAGGCTGATGTAGACCGGATTTGAAATGCTCATTTCTCCCAGCAACGGGGGAAGAAAAACCACAATACTGGTAACGAGAGCCATTACCAAAAAGAAAAGGCTGTAAATCACAAAAAGTATGGGGTTTTCTCTGAAAACTTTTAATACTGGACCACTACTCTCTTTGAGTTCTCTGTGAATTTCAGGTACAGTAATCAGTGCACAAAAGCCTAATGGGATGCCTACAAAATAAACAGCGAAGGGCAGATGCCAGGAAAATCCGCCGAGAATCCCGCCAATCAATGGCCATATAATGCCGCCAAAGGTATTGGCGCTTCCCCGCCGTCCCATGATTTTGTTTCTTTCTTCTCCTGTGTATAGGTTCAAAATCATTACTGTGATTGAATTGAGCACTGCAGCAACACCAATTCCAAGGAGTGCTCTACTGATAATGAGAACCCAGTAAGAGGTGATGAATAGTCCAGAACCTCCAGCAGCCCCGTACAGTACTAACCCAAAAATGAAGGGCTTCTTGACTCCAATTTTGTCGATAATACTCCCAATTAAGGGACTGAAAAGAGCAACAAAGAGGGCATGAGTAGTAATGATCAACCCTGCAGAAGCAGTACCAACGCCTAGTCCTTCTCGTATTAAATTGAGAACAGGGGCCAGAATTGAACCAGCCATCACGGTGAGGGTGGCAGAAGCGAGAATAATCCAGAGAGTAACCCTGTTTGCTTTCATGATCATCCTGTGGATGTGCGCATTTAAAGATTTTCTACTCACAGTTTCCACATAGAGGATTTACTGTTATCTGAACCAGACTACATGCCACAATATAAGGATCATTAAAAAGGATGTGACTTATAAAGGTTCCGTCACTTTTGGATTGTCCAATCGGTGTTTCTCTCATTTTGTTACACGTGTAACATTTTGTCTTCTACCATTTTGTGTTCAGAATCCGAATTTATGTAAGAAATATCTAAATGATCTATTCTTTTCCTTTGCAATTTCAACGTCATAATTCTTCAAAATTCTTTCCATAAATAGTACTCTAGACTTGATTTTTTGGGGATTAGCCTGTTGAAATCCTCTTTAGTGGTCTTATTTGTGTCTTTGATTTCTGAAATACCCAGTCTTTTCGAATTTTCTGCACTCAGTCCTGCAAGATACCACCCCTCTACTTCCTTGACCACAATGATTATCTTGTCCTCTTCTATACCACTCTTTTGTATTACATCCTCTTTCTTGAATGTTATACATGGTGCTTCATTGATATCTGCTGTGTAAATGTAATCTGCATTCATTGATTTGATGGATTTAATGAACCTCTTCGTTTTTTCGAGTTTCTTTTTTGAGTACTTCCAGAGTCTTACTGAAGAATACTTTTCTTGAAAAACAGGGTTTATAATTCTTTTGAAAAATCGTTCATCATCATTACCTTCAACAAGGATAAATAACAATCCTGCCATGCTACCACTCGAGCAGGTTTTGTACATACAGTTCTTCAACACCAATATCGTTTTCCAGAAAAGTCTTTACTTCTCCCTTTTCAGATGGTCTGGAAATTTGAGAAAACCCATGTTCATCTCGATATATGAGAAGCAGGTGATCTAGATCTGCGTACTTCACCACTTCTGGATTGTGTGTTGTAATGATAATTTGTTTCTCTTTTATTTCTTCCGAAATATCTTTCATCATGTCTATTACCTTGGAAATCAAGTAGGGATGGATATTTCTTTCAGGTTCCTCAATTATGACGAGAGGTTTTTCTTCAAAATATAAGGCGATAATTAAAGCAGTGATATTTATAGTACCATCTGAGATTAAAAACGCAGGTAAGAATTTCTTCTTTGAGTAAGTTTCTCTTAGACTTGCAATCAGTGATTTATCAGCCATTTTCTCCACAATGACATTTTCTATAAATGGCAATACACCTTTTATTATATCAGTAAATTTCTCAGTATCTTGTTTGTTTTCCAATATTTTCTTCAGAATAATGGCCAAATTACTTCCATCTGGTTCTAGTTCGGTTTTTCCCGTAATCCGCGTGGCCAATTTTGAGAATTTTGGGTCAAAGTCATATATGGAAGTATTGCGAAGGAAATCTTTCAGCCGAGTATCTATGGGCAGTAGGAATAGCGGGAGTTCTGCCTCCAGAAATAGTCTGTTGGATGATTTTCTCTTAAAGAATTTACTAAGAGAAGATGAAATAATTGTCTCTTTGAGAACTTCTGGAATATCTTTCTCTAGTTTGTATCTTATCCTCCCCTTTTCATTAAGAAATATAATTCTTCCTCTTTCCATGGGTTCACTCTCCATTTTCCCTTTTTCTTCTTCCAACCCTACAAATTCAAAATCTACTGCTAATGTTTCTTCAGCAACCTTATAACCTTTCCCTTTTTTATGGAATTTAATACTAAATCTATATAAGAATTTTCGGGGAGAAATTCCAATTATTTTTTTTTCTTTTCTTTCAAAAAGAGGATAAATCGGCTCATCTTTGGAATCAATGCATAATTCTATGGACAAGTCTTGAGATGCACCTAGATTGATGTTCCTGATAAAATCTGTCCCCCCTTGTATGGAAATCGCATTATCCAACCCGCTGTCTACAATATCTTTAAGGAATCTGAAGATGCTTATGAAATTGGATTTCCCGGATGCATTAGCACCTATCAGTACATTGAATTTTCCAAGATCAACATTTATTTCCTCAAAGCTCTTGAAATTGGAAACCTTGATATTTTTTATGAACATTATATCACGTCTAGTTTGTTGCTATTCTTTATATAATTTAGCATTTCTTGGGGCTGTCAATTCTTTGGGCGTTTCTCACTCTTGCTACACGTGTAACAAAAAATTGGTTTCTATTTAATTATGTCCCTGTTTTCTGATATTTTGAGAGATGTAAGGTTCTGAGCACCACCTTTGACACCCCCCTATTTCTTTAAGTCATGGAATTGGAGTTATATATGTGGTCAGCTAGGGAAATGGGCAGTTAAGGAAGAATGCCGTAAATCCGCAGAGAATGGTCAAAGACATCAAAGAAATGGATTTAAATGAAAGACAAGAAACGGAAAAAATAAGCAAATCAACTGGTTTGGAGATAAAATACTCACTGTTGGTACAGAAGTGCTTGAAATTTTGAAAATCTTTGTCTCATTCGATTCAAGAGAATCAAAAATGACAATTCCATTTTTGTACTCGTATTGTATATCCTTATCAGAGAGCATTTCAGTAATAACCGGATTCTCACCAATGCCTATCTTTTCCTGTTGTATAACCAACGTGTAATCCTTTGCTGTTTCATCAAAGTTCCTCACTGCTATATAAACAGTATCACCTTTTCCAAATCGTTCAACACCTATTAATTCATCCGTTTTTGCATATGTTAAAGGTTCCCATCCAGCACTATGCAATTCATCTACTATAACTGGATGCATCCCATAAAAGATACTTCTATTGATGAAGTCCTCTACATATGGAATGATTACTTCGCCATACTCGTCATACATCTTCCCACATTGAAATGCCATTACTGCACGGCGGTATACCATGCTTCTCCTGTAGTTCAATTCTGTATCATCAAAATGAGACAACGTCTACAGTCACTGAAGAAGTTACTCACATCGAGGAGATTACTCGTACCGAGACCTATATTGAGTCCTCCTTTGGCACTTCATTTTAACAGAATATCCTTGATATCTTCTGTTAAGATAATACGGTTTGTTTTACCATGACCTTCCGTTTTGATTATACCTTTCTTTTCCAAGTCCTTTATGGCCCTGTGAGTTTTTAATGTTGTCATTCCTTCCATCCTGCTTATTTCTGACTGTAATGCTGCACCTTTTTTTTCAATCAGTTTTTCCAATACTCTTTTCTGGTTCCCGTTCAGGAATTTTAGAATAATGGTTTCCCCTAACTCTCCAGGTTGTGTTTTTGAGATTGAATTATCCTTGTCCAGAAGTCTCAAAATTAGTTTCATGTTCCTCTCTAATTTTTCATCTAGTCTTTTGGATACAAGGTAATACGAAGTAGGAACGATCACAAGAACCGCCAGTACGAGAGAGAACCACAACACAAAACTCGGAATCATTCGTTCGTATGCTCTTCGTTCCATAGGGGGCATGGGTACTGGCACCTCACGAGTGCTGTAAAAGATTATGAACAGAATACCTAATGAAGCTGGTATTGAGATCAAGAGTAACCACATTTTGCTTTCTGTCTTCATGATGAGTCATGATATGTGCGTGTTTATAAACTTTTCCATTGATTTCACAAGGTTGAAACCAAGGGTATAGATTTCAGCAAATCCATATATATTATTTCACTGTTATGAAATCATATGAGATCACTTATTGATCTCAAGATGAATATCTAAAAAGGTGAAGATATGAAGAAAAACAGAAAATGGATAGGAGCGTCGTTGCTGATCGTGGCGCTCGTAGCAACAGGAGTAGTACTTGCCTTTCCACAAGAGAATGAAACAGGCGGACGGCACAAGTACGGAGGACATGGCGGCTGTTTTGATCAGTTAACAGAAGAACAGAGAGAAGCACTCACCCAGATGATACAAGATCTGAGAGATGCAGGTGCTGCCCGTGAAGAGATAAGAGAAGCTATAGAACAATTCATGGAAGAGCTGGGAATCAACATGGAAGATTGTCGTGGAATGAAAGGGCACAGAGGACAGAGCGGAAAAGATTCTTAAGAACCTTTTTTCCTTTTTCCGGTGAAAAAATAGAAGGTGAGACCATGAAAAAAACTTTGGCTATTGGATTGGTGATCTTGGTGAGTGTCAGTGCATTGAGTGGATGCATTGGACAGGATGATGATGAAACAGTAACAGAAGTCACTGTCAGAAGGGTGGAGATACCAGAATCAGAAGATGATTCAGGAACAATGACTTCGGAAAGTCCTCCACAGAGTCCTCCACAGAGTCCTCCACAGAGTCCTCCATAAAGTCCTCCATAAAGTCCTCCATTCCCAGGAAATTTGGAAGAACCAACTCCAGAAGAGGAAGAGGAAGCAAAAAGAATCGCATTGGAAGATGAAAGAGTTCAAGACCTAATACAAGGTAGTGACTACGAATTAGAAGTGATTGGCTGCATGGCTCTTCCTAATGGTGAAAAACGTTGCATGCTCTTATTAGAACTTGAGAATGGTGAAAAATACACAATCATTGTCAATATGAGTGAAGGCATCGTAGAGGAGATAATGGAAGGCGAAGGCGGAAGAAGAGATAGGGGAGGAGGAGAGGGAGGAAGTGGACAGCCATAACTGAAACCAAGCATATCCTTTAGTGATTGGAGGTGTTAATATGTTGCAAATATTAAATCCTTTCAGAGCAGGACAGGAATTTCAGAAGCTGAAATCTAAGAAAAAATGGATTTTGGCTTTAGCAATTGTCTTTGTGCCAGTGGTGTTATCCATGGTAGGAGACACCTTAGTTCAGCAAAAGAACCAGGAAGTCCGTCAACAACTTATGGAAGAAATGGAAGAAAGAGGTACCCCCTCAGAGACACGGCCCAGGGCGGGAGGGGCTGCTCGCGGTCCTATGGGAATATTTCGAGGGTTGTTCCAAGGCGGAGGAGGCATGGGAGCTCTACAAGGGTTTACATGGTTGACAATCGTCCTTGGGTTTCTCTCTGCTACAGTATTCTGGGTCTTAAAATCTGGTGTCTTTCATGGGATTTCACGGGTTCTTGGTGGTGAAAAGGTGAACCTATCTTCCACCATCCATATGATGGCCTATACGTACATCCCATTTATATTCAAAGGAGTTTTGGATGTACTTGAAGGGTTAACCTACCAGGCACCCTCTGTGGAAGAATTTATGTTTCAGCCTCGAGATAGTATGTTCTTGAATTTTGTCAGAGAAAACTTCCACTTATTCGTGCTGTGGGCATTATTCTTGATGGTCATAGCAGTGAGAGAACAGTACAATCTGGGAAACAAGAAGGCAGTTCTCGTGGTTTTGGTACCATACATCGCGGTGTGGGTAATACAAGTTGCCATGATGTCTTTCGGTGGATTATTGGGAGGTGTAATCTGATGCTGGCATTCCGAACGGAAAACCTGGAAATGCAGTTCCAAATGGGAAACACCACAGTCCTTGCACTGCAGGGAGTATCCCTAGACGTTGAAGAGGGCGAATTCGACTCCATAGTAGGTACCAGTGGTTGTGGGAAATCCACATTACTGAACCTCGTGGGTGGGTTGATGAAACCTACTGAAGGAAAGGTGTACGTTAAAGGTGAGGATTTAACCGAAATGAACGAGAATGGAAATCAGTTCTTTGTTCGTAATCTCCAGTGTCTGCTCCACACAACAAGAACATTGCTGTGACATCAATTGTTTAGATGTTAAAATGCAGATATTTCTCACTTTATTCAAAACCGTTTACTATCAAAATGTTAAAAGTCTAGTAGCCCCCACTGTTACACGTGTAACAGCTTACCTCTTATCATGTTGGCAATTGATATTTTGATGCTCAAAGAACATAAACCCTGTCACCTTGAATGGCCTGTTCATATCATTGATTTGCCAATGACCACACTTATGTCGTAAAATTTCATTCCCACTTTCTGAGCATATCTCAGAAAAACATTCATTTCATCGATGTATTTTTCAGGTACACCTTCTTCTTTAAAAGTTTTCACTGTAAGCTCACGTAATTCTTCTATTTTCTCTGGAGGAATATCCATTTCATGGCTAATGCTCTTGGAAACCACAATTTTGAATCCATTGATCTGGAACAGCTTTTCCCAATAAGAACGTACCTGATAATCTTCAAACTTGCCAACTGCATGCATAGCCTCCCGCCACAATTCTTCAAACCGTTGATAAGCCGCATTTCCCCCAGGTGAAGGTTCCACAATAATAATGTGTGATGCAATACGACCCATTTCTGAAATAATCTTTCCATGGAATACAGGGTCTATTTCATGAAGGGTAAAATAAAAGAGAGCTGCATCAGCTGCATCAGGTTTGAAAGGCATATCTGTGATATCACACTGTACAAGCTGTATGGGTAAGTCCTTGTGGCTGATCAATGCTCCTCTGTCCTTGTCTACTGTGATAACGCGAGCACCCTTGTCGATGAGGGCCTTCGCAGAGACAGCATTCTTTCCTATGCCGCAGTCAATAACCACACCATGTTCTACATGAACCAAAGACCATATTTCTTCTTCTCTTCTTTCTTGCTCTTTTTCATAGGATGAAGCGTTCATAAAGACACCTTCACTGTTCTATTTTTTTGCTCCCTCTGGAACCGTGGTTTGACGGACAGTCCTGATATAACTGATATCCTCCAGTATGCACCTATTCTTTTTTACCAATTGCGTAGAAAACAGGTAAAAAAGAAAAATACAGATCATTTTCAATCAAGTGGACCTGCTTTCGCTTGTAATTGTGTATCTGCTGTTGTGTCCACCCATTTTTTGAGAATAACTTTTCTGCAATCCAGAACCGATTCAAAAACTCTTTGA
>Ga0209427_10000606_pt1 | contig 38848 bp, 39 predicted proteins | sample DeeMarSWOR136_30_FD_187465 | JGI IMG/M metagenome (GOLD analysis project Ga0209427, IMG submission 187465) | Marine sediment microbial communities from White Oak River estuary, North Carolina - WOR-1-36_30 (SPAdes) (version 2) | ecosystem: Environmental > Aquatic > Marine > Intertidal zone >...
TCCTGTAGCCAGAAAGATCGAGGGTGCTATAGGTAAAGCCGAGTTCCTTAAGCTTGAAAACCACTTTATCCCTGAGAGGCAATTGTGCCAATCGTAAGAGTTATTTTCCATTCACGGTACAAAGGATACCGAGAAAGACTACGCTACAATAAAGACATGAACGCGCGAAAATAATTGGAGGGATATTTGATTTGAAGAAGATCAAAAGTCTATTGCGCAACCGGGATTTCATTCTTTTTCTGGCACTTACACTAGGATTGCTGTGGGGACAGGCAGCGCGATGGACTGAGCAGGTGACACTCCCTGCGTTAGGTGTGGTGATGACACTGTCTACTATGACGATCTCAGGTGCTATATTCCGCGCTCCAAAGGCCATGGTAGTTCCAGCATTCACCGGTATAGTGATGAACTATGCGGTTCTCAGTGGCATCATCCTGGCCTTGAATCAAATCATCATCCGTGAAGAGGCTATTTGGCGTGGTTTCGTGCTTCTCGCAGCTGTTCCGCCAGCTGTTGCGGTCATACCTTTTACTGGATTTCTGAACGGAGATGTTACGTTTTCTCTTATAGCATGCATCGGGGCATATCTGGGTGCGCTGATCATCACGCCGTTGATGGCCCTTGGTTTTTTCGGAACAGGTTCTATTGACCCCAGTAATTTGTTAACCATAATGCTCGAGTTAATCATTTTGCCCTTAATTTTGTCCCGTATTTTACTCTGGACCGGGGCTGGCGTGCGGATAGATCCAATAAAGGGTGCCATCACGAATTGGAGCTTTTTTATTGTGGTTTACACGGTTGTAGGATTAAACCGTGAGGTATTTCTCGGCCAGCCGTTATCCTTGCTTCCAGTAGCAGCCATTGCCATAGCCAGCACCTTTTTGCTGGGGTGGATCATTGAGAATGCGGGCCATCTTTTCCGCGTTGACCCAAAAAAGGTGAGCAGCCTTGTCCTGTTAGGCACGCTAAAAAACTATGGCCTGGCGGCAGGTTTGTCGCTTACCCTATTCAGCAAGCAAACGGCAATACCAGCAACGGTTTCAACTATTTTTTTTATTGTTTACATCATCTGGTTAGGCCTCAAAAAACGCTGGAGATGGCATATGGTGGGTGTAGGTAATCTTTAAAAAGGAAATAGAAAAATGGGAGGTATAAAATGGCTGAGTTAAAAGGAAGTAAAACAGAAAAAAATCTGCGAGAGGCCTTTGCAGGTGAATCCCAGGCCAACCGCAGGTACCTTGCCTTTGCCAAACAGGCTGAAAAAGAAGGCTACCCCCACGTTGCAAAGCTCTTCAGGGCAGCCGCAGAGGCCGAGACCGTTCATGCCCATGCCCATCTCCGAGTACTCGGGGGGGTCAGGAGTACAGCAGAAAACCTGAAAGAGGCTATTTCCGGAGAAACACATGAATTCAAGGAAATGTATCCGACAATGATTGATGATGCCAAAGAGGAGGGCAACAAGGCAGCTGAGCGAACGTTTACCTATACCAATGAGGTGGAAACGGTTCATGCTGCTTTATACCAGAAGGCCTTGGACAATCTGGATGCCCTCGAAGAGAGGGACTACTACGTTTGCTCTGTGTGCGGATATACGTGCGAAAATGAGCCACCGGATAAATGCCCTGTATGCGGTGCCAAATCAAGTGCCTTTTTTAAAACAGGGTGAGTTATTTAGGAACAAGGGAGATACTACTATGGATAATGAAATAAGGAAAATTCCTATGGCTCTGGCAACTATTGCGATCTCTGTGGCACTTCTCCATTGCCTGGCCTTTGCAGGCAATTTGCCCCCGGTAAAAGGGGATGTGTTGCCAGAGATACAGCTCCTGGTGCCAGAGAATACTATCCATAGGAATTATCTGGGTCTCGAAGGCGGAACATTTTTCAAAATACCTGAGATTAAGGCCAAGGTGGTTATCATTGAGATTTTTAGCATGTACTGCCCCCACTGCCAGAGGGAAGCACCAGGGATCAACCGGCTGTATAGCATTATAGAAGGTAACCCGGATCTGAAAGACAAAATCAAATTGATAGGGATCGGCGCAGGAAATTCATCCTTTGAGGTTGATGTATTCAGAAAGAAGTATAATGTTCCCTTTCCGCTTATTCCAGATGAAGATTTTTCCATCCATAAGCGCATTGGAGAGGTCAGAACTCCATACTTCTTGGGTGTCAAAATCAATGATGATGGAACACATCGGGTCTTTTTTTCCAAACTCAATGAATTCAAAGGGGCAGAGCCATTTCTGGATTTAATACTAAAATTATCTGGATTAAAGGGGGAGGGGTAACATGAAAAAACATGGTACTCTCATTTTAACCTTGGCAGCGATATCCGTTGTTCTATGGAGTGCAGGCGCCTTTTGCCTTTCAGATGCTTTCAAGAATAATATCTATAACCCCGGGCTTCTAAAGCCAACTGATAGTATTCTGAAGGTAAAGGTGGGGGATATTGCCCCTGACTTTTCTCTTCCATCAGTCTCTGGGGGAAGGATATCACTTAGCCAGTATCGGGGGAAAAAGAATGTGGTTCTCTCCTTTGTCCCTGCAGCATGGACGCCCGTTTGCTCAGATCAATGGCCAGGGTACAATATTGTAAAAGACATTTTTGATAGGAATGATGCCGTACTGCTGGGAATTACTGTGGACAATATCCCGACCCTGTTTGCATGGACCAATCAGATGGGTAATTTGTGGTTTTCCGTTCTCTCCGACTTCTGGCCCCATGGTGCCGTGGCTGACAGATTTGGTGTCTTACGTTCGGATGGGGTCTCGGAGAGGGCACTCTTTGTCATAGATAAAAAAGGTATCATTCGATATATTGGCGTGAGCGATATTAACGAGAGACCTCGACTTGAGATCCTGGTAAAGAAGCTGGAGAGGCTGGAGAGATAGACAATGAATCCAGAAGATTCTTTATTATCCAACCAGAAATACAGGATGACCCATCAGCGCCAGGTTATCCTAGAAGAGATTCGGAAGGTCAACACCCATCCCACAGCAGATGAGGTATACGACACGGTGCGTAAGAGACTGCCCCGAATAAGCCTGGGAACTGTTTATCGCAACCTGGAGATTCTATCCACACGTGGTTTGATACAAAAAGTTGGGCCCCTATCCAGCCAAATGCGGTTTGATGGCAATACAAAAAGCCACTATCATATTCGTTGTAGTTACTGTGGCAGGGTAGAAGACGCCCCCATTGAATCAATGGATGACATTGAAAATGCCGTTCGTAACGTAAGCGATTACAGCATAATCGGGCATAGACTTGAGTTTATGGGCATATGTCCAGAATGCAGGAGAAAAGGAAAACCCTTTTCATAGAAACCCCATTATGCTTCGCTCTAATGATTGATTAGATCTGTACGAAAATAATACATACGAGACTAAAATTAGACTGGAAGATAACTTGCTGAAATAAAGCAATAATATTGGATTTTGGCGTATCTATTGTGTCGAAATTTAGACTGCCTGCCTGCGCTATCGGTCCATGAGTTGGTGAGAAATTGGTCAGTATGATTTTTTAAAGCCCCATAAGACAGCCGGTAAGTGTGTTTTTTTATTGGCCTTTTTGGCTTCCAGCCCTTCCGGTCTGACATCAAGACGCAGAATGTCTGGCATTAAAATTGCCTGTTTATTTGTAAAGTGATCCATTACGATTGAAGTCCTCTCGCCTGGAAGGGGGGAAACAGATGGCCCAGGATTATGGGCGAGAGATAGGGAAAAAACTGGCTTAATAACATACCTTAAAAGGAGATAGTCATGACTACTCCAAGACATTGCCCAGGATTTGAACAGTTTAAGAGCTTGGAGGCCTTTACTTGCAAGTGTCCCAACTGTGGAAAGGAAAAGGAGATATTTTCAGACGAGTTTGACAGAAAGCACGTGTGCGCTGGGTGCGGCAAAGAGATCGATTTTACCAAATGTACTCTCGAAGCGGGAGGGGGAACAAAAACCCCGCGATAAAAAGCCTATACTCTCCTAGCACTGTTATACTATGCCTCTTGCTCTAGTGGGGCAATTTAGGCCTGTTTTTAGAAATCAAACAGGTAATATAAGATGCTGGGCAGAAGAGGGGTATCGTAAAGGTGTAGCTATGAAAAGATTTGAATATGAGATTACAAAACACCCGGCAGGAGAGTTCAGTCATCTCACGTATTTCTGTTCAGAGACTGGAGAATGCAGCCTTGACCAGGTCCCTGAGTACCAGACAAAAAGACTTCGGGAGATCTTGAATAAGAAGGGCAGCGAGAGCTGGGAACTAGTACAGATATCCTTTGGCACAGATGGCATAGTTGCCTTCTGGAAAAGAATGATTAAGTAAATAATCTTGTTGATGCAGATATATATACAAAGGAGGATGTTAACATGGCAGAAGAAGAAAAAAAGGAAAAGAAAATTATCCCAGTGAAAAAGATAAATATAAAAGAAGTGACAAGCTGTGATGCCACAGCACAGATGCTTGAGAAGGCACAAAGGGACGGCGTAGAGACCGCCTTTGATCGCGCAGCAAACATGAAGGCCTGCCCGATCGGAGCTGATTCTGCCTGCTGCAAGCACTGCGCCATGGGGCCATGCAGATTAAATCCCAAAGATCCTTATGGTAGAGTAGGTGTGTGCGGAGCAACCATCGACACCATCATGGCACGAAATTTTGCCCGTATGGTGACCAGTGGTGCCGCAGCCCATACAGACCATGGTATGTCAATGCTTGATGTGTTCAGGGAAGTGGTCAACGGAAACATCAAGGATTATACCATTAAAGATACTATTAAATTGGAAAAAGTGGCCAAGTCCGTCGGGATTGAGACAGATGGGCGCGAGATAAAAGATATTGCCACTGACCTTTACAAAGAACTGGAGCGTACCTATACCCAGTTAGAGGGTGAGATACCTTTTGCCAACAGGGTGCCACCCAAGACCCTGGAGACATGGCGAAAGCATGGCGTGGTACCACGTGGCGCCATGCGAGAGATCATGGAATTGATGCACCGGACCCATATGGGGGTGGATCAGCACTATGAGAATATTACCAAGCAGTGCAGTCGCACGGCTCTGGCTGATGGCTGGGGCGGCTCCATGGTGGCTACAGAGATTTCAGACATTCTCTACGGGACTCCTACCCCGGTAAGGGCTGAGGTCAACATGGGTTGTCTGAAAGAAAAGGAGGTCAATATCATTATCCATGGCCATGAACCGAACCTATTTGAGTCGATGCTGGAATCGGTCAATGATCCGAAGCTCATTAAGGCAGCCACAGATGCGGGTGCCGAGGGGATAAACCTGGTTGGGATGTGCTGTTCAGGCGCGGAAATGCTCTCCCGCCATGGGATCCCCCATGCAGGAAACTTCATGTCCACAGAAGCGGTTCTGGTGACCGGCGCTGTAGATGCCATGGGTGTGGATGTTCAGTGCATTAAACAGGGTCTGGCGAAAGTAGCCGAATGCTATGGAACCAAGCTCTTCACCACCAATCCCAGATGTCACATTGAGGGAGCTGAACACATTGAATTCGAGGAACATGAGCCGAGAAAATGCACTGACAGTATTGTGAAGATGGCTATTGCCAGGTTCAAGAATCGTAAGGCGCCAGTGGAGATTCCAAAGATTACCAATCTGGGTATCCACGGCTTTTCCCATGAGTATATTAACTATATGCTTGGAGGCACCTTCAGGTCCTCCTATACCCCCCTGAATCAAAATATTATCAATGGCAGGATACGAGGGGTGGCCGGTGTAGTAGGCTGCACTAATCCGAGGGTCAAACATGATTGGGTGCATGTGGAGCTGGTCAAGGAGTTGATTAAAAACGATGTCCTTGTTGTCCAGACGGGATGTTCCCAGATCGCTCTGGCAAAGGCCGGCTTATACAAGCCAGAAGCGGCTCACTTGGCAGGACCAGGTCTCCGTGAAGTGTGTGAAGCGGTGGGGATGCCACCTGTTCTTGGTGTGGGGTCTTGCGTTGATAATAGCCGGATTTTGATCGCATGCGCTGAAATGGTTCATGTGGGAGGCCTGGGAGATAGCATCGCAGACCTGCCAGTTGCCGGCGCTGCCCCAGAATGGATGAGCGAAAAGGCCATCTCAATAGGCCATTACTTCGTGGCATCGGGCGTCTACACCGTTTTTGGCGTCACCTTTCCAATTATTGAGGAGACCAAATTTCACAAGCTCCTGTTTGAGGGCCTGGAGGAAATGGGATTTGGGAAATGGGGATTCACTGAGGATCCCTATGAGATGGCCCGCATGATGATCGAGCATATCGATAAGAGGAGACATGCCCTGGGAATTGATAAGGCGAGAGAGAGGGTTCTTTTTGATATGGCTGCCCGACGTGAGTTGGAGGCGGCCTAAGGAATTAACCACTAGAAGAGGGCCTGTCAAATACAAAACAAAGGAGGATCAAATGAACCCGAAGGCCCTGCACCAGATCAGCTATGGTCTCTATGTTGTTGCCGCAAAAAAGGGTGACAAGATTAATGGCCAGGTAGCAAACACCGTGTTTCAAATCACCTCCAAACCACCTACCCTGGCCGTGAGTATTAATAAAGACAATTATACCCACGAGTTTATCAAGGAGAGTCGTTCGTTCGTGGTAAACGTGCTGGACAAAGATACTGGGATGATCTTTATAGGGCGCTTCGGGTTCAAATGCGGAAGGGATATTGAAAAATTTGACGGCGTAAAACACCGCCTAAGTCAATGGGGCAATCCAATTCTTGAGGAGAACAGCACCGCGTACCTGGAAGTGAGAGTTGATAAAGAGGTGGATGTGGGGACCCATACGATTTTTATTGGTGAGGTTATTGACGCTGATATGATGAGTGGCGGTGAACCCATGACCTATGCCTACTACCATCTTGTAAAAAAGGGTAAGTCACCAAAGGCTGCTCCAACCTTTATTGAGGAGTAGTGTTGGATTCTGTATCTTAAAGGATGGTGCAAGTTTCTTGGTATATGTTTGAGATACTAACTATATAAAAAAGGGGGAGAGAATCATGGATAAGTACGTCTGTCAGGTTTGTGGCTATGTATACGATCCCGCTAATGGGGATCCGGATAATGGAATAGAGCCAGGCACCAAGTTTGAAGATCTGCCTGATGACTGGACGTGTCCAGTGTGTGGTGCCTCAAAGGATGATTTTGAAAAAGAATAATAGTCAACAGTAAAAAAGGAGCGGTGTGTTGATTTACGGATTTAATGCAAACGAAGTTTTCCAAATAGCTATTGACATGGAGGGAAACGGTAAATTTTTTTACGAAAAGGCCATGGAAATCATTGATGATCCTGATGTAAAGGAGCTTTTGGCCTTCCTCGCACAAGAAGAGGGAGAACACCTGAAGAAATTTACAGAGCTAAAAGCTCAACTGCCCAAAACAGCTACTGAAGATACCATATGGGATCCTGAACATGAGATGAACAAATACCTCCAAATGATGGCTGATATGCACGTCTTTAGATCAGATTTTGATGTTGAGGAAAAATTATCTCGAGTGAAAAACCCTGAAGATGTGCTGAAGCTAGGAATTCAGTTTGAGAAAGATTCAATAATCTTCTTTCTCACCATACAAGACGCCACTGAGGAGAAGAAGGGGCAAGAATTAATAGGTCAGCTCGTTGATGAGGAGAAAAAGCACTTAAATAAGCTTTCCCTGGAACTCGGAAAACTCACAGCTCACAAGAAATGACCACCGTTCACTAAGGCACGGCCACCAGTCATTTAGCTTGCGTGGTAAAACATGCCGCTCTAGTATGAGAAAAGCCTTTGTGTATTGGAGGACAGCATGCCACCGATTGAGATCTTGAAGGATATCCACTGGGTTGGCGCCATTGACTGGAATATCCGCGACTTCCACGGCTATTCCATCTACCGGGGCACAACCTATAACGCCTTTCTGATACTAGATGAAAAAATCACCTTGTTTGATACGGTTAAAAAAGGTTTCAAAAGCGAGCTGTTGCACCACATTCGCAGGATAATCGATCCCACCAAGATCGATTATCTTGTCGTAAACCATGTGGAAATGGACCACTCCGGCCTTGTGCCTGAGGTTGTGGAGCTGGTGAAGCCCGAGAAGATCTTCTGCTCCGAAAGGGGCAGGAAGGCCCTGCTTGCACACTTTCGCAGAGAGGATTGGCCTTACGAAGTTGTAGGAACTGGTGATACCATCAGCCTTGGCAAAAAAACAGTTGAGTTTATCGAGACCAGAATGCTCCACTGGCCAGATAGCATGTTTTCGTATATTTCCGAGGATCACCTTCTCATTTCTAGTGATGCCTTTGGACAGCATGTGGCCACTGCAGAGCGGTTTGATGATGAGGTTGATCTCTCCATGCTCTTAGGCCATGCCGCCAAGTATTATGCCAACATTATCCTCCCGTATTCCAACCTGGTCCAAAAACTCTTGTCCACGGTCAAGGAGATGGATCTCAAGGTAGACATGATTGCACCTGATCACGGCCTCATATGGCGCAGGAATCCTGGAAAGATACTTGAACGCTATGATGAATGGAGTCAGCAGAGGAGCAAGGTCAAGGCCCTTGTTATCTATGATACTATGTGGCATAGCACTGAAATGATGGCCAAGGCCATTGCGGATGGATTGGCTCAAGAGGGTGTCAGTGTTCAGTTATTTGATCTATCAACCAATCACCGGAGCGACATCATAACCGAGGTCCTCGATGCCGGCGCACTTGTAATTGGCTCTCCAACCCTTAACAATGGGATGCTTCCACGGATGGCCGACTTCCTCCACTACATGAAGGGGTTGCGGCCTGCCAACAAGATTGGGGCCGCATTCGGTTCATATGGGTGGAGCGGAGAGGCCGTGAAGTTGATTAACGCCATCATGGAAGAGATGAAATTCACGGTCATCGATCCCGGGATCAAAGCCCAGTATGTGCCCGCACACGATGACCTGCAAAAGTGTGTGGAGCTGGGACGGAAGGCGGCTAAGGCATTGAAGAAAGGAGCATAGAGGCCCTTGTTATCTCTTTTGTGAAAAGAAAAGGATTATAGAAACAATCTATGAGGGGGGATTATGTCAACGAATGAACATTTGATAAAGATCTTTGAATATGCCCTCAACCAGGAGGAGACAGGTAAGGCATTCTTTGAACACTCACTACAGCGGATGGGCATGGGAGCAGCCATTAGTGCGTTCAAACGATTGATAGAGGAAGAAAGGCGGCATATTGAGTTCATCAACCAGATCCTCAAGGATCTGAAGGAGGGAGAAGAAATAAACCTATCAGCGGTAAAAAAAGTAGTTCTGGAACCCACAAACTATTTTGATGCACGGGCGAAATCAGAATTTCTCGAACAATGCATCGAGGGTTCTATGGTCCCTGATGTTACCGTTTTTAACACCGCGTGGCTTATCGAGAAGGATCTGAGTGAGTTCTATGCAAATATGGCAAGAAATACTGGAGGCAAGGCCAAGGAGGCCCTCACTATGCTCTCAAACTGGGAAAAGGAACACGAAACATTTTTCAGAGAATACCGGGATAAACTTTCGGAAATCTATTCGAAGATGCCGTGGGGAGGTTGAGATCGCACGCATAGGGGGATTATAAATACCTCAAATGCCCTAAGGAGGGAGCAAATGGATTTTCCTACTTTTTCTCTGGATACGTCATTGTTAGAGAAGGCAAAGGAGCCGGAGCCAGGGATCACCTATGATCTCCTCATCCTGGGTGGGGGTCCAGCGGCCATGAGCGCAGCTGTTTATGCTGCACGAAAGATGATGAACCTCGCCATTATCACCAAGGATTTCGGAGGGCAGGTCCGAGAAACCTCGGAGGTAGAAAATTGGCTTGGGTTTCAGAGCATAAATGCCAAGGACCTGGCTGACAGCTTTGAGGAGCATGTAAAAAGTTTTGATATACCCGTCAGGCTGGGTACTGCTGCTACGGAAGTCAAAAAAGAGGCAGATACCCTCAAGGTTTGGACAGCTGATGGCACAATATTTTCGAGTCGCACCTTGATCCTTTCAACCGGCAAACGTCACCGCCCACTCAACGTGCCTGGAGAGAAAGACTTGGTGGGGCGAGGTGTGGCCTACTGCGCCACCTGTGATGCCCCGTTCTTCAAGGGGAAAAAGGTAGTTGTGGCCGGTGGAGGAAATTCCGCCTTTACTACGGCCATGGACCTGTTGAAGGTGGAAGCAGAGGTCACCCTTGTAAATTTCATCAAAGGGTGGCAGTCAGATGAGGCTCTTCAGCAAAGAGTGAAGCAGACCGGTAAAGTGAGCTTACTCGATTACCACCAGGTTGTCAGGATCGAGGGAAAGGACAGAGTTACCGCGGTGGTTGTCAAAAACCGGGAGAGTGAAAGAGAAGAGAAGCTGGATGCGAGCGGGGTTTTTGTGGAGATCGGGCTTTTGCCCAACAACGAGTCGGTCAGGAACCTCGTCGAATTGAACGAGCAAGGCGAGGTGATCGTGGATTGCTCCTGTCAGACAAGTGTAGAAGGGCTCTTTGGCGCAGGCGATGTTACCACCGTCCCCCACAAGCAGATTGTAATCTCAGCCGGTGAGGGAGCCAAGGCCGCACTATCCGCGTATAATTACCTTATCAACAAATCCTTAATATAACGAGGTGTGTCATGGCAGTACTGAAAGAAAAGGACAAGGAAAAAGTGGCAAACATCTTCAAGGGTATAGAAAAGGATGTCAAGGTCGCTATGTTCACCCAGGAGATGGAATGCCCCCGCTGTGAGATGACCAGGACAATGCTTGAGGAAGTCTCTGGTCTCTCAGAAAAACTCTCTCTCGAGGTGCACGACTTCGTGGCCAAGGCGGACCTGGCCAAGAAGTACGGAGTGGACAAAATACCGGCCACTGTAGTTTCTGGAGATAAGGATTATGGTATCCGCTTTTACGGGGTCCCTGCCGGTTATGAGTTTAATGTCCTGATAGAGGATATCATGGATGTGGGAAAGCGGGACCCTGGATTGAGTAATGAAGTAATGACAGAACTGGCCAAGGTTGATAAGCCCGTGCATATGCAGGTCTTGATCTCTCCTACATGACCCTATTGCCCAAGTGCGGTTCGCACTGCCCACAGGTTTGCTATGGCCAGTGACCATATCACCTCTGACATGATAGAAAGCTCGGAGTTTCCTTTTCTCGCGGTCAAGTACAATGTCCACGGAGTGCCTCATACAGTGATTAATGAGGAGCATAGCATAGTAGGTGCACAGTCGGACACGGAATTCGCCCATGCGGTACTGAAGGCTATCGGAAAGTAGTCTTTTATTACGGGGCAAAAAACCCGCCTTCACATAGTAAACTGTCACTCGCGTAATCAGATCACCCAAAACCCGCACTATATTTGGCTTGCAGTCGACAGGAAGGCGCGAAAACCCATAATAGAATATCCGCTTACCAGGGTGTTTTTCGCCGGTCCCTTGTTTAAAGAAGGAATCGAGATCCATGGAATGAATGCCTTTCTCATTGACACACAAGGCTATTTCCCCTTACACTACCTCCTCAAAAAGAGACTTCTTTGCATTCAATTCAACCAATTTACCCACTCGTAAGAAAGGATATTCAAAAATGAGGCTGATTAAGACCTTTTTGTTGCTGATCCTTGCCCTTGTTCTTATTCCAGTGCCACTGCCTGCCAGTGAAAAGGTCCTGAGCATCATTCACACCAACGATCTTCACTCCCGCCTTTTGGGACATTGCCCGAATCTGGATTATACGCCCTCTAAAACCGGGGATGATCAGACCATGGGGGGCTGGGCCCGCATTGCCACGGTGATCAAATCAGAAAAAGAGAAAAGGCAGAACCCGACCCTTGTGCTCGATGCAGGTGATTTTCTCATGGGTTCTCTTTTTCATATGGTCAGCCGGGAGGAAGGCCTTGAACTGAGACTCATGAAGGAGATGGGCTATGACGTCACTACCCTGGGTAACCACGAGTTTGATCTAAGGCCCGCCGGTCTGGCCAGGGTCCTTAACTCTGCGGCCGCAAAAGGAGGGATGCCCCTGCTTGTTTCATCCAACCTTATCTTCAGCAAGGACGACCAGAGGGACGATTCGCTCCAAGAGCTCTTTGATCAGGGTGTTGTGAAGAAGTACGCGGTGCTGGAAAGAGAAGGGATAAGGATCGGCCTTTTCGGCCTGCTGGGTAAGGACGGGGCTGAAAAGGCTCCCTTTGCCGCTCCAGTTAAGTTTCGGGATATCTTTGATGTCTCGCGCCAGATGGTTAATCTGCTCAAAGAAAAGGAGAAGGTGGATCTCGTGGTCTGTCTTTCCCACAGCGGCCTTGAGGGCGGGATGAAATCAGAGGACGTGACGCTTGCCGGGGAGGTTCCGGGCATTGACATCATCATCAGTGGACATTCCCACACCCGGCTGCTAAAGCCCATCATGGTCAACAACACCATCATCGTGCAGGCCTGGGCCTATGGCAAGCATGTAGGCGTCCTTGATCTGGCCATTGGCCCTGAAGGCGTGAGGATGAAGGACTACAAGATCGTGGAGGTTGATGACCGTATCATGGGCGATCCCGGTATAAACCGCCGGATCGAATCCTACATCGATATCATCAACCAAAAGGTCCTGGCGGAGCTGGATTTAAGCTTCTATAAACCGGTTGCTGAGACCGATTTCGACCTGACAATAGAGACCAACGAAACAAACCTCGGCAACATGATTGCAGACTCTATCCGCTGGTATATCGACCATCTTGACTATAACCCAAATGACCCGCTATCAAAGGTGAGAGTGGCCGTGCAGTCCAACGGTCTTATCAGAAGCCCGGTACTCGTCGGCAAGACCGGGCTTGTGGCGGTCTGCGATCTGTTCCGATCCAATCCGCTGGGCATAGGCTGGGACGACACCATGGGCTATCCCCTGATTACCTTCTATGTCTATGCCGCAGAGATAAAGAAGGCACTGGAGATTCTAACCACTGTCGCTCCCAAGAAGGGGGATGATTATTTTATACAGGTCTCAGGGATACGCTGTAAATACAACCCCTACCGGATGCCATTCGACCGGGTAACAGACATCCAGATCGAGGATGAACACGGAAACTATAGCACCCTGGATTGTTCCTCCTCCAATAAGACACTCTACAAGGTAGCCGCCAATATATACAATGCCACCTTCCTGAAGATTATAGGCGGATTCACATGGAATATCTTGAATATCGTGCCCAAGGATCGCAATGGCCGGCCCATTACCGACCTGGGCACGGTCAGGGTGGACGCAGATAAGGAAAAACAGGGCCTCCAGGAACTCAAAGAATGGAAAGGTCTGATGAAGTTCATGGGGACATTTAAAGATACGGATGGTGACGGCGTTCCAGAGATACCGCCGAGATACAGGAACAAGCAAGGCCGGATTGTAAAGGCCCCGAGCATGAACCCCATCGCCTTAGTGTCAGGAGGAAATTATGTCACATGGCTCGCAGTGGGCGCTGTTGTTTGTGTCCTCGCAGTTCTGGTATTCATTGCCTGGTTCACGGTTAAGATGATTAGAAGAGTGCTGGGGAGCGGCAGAAACCATGCATGATATAGTGCGGATTCTTTCGATGAACCAAAAAGGAATATCCACTTTAACTGGTGGTGGAATTGTATAGAAAAGTTGCATGGGGACTTCCTGCCTTTATCATGGCAGGGCTCATTTTTTATGTGTCTTCCCTGGAAAAAATTGAGCTTCCGCTCGACCTGATCTCCTTCAATGATCTCTTGTTCCACGGTGCCGCATATTTTTTCTTCGGCATAACACTGATGGTTGCGGCCTATCCGTGGAACACCTACCTTGAGTATCCCCTGCGAACCTATGGCATTCTTGCGGTAATAGGAATCCTTTACGGTCTTTCTGATGAGATCCATCAGTCCTTTGTTCCCAACAGGACATGCACCGTAAGCGACTTTCTGGCGGATTCCACCGGGGTTATGCTTGCCCTTGCCGGCGCAAGGATGTGGATTAAGAAGGCAAAGATAGATCGCGCTTAAGCTAAGGGAGTATACGAACCAACAGATAGTCTACGATAATGGAGACTCAAATCTACAGCCCGTTCATGAATCAGTCACTGTGCTGCAGGCGCAATCACTCCCAGGGTGTGTACTGATTGTAATACTATATTAAAGAGCTAAGCCTTTGCTTTCGGTATTACTATAGGCCAAAGGAGGAAAACGTTCTTCAAGAAGGTGAAAGACTGGCAGAGCTCGATAGTCCTCCAGGGGAGGTGTGGAGTTATTCAATAAGGGAGACAGGACCGAAAAGCAATGGATTTACGATGATTGCAGTTGTTCATCCACCCATCTAAGCCTTTCCTTGATCAGATCTGGTATAGGAAGTTGGTAGGGACAACGGGGGATACATTCCCCGCATTCGGAGCAGTTTCTGGCCTTCTCAATGGCCTTGGGCCGCCAACCTTCCCGCAAAATATTCTTCCCCATTCTTTTGACCATAGAAGGCAACCCAAGAATGATCTGAATTGGAATGTCCTCTGTACAGGGCTGGCAGTAATCGCAGCGCCTGCAAAAATTCTTCTCATATCTTTTGCGGATCTTCTCGATCTCCTTTTTTTCGGCATCGTCTAAATCAGAGCTATCTTGGAAGACTTCCCAGTTCTCATCGAAGAGGTCTTTATGCTCAACACCAGCAATGATCATAATACCTGGTTGAGAAAGTACATATTTTAGGGCCAGCCTGGCGTTATCGATGATCCCTCCAGAAAAAGGTTTCATGGCAATGACCCCGATGTTTTTTTCGATCGCCTTTGGGATGATCCTCTCCCGCGCCAAAGGCTCAAGAAAGCTAAAGCAGACCATGATCGTCTCAAAGAGACCATCATCGAGAACGCGATCCATAACCTCCAAGCTGTGGCTGGTTATTCCAATATGGCCAATCAAGCCTTCTTGCTGAGCCTTAATCAGGCCTTCAAGGGCACCATTGGAGGAAATCACCTGCTCGTAGTCATGGTAATCCTTGACAAAATGACATTGGTAAAGGTCAATAGAGCCCCTTTGGAGTTCCTCCAGGCTCCTTTCCAGATCCTCCCGAAGCCCTTCGGAGGTCTTACTTTGGGACTTTGAGGCCACGGTGACCCGTTTATCTGTCTGGCGCAAGGCCATACCGATTCGTCGCTCGCTCGTGGTGTAGGCCCTGGATGTATCGATAAAATTGACCCCCCTTTCCACGGCATGCAATACGGTCTCAACCGCCTGATTTTCGTCCACCGTCTGAATTGGGATTCCCCCAAAACCAAGCCGATTGACCTCAAGTCCTGTTTTCCCGAGTACAATTCCCTCCATGGTTTTCTCCTTTTCTTTAATCACCTGAATCATATATCACCACGCAAACCTGGGCATATATGATGTTCAGACCATCAATTTACGCGACAACCTGCTTTTTGAGCTTATTCAGCAGAGATTGAGGGAGGAGGGTGGAAGAATAGCATAGCCTGCCTTTGAAGTCTATCGATAAATGTACCTGAAAGCCAAACCGCAATTTCCGGGCACACCATGCCTATCTCTTGGTCAATGACTGACTAGGAGGATGAATCTCGGCGAAGCCCCTTAGGGACGGGACAAGTGGACGGTGAACATTTTATGGCAGAAACACCTTTTGCTGGTAATACCTTAGCTCATCAATGGATTCTTTGATGTCGCTCAATGCCAGATGGGATTTTTGCTTTTTATAGGGAGGAAGAGAGGGATACCATCTTCTGACCAGTTCTTTGATGGTGCTTACATCAATATTCCTATAGTGAAAGAACTCCTCGAGGCAGGGCATATGCCTCTTCAAAAATCGCCGATCCTGCCAAACCGAATTCCCACACAGCGGAGACACCTCTTTCCTGCAATAGATAGAGAGAAATGCCAGTGTCTCTTGTTCAGCGCTCTGGCAGTCATGGGAAGAGGCCCTGGCCCGATCGAGCAAACCTGATTTCTTATGATGGGTCATGGCCCACTCATCCATGGACGCGAGGATCTCTTCAGGCTGGTTTATGGCTATGTCCGGGCCCTCAGCCACAAGCTCCAACTTATTATCTGTTACAACACTGGCAATCTCAAGGATGAAGTCCTTTTCAGGGTCCAGACCGGTCATTTCCAGGTCTATCCATATGAGTCTGTTGTGCAAGCAAAAACCTCAAGTATGATTTGATAAACAGATCAAACCTATCAGATCACGAAGCCCTCATTCTCGAATTTATCTCCAGCTTTTCCAGGGACAATTTTATGACATCTTTGGCCTTGTCCTTTTTTCTCATGTAATCTTCAAAAAAGGCCTTGACCTCTTCTTCTTTCCCAATGCCGCTCACGGGAACAACTGCTTCGATGACCCGCTCATAATGAATTGGATGAAACTGCTCGAGCGCGGTTATATGAGATACATACCATTCCCACATAAAGGGTATGGCATGTGGGTTTGAAGCCATATGCCCTATTGGGATAAACTTGTTTCTGTCTGGTATTTCCTTCAACACGTATTCTTGGATTTTTTTGATCAACGCCTTGTCCCTGAACCTGCCGAAGGCCATTAATATGTTCATTCTCTCATGCTCGCTTTCAGAGGATTTGAACCTTTGATCAAACCACATAAAGGTTTCGTTGCTACCATTCAAGGCTCCCACTTGCATGACGCTCTTCATGATGTCGGGGTGGACGTCCTTCCCCTCCATCAGTGACGAAAATTTTCCGAGTGCGGATTCCGCGACAGCTTCTGAACCATACATCACTGCATCGACCATAACTTGGTCTCTCAATATGGACGTTGTATGTTTTTCCTCTGGATGCGGTGCGTAACCAATATGTGAGAGCACATTCTCGAGGAATGATCTCCCAATGGAAGCAACCTTTTTTCTCTGAGCCCCTTCCATAACCAGGTATGCCTGGAATAGGTTGCACGCAATACCTACGAGAGGCAGAAAGGCGTCCTCGTGTATATAATTTAAGAGAAAGTCCAGGTAATCATCCAGGGAGGCATCGCCACGTCTCACCAGCGCATAGAGATCGTTTTGAAGGCCCCACCTGTCCTCTGGTGGCAGTTCTTTACTTAACACCCGTTTGCCGAGTTCAGAGAGGTCGCTCTCTTCATGGTACCTGACCCTGTAAAATCCGGTCTGTCCATAATTTACTTTGTATGCAACGGCATCTCCACCAATACCGATGCCCGAGTTCTTGCTCTGGAGAAGGGTCGTTATTGTCTTTGAATCACCGTTACTATAAAAAATCTTGACGGTAACTGGGACGACCCATACTTGGTCAGATTCATTGGGAAGATAGGTGAACCTCGTCTGTGTAAGGATGAGTTTATCCACATCTCTTGTGACTTCAACAAGGGGGAATCCTGGCTGTTCAATCCAGCTCTTCATCATGGTAGTTACGGGCTTTTCTGAAATTTCTTCAAGGGCTTCCCATAGGTGAGGGCTTGATGCACATGCATATTCATATTTCTTTAAGTAGTGCCTGAGGCCCTCTTTAAACTCATTCTCACCGATATATCCCTTAACGTGCCTTAAGATGCTTGCACCCTTATTGTATATGATCGGTACAGTACTGGCATTAATGACGAGGTGCTCTCCTCCTGGGATCTCTATTGGGACGGTTTCCTTCAGGGCGTCCCTGTCAAGGGCTGTATCAGTTTCGCCATGGAGAAATTGATCCCAGAGGTCCCAATCAGGATAGTAGTGCATCACAACGCCATAACCAAAGTACGTTGCAAAGCTCTCATTGAGCCAAAGATACTTCCAATCAGAGGGCGTTACCAGATCTCCGAACCATTGATGTGCTATCTCGTGTGCAATGACCTCACATATCCTCTGCTCGCCTGCCTTGGATGTGATATTGGAATAGTGAAGCAGCAAATTTTCTCTGAAGGTGATCGCACCCCAATTCTCCATTGCACCTGCTGCGAAATCCGGGATTGCAATCAAATCAAGCTTAGGAAGTGGATATTTCACACCATAGTAATCCTCACAAAACTCCAGGGCCTTTCTCCCAAACTGGAGTCCAAATTGGGCGTGCCTTGTCATTCCAGGCATGGTTCCTACACGAACGACGATCTCACCTGCGTCTTCAAGGAACTCGAACTCGCCAACGCCGAAGAAAAGCAAGTATGTAGACATCTTTGGTGTTTGCTGGAAGGTTATTACCTTGCTTCCGTCATCCCGGCGCTTCTCTTCAGTTATTGGCCCATTGGATATGGCAACGAGGTTTTCATTGATGACCATCTCAACATCAAAAGATGCCTTCTTGACTGGATGGTCAAAGCACGGAAAGGCCCTCCGTGCGTTGCTCTCTTCAAACTGTGTCACCGCACTGTATTTGGCCTTGCCTTCAGCACTGTACCCGCTTCTGTAAAAACCAGCCATCTTATCGTTTATCTCTCCCACGTAGTTGATCTTCAGGGCTATTCTTCCGGTCATCTCCTTGGGTAGGTACACCCTTATCTCCTCTTTCCGGGTATCCACATAAAATGGGCACTGTGCAAACTCACCGTCCATCCAGACCATACAGCCCCAGAAGGCCAATTCCACTGCATTCAATGTAATCTCATTCACTGGTCTTGAGGCCTCAACCACAATCTCAACGCTCCCCGAAAATCTCAGGGTCTCTAAATCTGGCTCCAGGTGAACCTTATAGTTTATTGGGGCAACATCATTCATGGTTACCTTCGGTTCCTCCTTTTTTTGCTTTTTTTCCGCTGCACGGTAATTTTCGGTTCTGGCGCTCTTTTTTCTGAAGGAAGTGGAAATCCTTCGTGCCGCCGCTTCCAGGCATAAACCAGCAAGTAAAGGCCGATCAGGAAAAAAGGAATGCTGAGATACTGCCCCATGGTCAATGGCGAGCTCGAGGGCAGCGTCTGATATTCCTTGACGAATTCCACAAGAAACCGGCAGAAGAAATAGGACACCAGGAAAACACCGGCTAAAAGCGCTGGCGGGCGCCTCTTGCCGAGTTTGCGCTCCAGCAGTATCAATCCGACAAATATTGCCAGACCGATGGAGGCCTCGTAGAGCTGGCTCGGGTGGCGGCAATACTTGCCCCCGTCCCGATACCTCAGGAAGTGCACACACCACGGCACGTGGGTGATGCGGCCCGCGATCTCGCTGTTCATGAAGTTGCCAATGCGCACCAAAGTAGCAATAAGGGCAGAAACAAAGGTGTTGCTGTCTAAAACCACATGCCAGGGGATTTTCTTGATGTGAGAGTAGAAAAAAATGGCCGTGAGGATACCGACGGCAGCCCCGTGGCTCGACAGCCCCCCTTCCCAAATCTTCATGATCGAAATCGGGTTGGACAGATAGTATGCGGGATGGTAGAAGAAGCAGTGTCCCAGTCTCGCACCGATCACCCCCAAGATTGCGATGTAATATGGGAAGGTGAGGATCACGGCCTCCTCATAGCCGGCCTTGCGCATCTGCCACTGCCAGAGGTAATATCCAATCACCAGTACGCACCCGATAAGCACGCCATAATAGCGTATCTGCAACGGCCCGATCACCACTATTGTCGGGTCAATGTCCCAAACAAATCCTTCCATCTCCTCTCACGCCTCCCAAATCCCTTCAGCCAGGGCAGCAACCTCCTGTCCCATATCTTCACACAGCACGTCAGTGGATATTGCTGATTTAGCCATCCACAAGACAACTACCCGCCTCCACCAGGCTGTTGAAGGCCATGTGATTGGGGTATAATTATGTTTAATAAAGAAGGCGATGTCAAACCCAATGATGAAGTGAAAGGAGCCCAGCTTTCCTGTCTCGAAAAAGCCGAAGCCACATAAGCCTGCTGGAAACAGAGGTGAGGATATCTCCCAGGTGAGAACAGGGCTTTTTTCTCCTCGAAGGTCCTTGAGATATTTTCAAGTGTTTTCCTTACACCTTTCTTCCTTAAATCCTGGACAGATTTGTTGGAGCAGTCAAAATTAATACATTTTTTCCATTTAATTCTTGACAAGAAGGACATGTTTCCTTCAACTAAGGACTGGGGGTCTGGTCAAAAAGTGGACCTTGGGGCAAACATTGGAAAGGAGAATCATTGTGAGTGACGAAGCACTAAAAAAAAGGACGCAGGAAACAGCAAACAGGCTCTTCGGTAGAGGTGTCAAAATCGATCCTCCCTATCTGATGTGGAGGGAATTCGACAGGGATCTAGCCAAGGATTTCTCTAAATTTATAACCGGCAACCTCTATTCCCGAACCGTCCTCACGCTGCCTGAAAGGCAGATGGTTGCATGCGCCATGCTCGCAGCGATCCGTGCCGGGGATGAATTAAGGCTCCACGTCAATGCAGCCTTGAATGTCGGCTGCGACCCCAGAAAACTAACGGAGGTCTTCTTCCAGGTTGCTCCGTATGCGGGTATGCCTGCGGTTAACGAAGCGCTTGAGGTTTACCGGGAGGTCCTCAAACAGAGGGGAGAATGGCCGCTGAAAACCCAAGAACCCTAAACCCTAAGATCAAATAAAATATATGAATATTCTTTTTGTATGTACCGCAAATATCAGCAGAAGTTTTATGGCAGAAATGGTACTCAATAATGAGGTTGATCTGCATAACCTAGACAACATCTTCATCTCATCCGCAGGCCTCTTTGCCAACCCGGGCAGCCCCCCTGATCCTAAGATGGTTGAGCACCTGTTAGAAATGGGAATATCCATAAAAGACCATGAGTCCAGCCAGATTACAAAGGAAGATGCGGATTGGGCGGACCTGATCCTGGTCATGGAGGCAGACCATGCAACAATGATAGAGAGATTGTGGCCCGAGGTTAAAGGCAAAGTGGAACTGCTTGGTAGGTTTATTTCACAAGGTCAAAATGTGGACGATATTGTTGACCCATTCGGTAGGTCTTCATACCATTACCGCCTTGCCCAATCTCAAATCACCTTGGCCATAAGATCCTTTGTCAAAAGGGTCCTATTGGGTCAAACGTGAGAGGGTTAAAAGGAAACGGCTCATTATGAGTTTAGCGCTGCCCTCCATTGTGTTGCCCTTACTGATTTCTGTATTGGCCGAAGATGCCTATCCCGCCTATTTACTAATTACGGTTGGTCTAACGTCATTTCTACCAATTCCCTCAGCTGAAATGAGCTCCCCTACAAAACTTCCAACAACTACCCTACTCTCTACTTTCACTGGAATCCGTTTGGTATCTGCTGTGACCCATATCCTAATCTTGGCATCTTTGGTTTTCTTAAATACCCCGCCAATATGCTTTAAGTCAGGCTCAACTAGATAGGTATCATAGGTGCCGCTTGCCACCCTGATCTTTTCTCTCTTAATGACCTTCGCCTTCCCCACTACACATTTTTTTCCATCAGTGACAGGGGCTTCCACCTCTGCATTCTCTTTCAGGTCATGAAGGCGAAAGGCATAGAAAATGGAGAATGGGTCAAATGAACCGGGTAATATAGCAATGGGTTTTGTTTTTCTTCCAAAGTTGGAGTATTGGGCCTCTTGTTTTTCCCAATTGAAATTTACAATTACATCTCTTTTACCTTTCCCTTTGTTTTGTTTTTTATAGAGGATTGAGCGGGTCATCTCTATGTCTGTATAGGCATCCACTCTGTCGCGGATTCTATAGATAAGATCTATAAGTGGATAGGTTTTTGCAATCATCACAAAATGGTATGATTTAACACCATTCACGGACTCTATCGGGGGTATCTCAAGAACAACCTCTCCGGCCGGGATGAAACTCCATCTAATCTGAAAAGTCAGTTTTTCACCAGGACAAAAAGGAAAGGTTTTCTCAACCGCCTTGATGGCCTTGGCAGAGCCAAAGATCATCATGAATGCTATCACAATGAATGGAAAGACAAACAGCCCTTTCGGTCTGCTGTAATGACTATGTGGAGATGATACTTCCATGCCTCGCGCCTGTTTATCCACCAGTCCTTTTTCCAACATCGTAGCCCTGGGAGCGATTTTTCTGAAACCTACTATGTGCTATTATAGCATCTGTCATATTGTTTGCCCAAATCTTTGTCAACCAATCTCTCTTCCCTTGACGCACAAGTATCTTTTCCACTATACTGCACTCAGCCAAGAGGAGGCGTCAATCATTGAAGGTCTTTTGTGTGCCAAATAAATACGAGGGATTTACAGGATCAACATTTGGAAAGGAGATGAGAACATGGCATTCGGATACAATGGCAGGGTTTTGAGAATCGATCTGAGTACACGGGCAATAGACGTGGAATCCCCTTCGGAGGTCTTCTACAGGACATACATGGGTGGAGGCTCTCTGGCTCTTGCCTATCTCCTTCGGGAGCTCAAGCCAGGAACCGATCCATTGGGACCGGAAAACGTCTTGGTCTTTGCATCCAGCGTCCTTTCCGGGATACCCATGGCCGGAATGGCAAGGTATACCGTGGCTGCCCGTTCTCCCCTTACAGGGGCATTCGGGGAAGCTGAAGCCGCCGGCTTCTGGGGGCCAGAGCTCAAGCATGCAGGCTTTGATGCCATCGTGGTTAAGGGAAGGGCCGAAAAGCCGGTCTATATCTGGATACACGACGGAGAGGCGGAAATCAGGGATGCCTCACATCTCTGGGGTTCAGATACAGGGACGACCCAGGAGGGCATTAGAAAAGAACTTGGCGATAAACTCATACGGGTGGCCCTTATTGGTCAGGGCGGAGAGAACCTGGTGCGCTATGCCTGCGTGCTGAACAACTTGAAGCATGCCAACGGAAGAACCGGCATGGGCGCCGTGATGGGGTCCAAAAAGCTGAAGGCGATCGCGGTACGCGGGAGACAGAAGCTTGAAGTCAAAGACCCTGACGGCCTTCGCGTGATCAGCCAGAGACTCGCAGAGGATATCAAGACACATCCGGGCGAGCAGACCTTTCAAAAGCTGGGAACCCCAAACGTTATCATGCCCTTGAACACAGGCGGCATCCTCCCCACAGAAAACTTTACGCACAGTCAGTTCGAGGGTGCCCAGAAGATCTGTGGTGAAACCATGGAGGAAACCATTTCCCTTGGAAACGAGGGATGCTATGCATGCTCGGTTCGCTGCAAGCGCAAGGTCAGCTCCAAGGAACGATACGAGGTCTCACCCGAATACGGGGGTCCCGAGTATGAAACCCTCGCCTCGCTTGGTTCCTGTCTTGGCATCGACGATCTGGAGGCCATTGCCAAGGGAAACGAACTCTGCAACCGATATTCCCTTGACACCATCTCCACAGGAATGTCAATTGCCTTTGCCATGGAATGTTTTGAGAAAGGCCTTCTCACCCTCGATGATACAGAAGGATTGGAACTTACATTCGGAAAGGCCGAGGCCATGGTCGAAATGATCGAGCGGATTGCCTTTCGGAGAGGGCTGGGTGACCTCTTGGCAGAAGGGGTCAAACGGGCCGCTGAAAAACTGGGGGGGGAGGCCAAGAAATATGCCCTGCACGTCAAAGGTCAGGAGGTTCCGATGCACGATCCTCGGGGGAAATTCGGGGTGGGTCTTGGTTATGCCGTCTCACCAACAGGTGCTGATCACGTAGAGGCCGCACACGATCCATTGCTTCAGCAGCCGGGCCCGTGGCTTGAGTCTATTTCCCCCTTGGGCATCCTGGAGCCCGTTCCAACCCTTGAGGCAGGGCCCGAAAAGATCCGACTTTTCAGGCACACCCAGCTCATCTGGAGTCTATGGAATTGCCTCGGAATCTGTTATTTCTGCGGCCAGCCACTGGGGGCGCTCTCCCTGAATGACGTACTGGAGACTGTTCGGTGTGTGACAGGGTGGAACACGAGCCTCTTCGAGCTCATGAAGGTATCCGACCGGTCTATGGCCATGGCCCGTGTCTTCAACCTGCGGGAGGGGTTTGGCCGCGAGGACGACACCTGGCCTGAGAGGCTCTTTGAACCCCTTCCTGATGGCCCGAACAAAGGACAGATCTTCACCAGGGAGGATCTTGAGAAGGCCAAGAATTTCTACTACGAGATGATGGGCTGGGAAAAAAAAGATGGAAAGCCCTCTGAGGGAAAGCTGATTGAACTCAACCTGGATTGGCTACTATAGTAACAAACCGGTAATGATCCCCTGTTGGCAGATACATCGTGCAGAAATGAGTTGACACAGAGGGCTGACAAGATCAAAAAAACAATCCTTACTATTGAGGATGCAGCCCTTGTTCCTAATACGCCCGCCCAAATCCCGCACTTAGCTTGGAGCTTCTCATGTCAACAAGGCTTTCTGCGCAATTCATAGGCGAGTTCAGTATTTCTTAGCTTATGGAGGGAATGAAAATGCTTAGGATAAAGATGGTAATCTTGATCCAGGTATGTGCCATCGTGTTTACCCCTTTACTCACTGCAACATCCCAGGAGGTAGTGAGCACGCCAACCGTACAGGGGAGAGATCTAAACCTCACCATAGTTTATGATAATAACCCTTACGACGAGAGATTAGAGACCAGATGGGGCTTTTCTTGTTACATCAAGGGGGCGGAAAAGACGATCTTATTTGATGTGGGCGGTGAGGGTTCTGTGCTCCTTCGTAATATGGGAAAGCTCAAGATTGACCCTAAAACAGTGGATGTGATCGTTCTCTCCCACGTTCATTATGACCATATTGGCGGCCTATCCGGTTTTTTGGAGGAAAATCCTGATGTTACCGTCTATATGCCAAGATCTCTGCCTCAAAGTGTTAAGAACAAGGTCAGGCTGGCAGGTGCCCGCCTAGCTGATGTCCATAACCCAATAAAGATCTGCGAGGATGTCTATTCCACGGGTGAACTGGGAATCTTTATAAAAGAGGAGTCGCTTATAATAAGAACATCTAAGGGGCTGGTAGCAATTACAGGTTGTGCGCATCCAGGGGTTGTAGAGATAGTGAAAAGGGCAAAAGAGATGCTTAAATCGGATGTCCATTTGGTATTAGGTGGATTCCATCTATGCTGGATGAATCTTTCGCAAGTAAAGAAAATAATCAACGGGGTTAAAAAAGAGGGTGTTAAAAAAGTGGCCCCGTGTCATTGTTCAGGTGATCTCGCCAGAAAGCAGTTTGAGAAGGCCTTTGGAAAGGACTTTATTCTTGTAGGTGCGGGAAAGACGATAAAAATAACGGATGCTTTCTAATTCCATAAGATTACTCATAGCTGGTTTTGTCATGGGTTGGGGTCCGTGTCTGACATACACTGCTCCGTTGCTTCTGCCCTTTATTGGGGCCACGAAGACAGATTGGCGAGGTGGTTTAAAGGTGGGGTTGGTGTTTTCAATTGGTCGACTTGTGGCGCTTGCCATCTTGGGCGGGCTTGCAACCATGGCCTTTGGCCTTATCAATCAATTTTTTCCACCTCAAAGATCTGTTTGGCTCTATGTAATCGCTGCCCTCTTTATGATAGTGGTGGGTGGGCTTATCATTCTAGGCAAAGGACTTAGAATGCCCGCTGGAAATAGGATATTAGAGAGAGGAACCGAGGGTATGTTCCTGCTTGGTTTTTTGATGGGGGTTGCCCCCTGTGTCCCCTATGTGGCAATCTTGTCCTATATCGCCTGTGAAGCAGAGAATGCCGTTTTGACAGGCATATTGTATGCAGCGGTGTTTGCCGTGGGCACTGCGATTGCCCCTATAGTATTAGGGACCTTGGTGGGTATCATCCCAGGAACACTATTGAAGTCATCCAGATTACTCAAAGGTTTTCAGGTGCTGTGTGGAATTGTTCTTGTTCTTTTTGGATTTCAGCTTTTCTATCATGCATTGAATGTGGTGAGGTGAGGCCGCCAGGATTCCAATCTCCAGAGGGGGGTGATGTGCTGAAAAAACTCGCAAAAAAGCTCTTTGGTGGAGGTTCCTCTGTGCAATCGCCAGATGGTTTCTTTCTGAATGCTCGCTGTAGCGCCTGTGGCGAGGTATTCAATCTTTTCATCAATAAATCCACGGACCTTGTCCAGAATTTTGATGACCAGGACGGAGTGACCTACTCCTTGAACAAGGAGATTATTGGAGGTCGCTGCAGAAATTTGATCCATGTGAAGATGCAATTTGATGGGGCCAAGAATCTGGTATCTAGAGAAATTGAGAATGGAGAATTTATTGAAGAGTAGCAGTGTCCACTATTAGGTCTTGACTTGAAAATAGGGAGCTCAAATGAGACATTTGGAGATGCTGGGCGTGGATAAGCAGACCCGGATCGAACTTTGGCAGCATATTGTTGAGACTATCGAAGCATACATTGCCAATGTGGGTCAAGCTCGCGTTGCCCCTGAACTAGATCCAGAAAAGGTCCGCTCTCTTCTGACTCCCATGAACTTTGCCCAGCCGCTGGATCCACGCGAAGCAGTGGATTTTGTGGTACAAGGTCTGTGGCGCCATCAGGTTCATACTCCACATCCAAGGTATTTTGGCTTATTCAATCCTGCCCCAACCACAATGGGAATCGCAGCCGATGCCTTGGTTGCTGCTTTTAATCCTCAACTGGCAACATGGAGCCACAGTCCCTTTGCCGTTGAGCTTGAGCAACACCTGCTCCGGACCTTTGCGTACCAATTTGGGTATGATCTGGGAAAAACAGATGGCACTTTCACGAGTGGCGGCGCTGAGGCCAATCATACTGCAATACTCACCGCGCTTGCACATGCATTTCCAGAATTCGCACGGGCAGGGATCCGAGGGCTTGACGAGCAACCCACGCTGTATGTCTCTACGCAGAGTCACCACTCTTTCATAAGGGCAGCCCGTGCCTGCGGTCTGGGTACCGATGCGGTACGAGAAATAGCCGTTGATAGCACCCTGCAAATGGGGGCTGAAGCCCTCGCCGAGCAAATTGCGCAAGACAAGGCCTCAGGGTTTGCGCCATTCCTCATCGTAGCTACTGCTGGAACCACCAACGCCGGGGTGGTAGATCCGATTTCGCGCATCGCGGATGTGGCCTCCCGTGAGAGGCTTTGGCTTCACGTTGATGCCGCATGGGGCGGAGCGGCTGTATTTGTTACTGAACTTCGCACCATTCTTGATGGCATCGAACGATCGGATTCGATCACGTTCGATACACACAAATGGCTCTCAGTCCCCATGGGAGCAGGAGTCTATCTTACTCGTCATCGAGATATCCTGGGACAAACATTTCGTATAGCAGCCGACTACATGCCAACCGATGCAGCTGGACTAGATGTGGTTGATCCATATACACACTCCATTCAATGTTCACGTCGGTTCATTGGGCTAAAGGTCTTTCTATCTCTTGCTGTGGCAGGATGGGATGGGTATGGCACTGTGATCAGACATCAGGTCGCAATGGGCGACTTGTTGCGTAGGGAGCTTGAAGCATCGGGCTGGGAAGTCGTCAATCAGACAAGGCTACCTGTCCTATGTTTCGTGGACCGGCAGAATCCTGAAGGAAAATCTGTTGCCTTCATTGAGGCTGTCGCTCGGGAAATCGTTTCTTCTGGAGAGGCCTGGATTTCTACTACCCGTCTTGACAAAGATCTATCTGTGCTCAGGGCGTGTATTACAAACTACCGGACAGGGCCAGAGGACATTCGTGCCCTTGTACGTGCCCTCAACAAGGCAAGAAAAAAGTTTTACGGTGCCAAGGTTGAGTGAAAATGGGCCCAACAAGGATCCCCATACTTTCCAAATCGCGTTTCCTCGCTGGTCTGCAGTGCCATCTGCGTCTGTGGCATCAGTGCTATAATCCTGGCCTAGCCTCTGAGGTATCCCCTCTCCAGCAGGCCATTTTCGACACCGGTCACGAGGTGGGAAGAGTGGCGACCCGCCTTTATCCTGGAGGACTTCTGGTCGAGGAGGATTATCAACACCATAGCAAGGCGGTCCAGACCACGTTGGCAGCCATGAATCGCTCACAGGCACCGGCAATCTATGAAGCCGCCTTTCTCCATGATGGTGTCCGGGTGCGGGCGGATATCCTTGAGAGGCTGGATGATGGCCGCTGGAACCTGATCGAGGTGAAATCATCCTCCTCGGTCAAAGGGGTCTATTCGCCGGATGTTGCAATCCAGTACTACGTCCTGAAGGGCTCAGGCTTAGCTATCGCCCGAGCCGGTATCCTGCACCTGAATAACAGATATGTGTACGATGGGAGCCAGCTTGAACTTGAGACCCTTTTTTCATTCGCTGACCTGACAGAGCAAGTCAGCGCAATGCAAGAAGTGATTTCCTTACAGCTTGATGATCTCAAGAGAATGCTCGCAAGGAGTGATCCGCCGCAGATTCTGCCCTCTCGGCTTTGCAATAGCCCCTATAGCTGCGAGTTCTGGGAACACTGCACGAGGGAAACACCTGAATTCTGGATCCTAGAGCTCAGCGGCATAGGCCAAGACAGGCTGAATGATCTGGCAGCTCTGAATATTCATGATATCCGCGATATTCCTGAGTCCTTTCCCTTGAGCCTGCTCCAAGACCGTATCAAGAGATGTGTGATCAATCAGGAGGAGTACATTTCCCCAGCCCTTGAACCTGAATTGAAGGATGTGGAATACCCCATCCACTTTCTTGATTTCGAAACGGTCGGCATCGCGATTCCCCGCCACCCCCATACAAGACCCTACCAGTCTCTCCCTTTTCAGTGGTCAGATCATATCCTTTTTGAGGACGGCACCCTGGAGCATCGGGCCTACCTTTGCGATGAGGACAAGGACCCCCGCGAGGAGTTTGCCCGCACATTGCTCGAGGCCTTGGGGAAAAGGGGCACCACGTTCACCTACACAAATTATGAAAACAGGTTTATTAACCAACTGGCCGAGCACCTGCCCCACTACCGTGACCAGTTACTCCTCGCCTTGGATCGATTAAAGGATTTGCAGGCAGTGATCAAGACACACTTTTACCATCCCGCATTCCATGGATCTTTTTCACTCAAGTCTGTGCTTCCAGCCCTCGTTCCTGATATGAATTACGAGGGTCTGGCCATTCAGGAGGGCAATCAGGCCTCCCTCGAATATCTGCGGATGGTCAATTCCTCCACATCACATAAAGAAAAAGACGAGATTAAAAAAGCCCTGCTTGCATACTGCAGCCATGATACCATTGCCATGGTGAAAATCCGGGAGGAGCTCCTAAAGCGGTTCTGAAATGGAATTTACCTGATCGTGGATTTAGACCTTGTTTATTGGAAAGCAGGTTTTTACCACTCGCTTTTGTTACCCTATATTCCGACATTTCATGGGGATGTCGTAAATAGACTGCCACTAAATAGCCTATGATCACATTATGCCGCGGAACACATTGAGGACAGGCGACAGTAAGGAAGGGAGTTCTGAGTGAAATGGGATAAAGGATGGACCAATTTAAGCGATCCTCTCAGATATCGGTGGCTCATGTTTTTTGTCATGGGGGTAATCTACTTTTTCGCTTGCCTCCATCGCATCTCAACCACGGTCATTGCCCCTGATCTTGTCCTTGAGTTTAGCGCCGATGCAACGGCATTGGGACTGATGTCCTCTTCTTACTTTTATCTTTATGCCGCTGTTCAGCCCCCAGTGGGAGTCCTGTCGGATACCTTGGGTTCAAGGCGCGTGATCAGCATCTTTACGCTCATTGCGTGTGTTGGCGCGGTGATTTTCGGGACCGCTTCCAACATGAGCATGGCCACGGTAGGGAGGTCCTTCATTGGTATAGGGGTGGGAGGTGTGTTTGTGCCTGCCCTGAAGACTTTCTCCAAATGGTATCGGCAAAGGGAGTTCGCAGGCGTTACAGGGCTGTTTCTGGCCATTGGAAACGCGGGAAACCTCTCGGCGTCATTGCCCTTGACCTATTTGGTCCTCCTTTTGGGATGGCGCATGTCATTCCTGGCCATGGGGGCCGCTTCTGTCTTGCTGGCAATTATCTGCTGGGGCGTTTTGCGGGACAACCCGGAGGATAAAGGCTGGCGATCACTCGAAGTGGGAGACAATCCATTATCCCTGGCTTCAGAAAATATCCCTGAAGATATCAGGCCCCACGAGCGCCTGCGGACAGTCTTTAGTAAGCCCAGCTTTTGGATGGTGACAATATCTACATTTTTCTTTGGAGGCCCGGCACTGACCTTTCAGGGCCTGTGGGCAGTGCCTTACCTGATGGATGTCCATGGGTACAGCCGGCTGGAGGCAGGCGGGCTGCTCATGATGATTCCCGTCGGCTTTATCATTGGTGCCCCTACCTTTGGATTCCTTGCAGATAAGGTGGCCCTCAGCCTCAAGGGCGTCCTCCTTTTCTCCCTGGGCCTCATCTTGAGCTGCTGGACCATTTTTTTCCTGTCAGGAGCTAAACCCAATTCCCATTATCTAGTTCCTCTATTTCTGATCATGGGCTCCTGCGGGGGAGGCTCACTTTCCCTTTCCATGACCATTATGAAAGAGCTCTTCCCCCCCTGGCTCACCGGGACAGCCGTGGGCCTGATGAATCCCGCAGCCTTTCTGAGTACGGCGGTATTTCAACCTCTTACCGGTTTTCTGATGGATGCAGTGGGCCGATCAGGGTCTGTGTATCCATTGGAGGCCTATTACTATGTTTTTATCGTCTTTTTCATCTCCATGATCATCGCCGTTGTTACCATCATCCCACTGTCCATTCCAAAGATGCGGCCTCCGCTCAAGAGACAGATCTAAAGTATTCCCTTATCTTTCCGAGGACGATTCTCGGGATATCTTCCTTTTTCTGGACTGAATAGATGCTGACATTCTTCCGGATCTCCATGGACTTCCTAAATTGCCTGACATCTTTGTTCTCTCCGATATGCACAGCTGTAACGCGATTTCCGAGTCCATTGATGTAGCCGATGAGGACCTCTAGGTTGGTTATCTGCATATCGGTGATGATGAAGATATCGGGTTGCGATGGGTTTTGAAGGGACTCGATGTCCTCGATATCCAGCCTGGTTCCTCCTCCAAAATAATGGCAGATGCCCTGATATATCTCTGTCCTGTGACGGGTGTAATCGACGATCTGCCGGCCACCGTGCCTGGTATCGCTGAAGTTGTAAACTGCAACTGTCGCATCATTTCTGAGGTAGGCATCCGAGGCACAGGCTGCCCCAAGCACAGCATAGGAGAGGTGTTGTCTTGGATTGATCATACTGCCTGATGAGTCTATCACCACGATACAGCTGGGCGTACCTTCCTCCTCGCCGAAGGTGTCTCCCTCTCTCCGCTCCCAGATCTGGGTGATCCCTGGCATCACCTTTCCAAAGCTCGTCCATGGGTCAATATCCCGAAAGGGTTTGCCCAGCTCCCACGGGGAATGGCTGAAGGGGTAAAGGGAACCGCTCTTTTCGATGGGCGTCTTCTTTATCGGAAGGGAGTAGTTCTCTGCGAGCTTCATATAGAAAAGGATATCAGCATCCAGAGAGGATCCGGACCCCAGACCCATGTTCCCATGTGTCTGGCACCCTGCCTCCTTGAGCTCGTCCTCAAGATCTCTCACCACACCTTTGAACTCACCCGGGTCTCCTGTGGACATGGCAAATTCCTTAAGACCCTGGTCCATCTCCTCAGGAGTGTATCTCCCGAAATCGTTCTGGCCCATTGGGTTAGGTTGGTTCAAGGTCCCGAGCTTTTCTTCCGATTCAAGCAGGCCCTGAATGATCCTCGAAAAGCGGTGAATACTCTCGGGCCACGGTTTTCTATCCAGATAAGGGATTCGAGAGAGCTTTCTGGAGATCTCCTCGCAACCCTGGACATTGAGATCCCTTCCCCATATCCTCTGGTATAGGGCGTGGATGACCCTGTCCAGAGTCCCTCTCTCCATATGGCTGTAAAGGTCAGAAATAGGGGTATCCTTCTCCTTAAAGCAATGGGTATCGGCCACCACATCCATGAAGTAGCCCGCCGATTTCTGGGCCATTTCCTTGTCTTTAAGGACCTTCTTGGCCTCCTGATAGAGAATTAGGTGGGTATGAAAATCCCAGGGACAGTAGGTGTAATGGGCCACACCGTGATCCAGAAGGGCCTCTACCACCTTTTCCATGGGGAGGTGCCTGGCTGCCTCCTCCATGAAGGATTGGTTCAGCGTAATCTGCTTGCTCTTGATCTCGAGGGCCACCCGGTCCATTGATTCGGAGATAGTCGGATCAGGCAGTTCGGGAAAAAAATGTTTTTTCCGTACCTTAGCCCATATTTCTTTAAGTAATGGATCGTATTTGTTGTCTTTCCCTTCCATCCATTACCCCCGAGTCTCCTTTTTCCCTTCTTTCTAATATCTCGAGGTCAGGTAATTGGGAAAAATAAGCTTGTCGCGCTGGTAAATGCGTCCACCGCGGATGGTTTTTCCGATTCCTCGAATCTGGCCATCCACATGGATCTCGCCACCACTCATCCATTCCCCCATATTTTGCCCGGCGTGTTCAGTGATGCAGAGTTCTCCATCCATCATCCCTGCACCGGCCCAGTTTCCGGTGGAGCCCTTCGCGATCAGCTTTCCTCCAGACAGGCCAGCACCAATGAAATCCCCTAGGTCTCCCTCGAGTATGAGGGTCTTGCCTTCAGGAAGTCGGTAGCCGAGAAAATGGAAGGTCCGTTTGAGCTCATATAGCCTGAGGTGGATTTCTTGCTCCTTGGCGTTATTGCAAAGGGCAGAGATATAGATGCCAGAAGGACCTGAGATCAGGTATGGAATCCTCCCCCCTTTGTCGAGTTCGAGACAGAGCTCTTCGATATCATCGACGTCGTAATCGAATTTCTGGATAGTTTGCAGTGCAGAAGAATATGCCTTGAGGATCCGGTTATGTTCCACCAGCCAGACCAGCTCCTTGACCTCCTCCTCCACGAGTTTTAAGTATCCCTCTATGATCTGGTCCATGACCCTCTCCTTGGCACGAACAATACGATCGAGAGGGATCTCCTTCTTCTTGTAGGGATACTCCTTGAAGTCCTCAAAGGGATTGATCATCTACCTGACCTCTTCGAGATCTCGCTTGATTTCGGCATAGATCGGATGGTCTCCCTCAATAGGCTCTAGGCCTTTCCCCGATAGGGTTTGATAGGCCACGGCCAGGGCGTTCTTGATGTGGTGGCTCTGCTCGTTGTACCGCCTGTAGACCTCGTTGACCATCTCCTTGCCCATATAGATCTGTAAAGGATCCCTCCGGTTACTGGCCTGTTTCTGGGAGATATAATCATCCTTCCACTGCACTCTATGTGCCAGGGCATAGGGGAGAACTGCCTTAATGTGGTCAATTCCCACGGCCTCATCCCCTAGTAGCCAAGCCAGGGATTGGGAATAGGTTCTGACCGATATGGGAAAGCGGTTAGAAATGCAGTTCTTGGTGTGGTGACAGAGAAAGCCCGTATAGTGGCACCCTTCCTCGCAGTGTTCATCAGAACGTTTCTGTCCATATTTGTGGCAGAAGGATAACTCGGCGATCACGGTCCTCAGAAAGGCGTTTGCATCCGCATCCAGGGGAAGCTCCTGCATACAATCCCTTATCTCCTTTCTTTCGGCCTGGCTCAACATCCTGACATGAAATTCCTTCTCCATGTGATCTCCGAAACGATCGCAGAGCTCCTCGAGCCCTCTCATCTTCTCGTGGTAGTCCCGCCGCTGGAGCAAGATCTCCTGAAACCTTCTCTCGAATACCGCACTCCTCAGGACGTTCTCGTACCTGTCCTTCATGCCGATCATGAAGGCCATGTTAGTACCAGGATGCCTGGATTCCACGATCACATCGAACCGATCGATCAATGGGGCAATCAGGGTATTGGTCCCGCGGTCCTGGTAGTTCGCTGTAGCAAAGAGGCAGTACTCTTCATTGATGATCACATCGTTCAGATACTCCCATTTGCCACGGTCCACACCGTCCAAGATCATGCTCTGCTTGGTCTCGGGAAGTCGATTGATTTCGTCTACGATCTTAATCGGAAGCTGGGCGAGATAAGACCAGATCACCACCTCCTCACCCCGATTCAGTCGACCGAGATCTGGTCTGCCAATGATCTTCTCCTCGGTCTGCTCAGGGTGTCCAGAGACCTCGCCGGCCCATATCAAGCCCAAGGGTAACCGGTAAGTCATGGCACCGATATACTCTGCCGAGGTGGTCTTTCCAAGCCCTGGCTCCCCGATGATGAGCTCCTTCCCCCGATTCAGTGCGGTAAGGAGGCTGAACAGGAGGGCCGAGTTGAAGGACTCTTCCGCCACCCTCATATCCGGGCGATTCAGGTAGAGGTTATCCTGGATAAATCCGTATATGTCCCTCACCTTCTGCCTACTATTGCCGTCTTCCATGTCCTTGCCTCCGGCCTTTCCCTCCGTCCTGCGGGCCTCAATATAGTCTTCAGCATAGCACGCTAGGAAAGGATTCGCAACGGAATGTCACGGTCTCCTTTCTTTTACATTTCAGAAAAAATGTAAATATCAGCAGATATTCGCTCGTTCTATTTAACAGGATCTGACACCGAAGCAACCTCTCGGCCATGAGATCAAGGCCGAATTGCGCCTCGGGGTTATTCATGAAAGAAACTTCAAGCCGAGCATGGAGAAATCTTTTCCAGATTTAGTTTCTTAGGAGCGTAAATTTTGAGGCATTCAACCAGGTCTATGATGGACGCCTTAAAAGGTAGTATAGCACAAATAATACCACCAGTATTTATGTTATTATGTATTAAATTAATTAGGACGCAGATTTTCGCCCTGGCCCAGACCTGGCTTTCGGGGACCTGAGAATTCTCCAAACCTATCGCGCCAGGGCAGGCCGATACCCGCAGATATTTATTCCATTAGTTCTTTATATTTATGCGCCTTAGGTGCATTAAAAATCTTGGCAATCTGCGTTTATCCGCCAAAGGCGGATTAATCTGCGTCCAAAAAGGAAATTCCTATACTATTAAATCAGATGCCTTTAGACATTATTAGGGCTGTTTGACCTTTGGGATAATACCTTTCTTGAGTCCCTATCACCTTAAAGGCGGCCTTCAGGAAAAAGGAACAGGCCACATCATTGTCTTTGGCCGTATGGAGTAAAAGTCTACTTAGGCCAAGCGTGCCAGCAAGACCGTCTATATGGTTGAGCAGGGCAGAGCCGATTCCACTCCTTTGATATTTGGGAATCACTGCTATGGCCAATATCTCACCACTAAGAACAGAAAGTATGGCAAAGCCCAATGGATGTCCATTTTTGACATAGGTGACGGTAATTATATCTGGATTTAGAAGCCACTGAGGTATCACCTTACCATAGTCACCAAATGTGGAAAAAACTTCACTTGAGAGCATGCCGATAAAACTATGATCATCTTTGATTGCCAGGCGAATCAAGTCGCTCCGTCCAAGATCCTTTCTTTCTTTTTTCTCTTTAACCATCTGAATCCAGTGCTGAAGGCCACTGTCTCTTAACCTAACTTATTCTCTCATCCTTTGGAGTTATAGATAAAGTATATCATTTTATCACCAGTTTTTTACTGTTTTTATAATACCTCCGTGGTGGTGAGAAAAAATGAATATGGGCTTACCATCTTCCGGCAACTTCGTTCTGACAGCGGCAGCGTGTACAAATATTTGACTTGGTCTACAGAAAGTGCAATACTACCGCGGTTCGGGCACAAGACCTATCGCTGCCCGCGGTCTCATGCAATTACTAACAGGGAGCGGGAAGCCATGGGTATATAGATTAAGGGTTAGAGTACAAAGCTCTAAGAAACCAAAGAAAGGAGACAAAGACAGATGGACTTCAAACTAACACCGGAACAAGAGATGATAAAAAAGGCAGCCAAGGAATTCGCCGACAGGGAGATCGAACCGATAGCTGCCCAGGTTGAGAGGGAAAAGAATATGCCACCAGACATGCTCAAGAAATTTGCCAAAGCCAGGCTATTGGGAATGACAGTCCCGAGAGAGTATGGTGGGGTTGGGAGCAGTTTTCTAAACTGGGCCTTAGCCACTGAACAGATATCCTATCCTGCCTCGGCATGCGGTGGACTAATGGCCATGAACAATACCGTTCCCAACATGATCGACCGGTATGGCACTCAGGAGCAGAAGGAAAAATACATAAGGCCATTGTGCCAGGGGGAAGTGATTGCGAGCTTGGCCTTCACCGAACCAGCCACTGGCGCAGATCCCAGGCTAATAACAACCACCGCTGAGCTGGACGGCGAGTACTATCGCATAAATGGCACCAAACGCTTCATTACCGACTCCCCTTTTGATGGGCCGGTCATTCTCTTTGCCAAGACCAACGATAGGATTAGTGGGTTCATTGTGGATAAGAATTCAGAGGGATATACCACTTCAAAACCCTATGAACTAATGGGTGGTGGTGGCTGGGTGACAGCGGACATCTACCTCAAGGAAGTGCGTGTTCCCAAGGACAACTTAATTGGTGATCTGGACAATGGATTTATCATATTGCTCCAGTGGGCAGCTACATCCAAGCTGGCACTTTGTGCTGGCTCTGTAGGCTTGGCTCAGGCTGCCTTGGATGAATCAGTAAGATATGCCAAGGAAAGAGTGCTCAGGAATAATAGGCCAATCGCCGCCACCCAATCCATCCAGTGGATGCTCGCCGAGATGGCATGCAAGGTTGAGGCTGCCCGATACTTGCTCTATTGGGCGGCATCATTGGTTGATCAGGGCAAAGACGTGATGAGAGAGGCAGCCATAGCCAAGCTATTCAGCTCGAGGGCCGGTGTAGAAGTAGCCGATATGGGATTGCGAGTCCATGGTGCCTATGGCTTCACCACGGAGTACAAGATAGAAAGAATCTACCGCCAGGCAAAGGGAAACGAGGTGATTGAAGGTACCAGCGAGGTACAGAGATCTATAGTCGCCGGCTTCCTGGTAAGATAAGAACTGAAGTTTCGAAGGTGTGAATGGTTATGAAGGTAGTGGTTTGCATAAAGCAGGTTCCTGACACTGGTGAGGTGAGAATAGACCCAGAGACCGGGAACCTAATAAGAGAGGGGGTGCCCAGCATAGTAAATCCCGACGATAAGCATGCTGTGGAGGAAGCGGTGGTACTTAAAGAAAAGTATGGTGGAAAAGTTACGGTAATAACCATGGGGCCCCGTCAGGCCGATGCAGCTCTTAGGGAATGCCTGGCTATGGGTGCGGATGAGGCTATACTACTCAGCGATAAGGCCTTTTCTGGAGCTGACACCTCAGCCACCTCATACACATTGGGAAGTGCTATCAAGAAATTAGGGGAATTCGACCTTATTCTGTGTGGCAGGCAGGCCCTAGATGGAAATACTGCCCAGGTAGGACCCCAGCTTGCGGAATTCCTAAAGGTGCCCCAGGTCACTTATGCTCGGAAGATAGAGATAACAGGGGGCGGCCTAAAGGTAGAGCGAGCTCTCGAAGATGGCTATGAGATAGTGGAGACTAGGCTGCCAGCGCTGGTGACCGCAACAAAAGACCTCAATATCCCCCGGATACCGCCCATGGACGCCATTATGGATGCATATGGACAGAAGGAGATAATTACTTGGACAGCGAGCGACATAGACGTTGATAGAGATAAGATAGGCATTAAGGGATCGCCTACACGAATAAGGAAGGCCTCTACCCCGGTGTTAAAGAAGGGGCAAATCGAAATAATAGACGGCACTGTAGAGGAGGCAGTTGACACACTGGTAGTAAGACTCAAGGGAAAACAGCTAATATAATCTTACCATAAAGGGATATATGGATGCAGAAGGAGACGGATAGATTAAATCTTGATGAATATCGTGATGTGTGGGTATTTGCTGAGCAGAGGGATAGTAAATTGCGTGGTGTAGCACTGGAGCTGCTTGGGAAGGGACGGGAACTCGCTGATAGTCTAAATGTCAAGTTGGTAGCTATTCTGCTTGGGAATAATGTGGCAGACCAATGTCAAGAACTGGTAAGCTATGGTGCTGACAAGGTGATATCTGTTGATGACCCAAGGCTTGAGCACTATCAAACCGATATCTACGCCGACATAATAACACGGCAGGTTCTCACATCTAAGCCTGAAATATTCATAATAGGGGCAACCTTTTTAGGCAGGGACCTTGCACCACGGATTGCGAGAAGAATAGGGACAGGATTAACGGCCGATTGTACCGGGCTTGATATTGATGAAGAAGCCCGTCTATTAGTGCAGACCAGACCGGCCTACGGTGGCAATATTATCGCCTCTATTGTAACCCCTTCAGTGAGACCGCAAATGGCAACTGTGAGGCCACGGGTGATGAAGGCCCTAGATAGAGATACAGCCAGAAGGGGTGAGATAATAAACATACCTCCAGCTATTGACGAGAAGAATATAATGGTCAAGATAGTGGAAATAGTTAAAGAGAGTAAAAGGAGCGTCAATCTGGAAGAGGCTGACATTATTGTTTCTGGCGGCAGGGGTGTGGAAGCCCCAGAAAAATTTAGGGTGATTCAAGAACTGGCTGAGGTTTTGGAGGCCGAGGTTGGCGCCTCACGGGATGTCGTTGATGCGGGCTGGATACCGAGTACCCATCAGGTAGGACAAACCGGGAAAACTGTCAGGCCTAAGCTGTACATTGCCTGCGGTATATCTGGTGCCGTGCAACACATGGCAGGAATGAGGGAATCTGAGACAATAGTAGCGATAAATAACGACCCTGATGCCCTGATATTTCAAATTGCAGATTATGGCATAGTGGCTGACCTACATCAGGTACTACCCTTACTGACTAAAAAGATAAGACAATCTATGGAGGAGCGATAAATACAATTCTATCGATTCAAATCAATCAGTTAGTGTCACCTCTGTGTTTGCTCTATCGAGAGGCAACAATTCCCACAACGCCATAGCCCAATTCTTTCCAAGACCATAAGGGAAAATGTTGCCGATATTGGTCACCGGGAGATTTCGAAAGCCATAAAACTCAAGAGTGGAATTTGTAGGCTGGTAATTCTCATTTACTTTACCAAGTGTCTGAAGGTGCAGACATCAAACAATTCTTGGAGATCCGGCTCATTTTCCATATTCAGGATGATATCTTTGGTACGTTCA